>Ga0070741_10003082_pt1 | contig 42412 bp, 39 predicted proteins | sample Coa_R1_4_FD_66440 | JGI IMG/M metagenome (GOLD analysis project Ga0070741, IMG submission 66440) | Surface soil microbial communities from Centralia Pennsylvania, which are recovering from an underground coalmine fire - Coalmine... | ecosystem: Environmental > Terrestrial > Soil > Unclassified ... | reverse complement strand
GATCGGCGGAACGTTTGAGATGGTATGCGAATGCTCTTGCGGCAAGGAAGCAAGTGCCGCCTCATACGGATTGTCCGCTGCAATCGCAACGGCAGCAAAAAAACACACGAGTACGCAAATGAGAAAGGCTTTCATCGTTCCTCCATAAGAAATAGCTAGGGGCAGGCACACGACCGCGTGTGCCGGAACGGGCGAAAGCCGGGACTAGATTCTCAGAATGGAAGACGTGCCTGGCGGACTCTCAGGCGGAGGATGGAACTCGAATGAATAAAATTGTGACCCAATGAGGGCTGGCTGCGGCAGCTCGCTAACGGCTGCACCACTCAAAACCGGCGCAATGAATTGCGCAAACGATGTACCCAACATCAAGTGCGGTGTGCTGATTTGATTCTGACAACACGAGTGCGATGACGGCATGTCCATCGAGCCGCATTGCTCGGCCATGTGCTTGCAGCAGTCTCGCTCTGCGTCGGTCATTTCGGCTCCCGGAATAAGGCAGGCCATGGCCGGAATTCCAAATAAGACGACCAGCAGCAGGACGCTTGCGATTTGACGAATGATCTTCACTCTCCTTAGTAGTTTACGCCCAAACTTCGGAATTCAGCCACATTTGCGCTGTGACTGGCACAGTTAGTTGGTCTCGGAAATAGTAGTCCGAAAAGCTCTTCAAGCCCGGTCTACCCGCCGCGAAACCACCAAACCCTCATCTTCAGGCGCCTCCCACGCCTTATCTTGGCTCCAGAAGGTGCGCGTTCCCTGATAAACGGCTGAACAGAAGCACGAGGTCTTTGTTTTGCAGTCCGTCAAGCTGTGTTCTCAAACGCATCAGACTCCTCGCTCTCCGAGGTTGTCGAGGTCTGAGCATCATCCTGCTTCTTTCTCAGCGGCAGAAGATGGGCGTGTTTCGGCGGGAATACAAAATTCTGCACGAACCACAGCCCTTCGGCGTTTAGCCGACGGCCAACAACTTCCGGCCCGTAACGCTTAACAAATTCGCAGAAATCATCTGGATCGATAATCCGTTTCTTGATTCCGGCGGTCTCAATTGTTCGGCACTTGAGCCAACCCCTAGTGATCCATTTTTGAATCTCTTCAGCCCGCACATGCAGGGCGGCAGCAAGACTGTATGGAGTGAACCAGTCGCGCCCTCGTTGGGCGCTTTCCCCGAGCCTGTGCAGCATTGAGCGAACCGAATTCGGAGACCTTTGCAAAATTTGACCTACTTCTTCAACGGTATGGGCCTCAAGGAGATCAAAGAGGCGCTGTTGTTCCACCTTGGTCCAAGGCCGCCACTGGCGGGTTTGTGTGACGCCGTGCTTATGTAGAAATCGAAGGCAGGCATCTCGCGGATTATCAGTGAGCACAGCCAATCTCGTGGCCAGACCTGCTAGAGCGTTGGCGCTTCGCTGCTGGTATTTAGCGGTTCTCAGGTAATCCGCAATCAACTCCTCTGCCTCTTGACACCAGCGGAACACCCTCCTTTTCCTGACAACACGAATCTGATCCATAGGAACGACGACTGGATCTGAAATCCAGAATTCCTCTCTATATATACATGCCCGCCAGAATGAAATATGTGACAGGTAAATCACAGGAAATGTCGTAAGGGATATCAAAGCGGAACAGTTGTCCGTCAATGGACAGTTTTTGTCAAAGGCGCGCAAAGAAATGCGCAGATGGGTTGACAATCTATTCCGCCGGGCAAGGCCAACAATAAATCTTCCTAGGAGTTTTTCGACGACGTCATAAGAGCCGATCCCGCTGAGCACAACCGCAAGCTTCGTAACAGAAGCTGCGAAACTATGACAGTAAACTTTTGTAAAAGCGCGGGACAGTTGTTGACAGAATAGTTACATCGTTTACCGCAACCAACTCACCTCCAGATCCGTCCAATCTATAAGTAGCGAGAGGCTGCCCTCCCCCGCCTGATTCATCGAAGAGGAGCCGCATAGCGGGCAGGGTTGCCTTGCAATGGCAACTTGTCTGGTGTGTCCATGTGTACTGGTCACAGCCCGCTGTGGTGGGACCGCGAGTTCGATTCTTCCGGCACTCCAATCCGAGCTGACGTTCGTTCAGCTGCTCATGGTCTTTGGGACTATGCCTGCCAACAAGCGCGTACCTTTTTAGGAGATGTTGCGGACACTCCTGGGTTGATGGAAGATTCTGTTCTACAGGTTTCTCATTATTTGGACCGCCGCGCTGTTCCTCTGTTCGAAAAAGATCCCAGCGCTCTCCTGGTATGTGCTTTCTATCGCAGGCTTCGGCGACATGTCGCAAAGCTCCGCAGGCTGGAACTTACGGGTGATCTTTCAAGTCTGCCGGCTCCGCGCCCCGGACGATCATGCCCAAGCAAGGAGGATTGCCGCTTGGATGCGGAAAGGGTTCTGCACAAACTTAGCGAGCGGGCACGGCAGATGTTCAGATTGCGCGATGCCGGCTACGGTTGGGAGGAGGTTGCCGCGTTATTCGATACGTCCGATGAGGCAGCTCGCGCCGAGTTCTCGCGCGAATTGAAACGCTTAAAAAAGAGGTTGGCAAATAACCCGACGCCGGATCCGAGATCAACGACTTGTGAGGGCGACGCATCTTATAAACGCACACAGTGAAATATTGACTCGCTACCGCAAAAGTCACAACTGGCGGACACATCTTGAGCACTACGCAGAAACGAAAACAACAACTTTCTTCAGTGACCTTCTCAGCGTCTTCAGTCGACGCATGCGCCCGGCCTGGATAACAAATCTGCGGGCGAGGGGTATTCTCTAAAGAAATCCGGCGACTACTGTACAATTTCGGACTCAAGGAAGCACGATCGTCTGCGTTTTCAGAACTACCGTCCCGCTCTTTCCACCCAGCAGAGTGCGGCTTTCCCTCTCCGAAAGCCGGCGCTCTTCTTCAATCACATCCCCCTTCAATCCATTTCCAGGAATGGAAAAGACCATGTCGTCGTGAACCATAGACTCATGCTTCGGTTCATCGTGGTGAAATGTCACACCGACAATGTGGATCTGGATCCGCAGATTGGCTACCGCGTGATTGCTGCCCTTGTCTTGGGCTCTCAGGGGCAGCCCCGAGATAATAGCGAACATGCATGTGGCGACGATTAGAACTCGGAGATTCTGACCGCGCAATGAGGTATCGTGAGTTTTGTTCATAGCGAAGAACCCGGATGTCATTTCGATCTCCTTACGAAAGCGAGCTTAGTATTGGTAGAGTGAACCTTTTGAGCTACAGGCTGTATGGCGCGAACCGATGTTGGAGTGGCGGTAAATTCTAATTTCGTAATAGCGTGAGCGGAAAACGTGTTTAAAGAATCAGGGGCGTTGGCCACAATGAGAGTCCAGTTCCCATCTGCGCCTTGGATCCATGCGGCTGAGGTCTGAACAACCGCAGAAACAGATAATGTTCCTTTTGCCTGCCCATGCGCCAGGAAAGTGCTTCCGAGAAGCATCAGCAGAATTACGGCGGTATGGGTGGTGAATCGTTGCATGCCATTACATATGGCAATCTCTGCACCAACAAGACCTTCCGAAGAAAACCCTTTATAGTCAGATGGTTGGACGAATTGAGGACTGAACAAGTACGGTTAGCATACGTTCAAGGCTGTTTAATTTTTGAACACAATCCAAAACCTGTACGACGAAGTCAGTCATGCAATGTGAACAGCTCTCGATAGAGCGCACCCTCTTGATCGATTGTCTCCGGACTATCTCAGCACGTCGGGCCTGAGCCGGGTTGGAGATAGGATCGGACAAGAAGAATGCTTTGAGCGGTGCAACTCACTTTGAAGGTCGGCAGTAATGTTTCTAAAAGAACAGAATTTTAATCTTTAGTCCCAAGGACATAAGGATGCGGGTGCGCAGCGAGAGTTTAGCCCCAAGACCTGTTTGGTAAGCTAGCCATAGGTGGAACTATAAGAATGTTCTTATAATTTCTAGTCCTACCTTGATCGATTCAGGTTGTTGATCGCTGTTAAATGCCATCGTTCCATTTTGGAACGATACAGGATAAGCGCCGCAACATGGTTAGCTTGGCATGAGTGTGACACTAAACACTGTGGACCGCGCTGGGCTTCATCAATCCGTCGCGTGTGTCAGCTGTGATTACGCGATCACGCCCCTGCTCTTTCGCCTGATAAAGGGCGGAATCCGCGGCACTTAAAAGGGACGCAGTGGTCGTACCGTGTTCGCCGAGAATGGCAACGCCTATGGAAATCGTTACTGGGCGCAGAACTTCTCGACGGTGTTGCACCACCAATTGTTTTGTAGCCACGCATAATGCGCTTGCTCGCTTGATTGCCGCTTCCAGGGTTGTTTCAGGCAGAATCACCGTAAACTCCTCTCCGCCATATCGGCACACAATATCTTCAGCCCGGAAAAAGTCCTTAAGAAGGGTCCCAAAAGAGCGTAAGACAGCATCGCCAGCTTCGTGCCCGAATGTGTCGTTTAAATTTTTAAAGTGATCGACATCGATCATCAGAATACCGAGTTTGAACTGCTTGCGCTCCGCGTGCCTTAATTCCCGATCAAATGATTCCTCCATATACCGGCGATTGAACAAGCCGGTTAGGGGATCTCGTATGGACTGCGCTTTTAGCGCATCTCTCATATTGAGGTTTGCCAATGCAAGGGCGGATTGCTCAGCCAATGTGCGTGCCAGGCGCTCATCCGAATTGATCTGCTCCGTGGCCAGTGGTTTGCTTGCATTATCTTGTCCTGGGCTAACAAACAATAGTCCGATCATCTCTCCATGAGCCATCATGGGTACGCACATTGACCCGCTCACTCGGTGATCCCCGAGATGGACACAGGAAAGGCTCGCTGGTTCGGAATCGAAACGGTATAAGCGACCACGACGGAGCGCCAGGCAACCCTTAGGCTCAAAATGACTGTCACCCAGAGCGGAATCCCCCCAGGTTGCGACTATTTCGACGACATCGCGCGAACTCGCCGTGATGCACACCGCACCGGAGGATCCCGGAAACAGAACCTGCGCGCTACCGATGATCAAATGATGGGCTTCTTCGATTGACAAGCAAGACTGAAGAGACTCTCCGAGTTCGCTCAGAAGCGTGATTTCGCGATTCAACTTGGTGGCCTTTCTATGGAGTTCGTCATACCTGAAAACCTGTTCTGTGAGTTCGAACCAGCGGCGGATTGAGAAAAACAACAGTCCCGCCAGCAGTATGACACCGGTAACAATCGTTTCATCGATCTTGCTGTTCTTGTGTTGCGCAATCCACTCCGCGATTGAGTCTGTATCGAAGCAGAAGACCAGCACGATAGAAACGGCAACTGAAAGCCCGACGGCGTAGAGGTCTCGTTTTTGTGCTTCTTTCACACGGCTGATTTCTGGGCTGAGCTCTACCGCCTTGTTATATCTTTCGAGAAACCGAGACATACTGAACGATCTACGCAATGCAAACAAACCAACAACCACCAGCAAGCCGATGCCACAGAAGATGATTTCGTCGATCTTTGTCTGTTTGTGGTCGGCTATCCATTCAGCTAGCGACCCGGTGTCCAGCAGAGCCACAAGAACCACCGAGAGCAGAGCGATAAAAGTCATGGTAACCAGGTCGAAACGAAATCTCTTTTTTTTGTGAGACGAGTTTGTTTGTCCTTGCGGGTTCATCTTAGCTCCGAAGCGCCGCAGCACTGTTAAAAAGCTGCTTGGATTGTTGTGCCGATTCTAGCTATTTTCAGGTACGGTTGGGGAACATCTCTGCCATTACTCAAGTAACAAATACGCTTCCGGAGATAACGGCCACTATGTCGTCTGGATCATTTCGGTCTAAAGCTGCCGATAGTTGTTTCTGATTACGGAACGACTTCGCGTCTTAAAGAGGTCTAGCAACAGAACTGATCGCTGAATCAGGACTCATTTCAATAATGCATTATGGGATGTAAGAACATTAAAGAATATAAATGTTCGATTTCTGGAAATTGCAGAACTATATTTAGAACGCCAACGCCTTTCATGTTTAGCTACTTCTTGAGGCGGTGTGTATCCCCCATTTGATTCCAGATAGTTCGCGAGGAATTTGAATTCACGGGCCCAAGGAAATGCGTTTAGATGTCCAACGTAATCCTGGTTGTTGACGATGATTCTGCAAATTGTGAACTCTTTAAAAGCCTTCTGCAGGATAGTGGGTATGAAGTAGTGGTTGCATCGGATGGGCGGCGGTCGCTTGAAGAGTTTGCCCGCAGTCGCCCGGATCTGGTGCTCCTTGACGTTCAAATGCCCGTGGTAAATGGCTTTGAGGTATGCCGTCGTCTTAAATGCCATCCCGAGAGCCGGCTGGTTCCGGTCGTTCTTGTAACTGGTCTTGCGGCGACTGAAGATCGTGTCCAGGGCTTGGAAGCCGGTGCCGATGACTTTCTCACCAAGCCTGTGGAGCGTAGTGAGCTGCTGGCTCGCGTGAGGTCGCTTCTGAGTCGGAAGGCCTTCACAGACGAGCTTGAACGCGCAGAGTCCGTTCTATTCACACTGGCCCTAAGTATTGAGGGAAAAGATCCATATACAGGAAGGCATTGCGAGCGTCTTTCTGATTTTTCCGCCAGCCTCGGCCATCGCATCGGATTGCGGACAGATGAAATCACCGCTCTTCGCAGGGCAGGAACTGTCCATGACATAGGCAAAGTCGCGGTGCCCGATTCCATCCTGCTGAAGCCCGGGAAACTCACTCCGGAGGAATTCAGGATCATGCAACAGCATCCTGTAGTTGGAGAACGCATCTGCGCTCCTCTCAAATCGTTTCATCTCGTTCTGCCCATCATCCGTCACCATCACGAGAAGCTCGATGGAACCGGTTATCCAGACGGTCTTCGTGGAAAGGAAATTCCGCTCACAGCTCGAATATTGCAAATTGTTGATATCTACGATGCCTTGACCACGGATCGGCCTTACAGACGGGCTCTCTCCATAGCGGATGCTCTTGAGACCATGGAGGGAGAAGTGCGAAAAGGATGGTGGGACGCAGACGTGTTCGACGAGTTTCAGGAGATGCAGACTGTAATCGGCGAGTTTGGGCCCGAGAAGATTGAAACGAGCTGGCAAGCAGATGGTCACTCTTTGCTTGTGACGAGTGTTGGTAAAACGGAGAGTTATTGATGACGTGGTCCATTGAGAGAAAAACGGCGGTAGGGTTTGGGTTAGTCAGCCTTGTACTGTTGATGGTCGCAACGATCACGTATAGAAACGGGAACAGATTCGTCGAGAATAGCCAGTGGGTGACACACACCCATCAGGTAGTGGCGAAGCTCGAAGCTACCCTCGCTTCGGTATCCGAAGCTCAGACCTCGGCACGGGGTTACATCATCACTGGGCAAGATCGCTTCCTTCAGCCTTATCAAGCCGCCACTTCGGAGATCCACTCTGATCTGGAAAGTCTTAGGACTTTGATCGCCGACAACCCTGACCAGCAGTATCGTCTTGCAGTACTGGAAGCTACCGTGTCCGCGACGCTTGGTGAACTTGAGGCCGGCATCAACCTGCGCAGGCAGCAAAGATCTCCGACAGCTCAGCAAGGAATAGAGAACAACACGGCTATGAACGGGATGGTCCAGGTCCGGGCCGCTATTGGTGAAATGAAACAAGCCGAGGATGAGCTACTGAAACGGCGAACTGCTGATTTTCAGCGCAGTATGAGGCAAACGGCGCTGGCATTCACCGCCTTGGTTATTTTTGTATTTGTTCTCCTCGGCGTGGTCTTTTATATCCGGCGGAGAGATAGTCGAGAACAGATCCGTGCCGATGAGGCACTACGCGACAGCGAAGAGCGCTTTCGCTTGATGGTGGAGAACGTAAAGGTATACGCAATCTTCATGCTTGACCCTCAAGGGCGCGTCCTCTCCTGGAATGAAGGAGCAGAGCGGATCAAGGGATACAAAGCCGAAGAGATCATCGGCCGGCATTTCTCCTGTTTTTATCCTGAGGACGACAAACAAAGCAGTAAGCCGCAGAAGGAGCTTGAAATCGCCGCGGTCGAGGGGCGCGTGGAAGATGAAGGATGGCGTATTCGGAAGGACGGTTCACGATTTTGGGCAAGCGTCGTGATAACCGCCATCAAAGACGCCGCAGGTCAGATTCGCGCCTTTTCCAAGGTTACTCGCGATATGACCGAGCGCAAGCGCGTGGAAGAGTTACTGCACGAGAGTGAAGAGCGGTACCACAAATTGTTCGACAACAATCCATTTCCCACCTGGATGTATGACCGCGAAACACTTCGGTTTCTCGCTGTAAACGGCGCTGCGGTCCGGAAGTATGGACATTCGCGCGAGGAATTCCTCTCAATGACCATTAAGGATATTCGCCCGCCTCAAGATGTTCCTGCGCTGCTTGAGAGTGTGGCTCATGTGGTAGAGGGAACTGAAAACCTTAGTGATTGGAAACACCGGCGAAAAGATGGATCCATTATCGATGTCGAGATCACCTCGCTTCCTTTCGTCTTGAGTGGTCGTCCTGCCGAGGTGGTTGTCGCAGTGGATGTAACTCACAGAAAGCATGTCGAAGCGGAAAAGCGGAAATTCATTGAAAGTCTCACCTCGGCGAACCAGGCTCTGGAACTGCGCAACCGAGAAGTCGAGCAGGCTACAACTTTAAAAAACAAGTTCCTTGCCAGCATGAGTCACGAATTGCGGACCCCGCTCAATGCGATTATCGGCTTTTCCAGCTTGCTGCGCGAGGAGACTGCTGGCCAGCTCAATGACAAACAAAAACGGTACGTGCAACACGTCAAGAATGGTGCGGACCACTTGCTTCAGCTGATCAACGACATCCTCGACCTTTCCAAGATCGAAGCGGGCCAACTTGATTTTTCTTTCGAGGATTTTGAAATCAACGACGCCGTGCCTGAGGTTCTCTCCAGCATTTTTCCTTTGGCTACAGCCAAGAAGATCGATCTCACTCATCAGTGGGGCGCCTTGCACGTCTATGCAGATCGCCGGCGGTTTAAGCAGATCCTGTACAACCTCCTGAGCAATGCGATCAAGTTCACTCCCGATGAAGGTAAAGTTCGCGTCGAATGCGAGCAGGACGAAGGATTGATTCGTGTCTCGGTCATCGACACAGGCATTGGGATTCGTCCCGAGGACCAGGAACTCATCTTTCAGGAGTTTCGCCAAATAGAAGGCCCGAGTGCACAGCAGGGCACGGGCCTTGGACTTGCGATTACTCGCTGCTTGGTGGAACAGCAAGGCGGAAAGATCTGGCTTGAGAGCGAAATCGGAAAGGGCACACGGTTCAGCTTCACTCTTCCAGCCGGCGCTCCATCACCACACTTCCCGGAAGTTCCCGTGCCCTTTGAGGACTTAGCAAACGGGAACCAGATTCCTTTGATACTCGTTGTTGACGATGAACTTTCCTCGCGCGAGTTATTGGCCAGCTATTTGGAGCCTGCCGGTTATCGGGTCGCGATGGCTAGCTCTTATGCAGAGGCAATTGAGAAGGCGCGGCACCTTCGGCCAGATGCAATCACACTCGATATCCTCATGCCCAGCGCGAATGGTTTCGAAACGCTACTGAGTTTGAGAGATGCAGAGGAGACGGCCGGCATTCCGATCATCGTTGTCTCGGTTGTTGATCAGCAAAAGATGGGATTTGCGCTGGGAGCTGCCGATTACCTGGTTAAGCCCGTTGACAAATCTATCTTGATCAGTGCCGTCCGGAAGCACACCAAGCATGAGCCCAGCAAGGAATCGCAAATTCTCATTGTTGATGACGATCCGACCGCGGTTGAGCTTCTTGATACCACTCTGCGGGGCGCTGGATATCACACGCATACCGCTCTCAACGGGAGCGCGGCTCTTGAGTTGCTTTCTTCTTCAACTGTGAGTGCGATACTTGTCGACCTGCTGATGCCCGATATGGACGGTTTCGAATTGATTCGACAGGTCAAGCTAAAGCCCGCCCTGCAGGAAATTCCTATCTTTGTACTCACGGCAAAGCGGCTGACCAGGGAGGAAATCGCGCTTCTAAGCCGCGAAACGCGGGCTTTTTTTCAGAAGGACGGTTCGTGGGCACAAGAGCTCCTCGCCTCCGTTGCGAAATCAATCGGCTGCTCTAGGGCAGCAACCGTGGGGACGGGTGGAGCATGACGAAGATACTGATCGCTGAAGACAATCCCGTGAACCTCGAACTTTTACGAGAAGTCTTGTCTTCGATCGAATGCGAAATAGTTGAAGCAAGAGATGGACGGGAAGCTCTGGAAAAGATTGCGAAAACCAGGCCAGATGTTGTTTTGCTGGACATCAACATGCCTGTCCTCGACGGCTTGAGTGTCATCGGAAAGATTCGGGAGCAGTCTCAATATGACCATATTCCTTTCATCGCGATAACCGCGTACGCGATGAAGAACGATCGCGAGAGAATTCTAGCTGCTGGATTCAGCGGTTACGTCGCAAAGCCGATTGACCCGATCGCGTTCTTGGTGGAGTTACGCAAGCTGATGAAGAACAAAGAGGACTCGAATCTACGGACGAAGGCTACGCATTTGTAAAGGTGTGAAGGACGGTTTATGTCGGTAAAAGTATTGGTCGTCGAGGATCACATCCCGAGCTTGGAACTGATCAGCGATGTCCTGTCTTCGGTCGAGGCAGAAGTTCGTCCAATGAGCGATAGCGAAGACGCGTCTGCATTGGTTGAACAAGAGAGATTCGATGGTATTTTTCTCGATCTGCAGATGCCGAAGGTGCATGGTCTCGAACTTGTTAAACGAATCCGGGAATCCTCGTGTAACAAGTCCACTGCAATCATCGTTATCACCGGGGATCGTGAACGCAGAACGATGCAATCGGTTTTCAATGAGGGCGCAACCTTTTTTCTTGAGAAGCCCATCGACCGGCATCGGTTGCTGCGCCTCTTCAGAGCTGTCCGCGGGACACTCTCTTATAACCGGCGACAATCTGCGCGCATTTCGTTTCAAGCCGATGTCACTTACCAATCCAAGGGCGTGACCGCTCGTGGCACTAGCTCGAATCTTAGCTTGGGGGGCATCCTGTTTGAGGCTCCGCAACTGCGTATCGGCGATGCCGTTCGATTGTCCTTTCGTTTACCGTCTACAAACGTCTTAGTGGATGCTCTTGGGAAAGTAGTCCGAGTAGATGAAAGGAATCGCGCAGGCGTCCAGTTTATCGATGTCAATGAGAAAGCGAAACATGCGATTCGGGAACTCGTGGATCGAGAACAATGAATGTCATGTCGATTACAAGGCCATTGAGCCTAATCAGATTTCGGTGGAGCTATGCAACTTCATGCTGATCAACAACAAAGAGGTCTCGAATTTCCGCCGAATGATCCGGATTAGGTAAAGATGTGAAGGACGGTTATGTCGCTAAAAGTACTAGTTGTGGAAGATCACGCCCCAAGCCTGGAATTGATCACCAAGGTCTTATCTTCCGCCGATGCTCAAGTTCGCCCGATGAGCGATATTGAAGACGCGTCTGCCTTGGTTGAAAAAGAGAGATTCGGTGGTATCTTTCTCGACCTGCAGATGCCGAAAGTGCATGGTTTCGAATTCGTCAAGCGAATCCGGAAATCCTCGTGTAACAAGTCCACGGCAATCATTGTTATCACTGGGGATCGTGAACACAGAACAATCCAATCGCTTTTCAATCAGGGCGCAACCTTTTTTCTTGAGAAACCGATCGACCGGCTTCGGGTGCTGCGCATCTTCAGAGCTGTCCGCGGGTTTGCTCACATTTCCTTTCGGGCCGAAGTCACTTATAAATCCAAGGGCATGACCGCTCGCGGCATTAGCTCGAACCTTAGCTTGGGAGAAATCCTGTTTGAGGCCCCGCAACTCCGTAGTGGCGATGCCGTTCGATTGTCCTTTCGTTTACCGCCTACAAACGTTTTAGTGGATGGCCTTGGAAAGGTGGTTCGACTAGATGAAAACAATCGTGCAGGTGTCCGCTTCATTAACATCAATGAGGCAGCGAAACGCGCCATTCAGGAACTGGTGGATCGAGAGACAATCAAATCATAAATTCAGATAGTGGACTTGCGACACAGTGAGGATAGCCGAACAAATCCGCAAAAGTGGGGAAAGACAGTCGCGCAGAAGGGTGTCCGATATGAGCAAGAATGCGGCCCCACTGGTCACTTTATTAGTGATCGACGACGATCCACAGAATTTGGAGCTCATAACCGCGGTACTGGAACAACAGGACTTGCATATTCTCACGGCCGCAGATCCGAAAGCCGGACTGGATCTGTTCTTTGAAAAACGGCCGCGGATCGTCCTGTGCGATCTCATGATGCCCCAGATCGGCGGCATGGAGGTTTTAGAAAAGATTGTGGCGGTCGACCCAGGTGCTGAAGTGATCTTGATGACCGCTCACTATTCTACTGAATCAGCTGTGCAGGCGATCCAAAAGGGTGCGTGCGACTACATCACCAAACCCTTGAATCTGGACAAGCTTAGAGCGCGAATCAGCGACCTGCTGACTCAGGTAGCGGAGAGACGCCGCGCCCTCGATCTCGAAAATGAACTGGTCGAAAGCTCTCAATTTGAAGGCATGATTGGCCGAAGTCCGCTCATTCTTGATGTTTATGCCAGAATTCGGCGGATTGCGCCACATTTTAGGAGCGTTCTTGTCACTGGGCTAACCGGTACCGGCAAGGAACTGGTGGCACAGGCGCTGCATCGACTAAGTCCGGTTTCCGGCAAACATTTGACGGTGTGCAACTGCTCCGCCATCGTTGAGACTCTTTTTGAAAGTGAGCTGTTCGGATATGTTCGCGGGGCATTCACTGGCGCCAACCAGGACAAAGCGGGCCTTTTTGAGTCTGCTAACGGAAGCACTCTGTTTCTCGATGAAATCGGCGAATTGCCGTTGAATGTGCAGGCGAAGTTGCTTCGTGTTCTTCAAAGTCAGGAAATTCAGCGTGTAGGTTCGACAACAACACGGAAGGTGGATATCAGAGTAGTCGCCGCGACCCACCGGGACCTTAAATTGATGGTCGAGCAGAAGACATTCCGGGAAGATCTTTATTACCGGCTCGCCATGGTCGAGATCAAGCTGCCGCGCTTGGCAGACAGAAAGGAAGACCTGCCATTGCTACAGCGATACTTTTTGGAGCGCTTCTCCGAGCAATATGGGAAGCCGATCTCAGGATTCACAAGACGCGCCCAGGCTCTTTTGGCTCGTCATTATTGGCCAGGCAATGTCAGAGAATTGGAAAACGTTATCGGTAGTGCCTGCATGGTTACTCGCGACGATGTAATCGACATTCCAGATCTTCCGGAACATTTGAGCACGCCAAGTAGCGAAGAGCGTGACGATGAGCTGATTTCTCTGGAAGCTCTTGAGCGCCGTCATGTTCAATATGTGTTGGCGCGGCTCGACGGAAACAAGAATCGGACTGCTGAGGTGCTTGGCATAAGCCGGGCCACACTATATTCGATTCTGCAGAAGATTTCCTCGGCTCAAAAAGCAGACAGTGGAAAGAGCCAATCGTGAACTTCAAGAGGACAGATGTGGGGAAACACTGTCCATCTATCCCGAATCTTGAGATGTGGTGCATTGTTGTCAACGATCTGCTGGAGACAAAGCAACCAGGTTAGCGGCCCAACGATACTGCCTAGATCATCAAGCGCGGCACAGGGGGCCACCTACACGTCGATTTAAACAAATGATCGCCTATCTAATCCAAAGTACAAAATGCCAAGATGCGTCACCCTTTGGCTTGGGCTGAATCTGCTTTGTTTTCTTCGTCATCAATAACGGGCAATTCGTACAACTGCACTGGCTCGTATTCAAATCTGGCGCGAACTTCCCGCACCAATTCAAAGCTCACCCAAACGTCACATTTTGAGCAACGCGGGAATTGGCCACCGGCAACGAGGATTACTTCATGCGGAAGGCGATGTACTGCATGAATGATCCGATAAATTCCGGTCGTGGGCACCATAACGCCGGTCTGGTAAGAAGATTTAGAGCGCGTAGTTTGCTGCTTTCTAAGAACGCGCTAATCTTACATCCGATTTCCCAAAAATGAGGTGCGCCGCTTTGCGCCAACAACCAAACCCGCCTTTTGTGGGTTTCGGTTAGGGTCACCTAAGCATGGCGAGTTTACTGCGCATGACTGGCCATCGCTTGTGGCGTCGCCAGTTGCCAGTTTTCAGGCTGCCAATTCAGGGTATACAAGCAGCGTTGGGGTCAAGGTCGAAACTGAGCGCGATATTGTTTTCAAATGAATGGTCATTGCGTAACATCTGGGTTCGCCTGCCGTGGGTCAAGACAACAATCGACGGGGGGAAAACGACAATTTTGCTGCGCTCGCCTCGGTCGGTTGGCAAGTTCATGTCTACGGTCAGCCCAAGCCCGACACCAGGGCGGTGTGCGCGCGAAGAAACCTTCCGTTGCACGTTTTCTCCTGGCGCTCTGAAGCGAATGCGGCTGGCCTGCAACGGAACGCTACATATCTCGTGCGTCCCGACGGCTACGTCGCATTCACCGGCGCTGCCCATGACGTCGCGGCTTTTACTTCATACCTGAATACTAGAAAGCTTTTCCCAGAGAAGCAGGGCAAGAGAAGTCCGCGGCCCACGCGGAATTACCCAGCCGGGCTGGGAATTTTTTGGCCGCAAGAAGGACGGAAATACGCTGGGGTGGGGGATACGCGGTCAGCGACTTCTACTCCTCTGCCACGGACTCTGGCAGCTTTTAATCCCGAACTCAAAGGCAACGCTCGGACGAGTTTCCTTCCGGACAAAGTGCCGAGCATCTTGCGGGTGTTAAGCCGGCAAATGGAGAAGGAAGTCATTACCAGAATCAGGAAATTCTGCCTGCTGATGCGTGTACGACCAAGCCGCCTGAGGCAATCAGTCCAGGGATAAGCTTAAATTGATGGCTTGGCTGAAGAACTCGTCGAACCAGGCAATAATCGGGTCATCACGCCAGCATGTTAATACGAGGCGTCATGGACAACTCTCGCGCAAGCCATCGGACATAGTCGATAAACCGATGAGGCAGGGATTCCAAGTACGGATCGCGCGCCTTGGAAAACACATTCGCAGGTGGACATCTGCAATGGAGGTGGGTGATGATCTACTCCAACGCGGCCGTCTAAACTCTTACTGGCGGTAACATCGGTATCCGTTCCCACTGCACCGAAACGGCTGTGCGGATTTGATAAATTATCCGCCGAAATCTTTGCCGCCCTTCTGCTACATCAAATCAATCTGGGAGCTAGAGCACAAGAGGTTTGCCATTCGTTAAAATCGATAGGGATTTCGTTTAAGTGCTTGATGAGAATTCATGGCGACGTCAGAGTGAAAGGGGCGGTGTTCCGTATCCGTTGTGTTTATGGACAATCCAACACCAGTTTTTGACAATTCATTCATAACCAATTTCACGGAACTTGTGAAATGGAGACGGGATGTCCGTCGGTTTCGCCCTCAACCCATTTCCGAATCACTTCTTGCCGTGCTTCTCACTACTGCATCATTTTCCCCATCTGTGGGGTACAGCCAGCCCTGGAGATTTGTGCGTGTTCAAGACCCAACGAGGCGTGTTCTAATCCGCGAGAATTTTCTGACTTGCAACAAGGCAGCTTTAGATTCCTATGAGGGAGACCGGAGCCGGCTTTACGCAAGCCTGAAACTGTCTGGACTGGATACGGCGCCTGAACACATTGCGGTCTTCTGCGATATGGAAACGACCGTAGGGCATGGCTTGGGACAGAAGAGTATGCCTGAAATGCGAGAGTATTCCGTTGTGATCGCCTGTCACACGCTTTGGCTGGCGAGTCGAGCGCATGGAGTTGGAGTGGGGTGGGTCTCCATTCTCAATGCCGAGAAGATCAGTAGAATTGTCGCAGCCCCCTCTGCGTGGAAATTGATCGCATATCTTTGTCTCGGATACCCGGAAGAACAACACCTTGACCCTGAATTGGAGCGTCATGGATGGGAGCAGTATCGACAACCAGAAGTTCTGTTGCGTTGAAATTCTTTGGAACGAGACTTGACTCTGTCCCCGAAGGAGAGGAATTCAACTTCTACTGGAAGCGGAATCGATCTACATACTAAGAAGTGCTCCTTACATTTAAGGAAGGCCCATGTCGAAACGGGCTGATAGCACGTCAGTGGAATATTGTCCTTGTGCGTCGTTGCCCCCGACAACATATAGACGCTGATGCCATTCAACAGCTGTCAACCCCGCCCGCGCGGTAGTGAGACGACCGGTACCCGCAATTCGCCAAATGCCGATAGCATCGGGGAGTGCAATTCCTGGAAAGACATAGGCGTAACTGATCCAGTTCGCGTATGCTCCTGTGCCAGGTTGTCCACCGACACTCAACAGGAGTGATGGTCCTGTACCATTCTTCGGTTCCGCAAGAACAGTAGCATGTCCATAGATTCCGCTTGTTAGCCGGCCCGACGCGATGCGCCAAGGACTCGGAGAACCATCGGACCGCACAGAAGATGTCTCGACATCATTGTAGACATCGATCTGGTCCAAATCGCCCCACCCACCAACGACAACAACGTTATTGCGAACACTAAGCGCCTGCGGTGTACTGCGGCCGCCTTTGAGATGGTAGTTGGCAATCGTCCAGGCACTAACACCGCAGTTATCCAGGACCTTGGCAAATTCCACAGTATCTAAGTGAACTGTGTCAGGCCCAACCTGCGTTACGCCGGCGACAGCATTTAGAAAAGTCCCCTGATCAGTCTTGACAGCGACCAGAGTAAGATTAGAACGCGGAATTTTCAAATGGCTTGGGCTCTTGGTCCAATTTGAAAGATGTCCATCTTTTCCGATCTTGGCATACTGTACATCGTCGTAGTAAGTCACGGCTGAAAGAGTCGATGAGGTGCCGCCAGCGAGAAATGCACAGTTCCCGACTGTCGCCGCCGCAGCACCTGAGCGTCCGCCGTTGAATGCCGGTTCCTCTGTCCAACCACTGAGGTGTCCATCGGCGCCGATTGTCGATTGCAGGGCGCTATCATAGTAGATGACCTGATTTTTCGAGGAGTCATAGCGAAAGCCGCCAAAAACGTAAATGTGATTGTCAGCCAGGCTGATTGCGGCATAGGTCCTCGCCTCGGGTAAAGATGGTTCTTTATCCCACGCACAAAAGGCAGGAGTGTCTTTCGACATCCAAGACTGCCGACAGTCCGCATTCTGGGCCACACTTGTAGCAGCGAATAAGGTCAGAGCACATAGCGCATTGATCAATTTCATATTGAATCCTTTCGAGACGATTAACGAATGGTCACCGATTGAGAACGATTTCTAATTCAAGTTGTCGCCCTGACATGGAGCCAGTTCGGCGAGCGAGGTTCCCCAGGCCGAGAGCTTCGAAGTGAGCTCACTTGAGATCTGCTTGAAGGTCTTTTGGCTCTCAGGAACACCGTTCTGAGGCTCGATGTAGAGGGCCTTGGCTGTTCCGCAGATAGCGAGCGGCTCTAAATGACGACTAGGCAGGAGCTTGTTCATCAGATCCCAGTCTCCGTAAGTTGGAACTCCTCCAATCACGACCAGTCGTACATCCGTCGCTTGCGCATGCAACAATGCTTCGTATGCGTTGAGCTTGCCAGATTTCCTGATTAGAAGAAGATCGGCGTACAGTCCTTTCGTCAGTGATCCAATCTGTTGGTCTGCGCCCGCGAGCATTGCTGGAACACTCGTGGCCATCCTCACCAATTCAGCATCGTCAAAGACGGGAGGGACTTGGGATGCGTTCCAGGTTGCGGCATATTTTAGTTCTTCAATCATGCCGTCGCTTCCCGACGGACTCCAATCCGGCGCGAGCGCGATCTTGACGCCAAGTTCTTTAGCGGTGCGGACATCGGTAGTTGCACCATATAGCTCAATGTTGCTTCGCGGAGACCAGATTAAACCCACACCCGCATCGGCCATTTGCTTGAATTCTGTTCTGCCAAGGGCCACTCCGTGAATTACCGAGACTCCCGGCCGAAGAAATCCATTGCCTCTCTTGGCCAGCATCCTGAACTCGCGTGCAGAAGCCGCGTCTGAAGGCTTGCCTTCACCAACATGCACGAGAAATGCTTTGAGCGCGCCGGAATCCAGATCGGAGCGGACCCTGCTAGCATCACTAAGTTTCATTTCAAATGGAAATACCTCGTACAGCAACTTTTCATGGTTAAGAGTGGTGCCGTCAAAACCCGAGTAATTGTCCAGGTTCCGCGCTAAGCCAATGATGCAACCGTTGTCGTCGGTGTTAGGACTTGGAGTCAGGCTGCCCACAACGGATGTTGATCCTCCGATAATAGCCTTGATTTCGCCAAAGCGGTCCGCATCGCAAATCAATACGTGGTCAGCGGCAAGTTTTGCATGCGGACCGTCAAGGGCAATTTTGTAAGCCGTCCTTTGCTGCCATTCGTACCGATTGCTGAAGAGTTCATTAGGCTTCCAACGTGGCAACAAGTTCCAGGTGATGTGGTCATGTAAATCAATCATTCCGGGGAATATGAAGCTGTCCGTTTCCACGGTGGAATCTTTCGAGCGGCTTGCAAATGTAGTCACATCCGCGATCCTGGCTCCTGAAACCGAGATAACTCCATCCGGCAAGATTTCTGACGGCGTGACCACGGTTCCTCTTAATATCAAGTTTGGATCGGTTTGGCCAAGGCATGGGACGACAGACAGCAATATAGAGAATGTTGCTGTTACGAGATATTTCACTCTCATGCGAGCTTCTCCTGTACCGCATCCGGTTTTACGCCGCAGACTTAGGGAAGGGACCAGTTTCGAACACTTGCACGACTGCAATAATGGAAGAGCAGTAAAGCTCTGAGGCCCAAGCCACTATAACTCACATGCATACTGCCTTTATAGCAATTTTGTAAAAGTAGCTGTAACTATATAGTGAGTTCGGACGCCGCTTTGTTACGAATGTTTGGCGTGCTATGTAAAAGCCAAAGGATTTGAATGTGGGCCTATAAACGGTCAGATGCCGATCTTCCGGCAATAAACTTTAGCTGAAGCAGATTCTCAATATAATGGATATCGATATGCGCTCGCAGATGATTTGCCCAGCGATCGATCCTCTGCTCTCTTTCAGCGGTTGCAAATACCTTCTTCTCCGCTGGGTTTAGGCCGGCTCGAGCTCGTACCACATCAATAAAACTGTGACGAAAAAAATCAGCATCGAAAAGGCCGTGAATGTAACAACCAACCACGAGATCATCCGAGCTGACTGCTCCGTCCAATGACTTTTCTCCTCCGCTCAGAGGCAGAACTTCAGCGAATGCTTGGGCTTCGGGCGGTCGGCGTGTTTCTCCTACATGTATTTCGTAGCCGCTGAAAGTTTTATTGGCCCAAGGCAGCCCGCCCAGAACACCATCCCGAATCACTCCGCGGATAGGCCGGGTTGTTTTGTCGGAGTGGAAGATTGTCTCTACAGGGAGCAAGTCCAATCCCTCGCGTTCTGTCGGGATGCCGTTATTCTCGATTCCATTTGGGTCAAGGAGTCTCGTGCCAAGCATTTGGAAGCCGCCGCAAATGCCTATGACAGGCCGGCGTTTTGAATGATGTCTTTTGATCTCCGGAATGAAGCCAGTGGCAGTTAGCCAGTCCAAATCATCAATCGTCTGCTTCGACCCCGGCAAGATCAGCACCTCGCTCTGGGATATGTCCTCTGGATGATCTACGAATGCTACGGATAAAGAGGGTTCTGCCGCCAGGGAATCAAAATCGGTGAAATTCGACATGTGCGGAAGCGCGACAACGCCTACACGCAACGGCCGTGAGGTCGAGCTGGAGAAATCGTCCTTCCAAACTCTGTGTACGGTCCGAAGCGCATCCAGTGCTACTCCGTCCTCTTCGTCCAGCCCGAGGTCACGTAAAAAAGGAACCACTCCGAGGCACGGACGGTTTATTCGATCTTCGATCATCTTCACCCCCGGCTCTAGCAGTCCTTTGTCTCCTCGAAATTTGTTTATGACAAACCCGCGAATCAGATCGCGTTCATCGGGTTCGAGAAGTTCCATTGTTCCTAGCAACGACGCAAAGACTCCGCCGCGGTCAATGTCAGCAACCAAAATACACGTGGCGTTTGCAGCCTTTGCCATTCGAAGATTCACAATGTCATGCTCTCTCAGATTAATCTCGGCCGGAGATCCTGCCCCTTCGAGCAAAATCACTTCATACTGCTGTGCCAGCTGCTGGTAGCTTTGGAGCACTGCCGGAAAGAGTTCTTCTACATAGCGTGTGTGGTAATCAGCGGCGCTTACCTGTCTCCACACACGTCCTAGCAGCACAACTTGCGAAGTTGTATCGGAACTCGGCTTGATAAGCACCGGATTCATTTCCACGGTCGGAGCGATTCGGCACGCTTCCGCTTGTAGCGCCTGGGCTCGGCCGATTTCACGTTCATCCGGTGTCGCCGCGGAATTTAAGGACATGTTTTGTGCTTTAAACGGAGCGACGTGGACTCCCTCATCGGCAAGAATACGTCCCAGACCCGCGGTAAAGATGCTTTTGCCCACGTGCGACGCCGTCCCCAGGATCATGAAAGCGCGTGCCATTATCCAGCTACTCCAATGCGACCGTAAATGCGACTTCAAGCATTAAAGAATTCTCATCTCCCGCGATTTTGCGGTCTTGTTTATTTTACGATCCAACTGGTTCTATAGGACAAGATGAGTGGTAGATTGTCCGCATGATCAGAAAAGAAGCAAAAGCGATTCCCCCCGTTCTTCGTTCTCGTCAGCACTTGGCAAGTCAGGGTGTTCGCCTGTTGCCGATGAACGCAGTGCCTCCAGCAGCATTGCCTATTACGGCGGACGGGGTCACATACACAATGGCCCAGGAGACGTCCTGGATTGACAGACAGCATTTTGCGGTGGGTCGCTGGGACGGTTCGCTGAGCATATTCGCGTTCAATGAATCATCGACTGCCGGTCCTGTCGTAAGCAAAGCCGTGAACACGCCAGCGCTTGAAGGCGTTCAGATGATTACGTGGCTTGCGCCTGGACTGTTTGCTTCCTCAAACGACGAGTCGTCAGTTGTGCTGTGGTCGAGCCCCCCGTGGGACGTGGTCTGACCTGATCGAAACCGCCGTTCTTCACTATCCCAATGATCTTGGCGTAGCTAACAGCGGAGATTCGGTCGTGTTGGGATTATCCATGGTTCTTGCCATCGGCCATGCGAATGGGTTCATTTCGATTTGGATAGGAAGCCTCGATGGCAAAAATTGGGAAATGTCGTGCAGCATAGATATTAGAAATCCGCATCCGACGAATCCTTGGGGACTTCACAACGTGAGAGGTATTTCATTGGTCACCAATTCTTCCAGTGACGCCGTCGTCCTCACAGGATCAGAAGATGGCTTCATCACGCTGTTGCGACTACCGGACGGCAAAATTCTCTCGCAAACGGTTTACAATCCTCGCGCCCAACGAGGAATTAACAGTGTGGCGGCATGGGGCAGCAACGTGCTCATTGCGAACTGCGCAGTCGGACCAGATGATAAGAACTTGTGGTACTACTTAGTAAACCAACAAGACTGGAGTGTCACACTGATGGATTCGACGAACCTGCGGGTTAATCCGTCAGCCCCTCAGGTTTTCAATTTCTCCGCCATATGGGGACGAAGCCAGGGCCAACCTTGTTTCTTTTCGTCGACTGAAGAAGGAGCGCTGTGGATGGGCACAGTCGCCGATCACCGCTTGAACGTGCTAGGGTATGAGATCGTTTACGGCAATTTAGGCTCTGCATTGGCATTTAATATCAACGGCAATCTTGTAGTCGTCAATTACAACTTATACGAATTCAACACTTCCACGCCACAAACCGCCGAACCCGACCTCCATCCAGAGCGAATCACACTAGCACGTGGAACGTCAGCTGAGTAGATACTGAGTGGCCCAGGCGTCCGTCAGTGGCAGTCGATTTTCCGAAACGCACTCGCGGGTCCTTGCCAGCTAAAGAGTTCCGGATGGATCAAGTGGGCCAGCAACTCGGTACCTTGAATGACTCGCGGGCCCGGTCGGGCAAAGTAGGAGCTTGCATCCACGGCATAAACTTTGCCGTTGCCGACGGCCGGCACCTCGTCCCATCGGGGCAAAGAACACAGCTTTGGAGCCAACTCCATCACCTGTTCCAGATGATTTCCGCACGGCATCAGGATCAACACCTCAGGTGCCCAATTGAAAACTTCTTCCCATGTCACTCTGATCGAGTCCGATCCTTGTTTTGAAAGCTGATCAATCCCGCCCGCGATGCGGACCATTTCCGGCACCCAGTGTCCACTACAGTACAGTGGATCCAGCCATTCCATGCAAAAAACCCGGGGGCGCTCGGCCGCCTGTAAAACCCGAGTTTCGATTTGCTTCAGTCGCTCAAAGTTTGTTGCAATCCATGCTTCAGCACGTTCCAAGGTACCGGTGGCTCTGGCGACTTCGCGCAGATTTTCTGCTATTTCGGCGAGTGTTCTGGGCGTTAGCCATAAAATTTCCGGCTTGTTGGGCAAAGCATTCAGAGCTTGCGTAACTTCATTGCCGGAGGGAGCACAGACCTGGCAAAGATCTTGCGTGAGGATCAGGTCCGGAGCAAGGCTCTTCAGCAGCACTTCATCCACCTGATACACACTCAATCCTGCGCTCAGCCGCTCGGATACCGCTGCATCGATTTCCGGCTTGCTTAGTTGCGCAATTGGAACCGCGCTTCTAACGACGACAGGCTTCCCCTTGATCGAAGTCGGGTAATCACACTCGTGCGTCAGCCCGACCAATTTTTCCGCCAAGCCCAACACACACACCATCTCCGTTGCCGAAGGGAGAAAGGACACAATTCGCGAAGCGCTGGACATGGAGAATCACCTCACTCGGGATGGTGATTAGTGATCCTTAAAAATCAGTTTTTTAAGAATCGCTGCAGCTACAACCGATCACCTTACGGGAAGATATCACAGCCTGTAAGTCTTTCGTTAGCCCACATCTCGCATGACAAAAATCAGAAAATTCTGATTCGGGCTGGCTTGACTTGTCCGGTCGATCAGACTATAAGTGCTGGGTCTGATGTACGGGAAGGCGGTGAGATTCCGCCACTGCCCCGCAACTGTGATCGCTGAGAGCAGAGCAATTTTACCCACCTGGGTTTCATTTTGGGAAGGGTGCTCAAGCTCGACGACGCGAGAGTCAGGAGACCGATCAGATGCCAATCTATTTTGGCTATTCCAGCCTCGATGGGAGGGTTGGACAGCTTCTAGTAAGTTGAACGTTCCTGCACTGTAAGCTGCAACAATTCCCGCTATCAATGGGCGATAGCTTCGCTCAGTTGAGGATATAGTGGTCACCCTTATCGTCGGAGGCGTAAGCAGTGGCAAGAGCCGCTATGCGCAAACTTTGGCGCAGAGTTCCAGCCCCGTTGTTTTCATTGCAACAGCCCAGCCGATCGACGATGAAATGAAATTGAAAATACAGCGTCATCGTGTGCAACGGCCCTCGAATTGGACCACGATCGAAGAACCCTTCAAGCTTGAGGCAACGATTGTTCAGTCGGGGTCCTCGTCATCTTTTCTCGTCATTGATTGCATCACGACTTTTACCGCAAACCTGCTTCAGACGGATATGCCGAGAGATGAGATTCTCGAAAAAATCGATGGCATTTGCAGGGCGTTACGTGAGTTGAAGTGCTCAGCGGCAGTGGTCTCAAACGAGGTGGGAAGCGGTATTGTGCCGTCTTTTCCCAGTGGCAGAGCATTCCGCGAGCTGCTCGGTGAGGCGAACCAAAGAATTGCACGGGTAGTGGACAATGTCGTCTTGATGGTTGCCGGGTGTCCGTTGCCGGTAAAAGGAGCCGTCTCTCAGTCATGAAGGCTTTCATCGTAAGTGGCCCGGCAAGCGGCGTCGGCAAGACAACCGTGACTGCGGGCATCATGTCGAGCCTGCGCAAGCGTGGCCTTTGTGTGCAGCCATTCAAATGTGGACCTGACTTTATCGACCCCGGCCATCACACCAAGCTGTGTGGCAGACCGTCGCACAACCTGGATACGTGGATGCTTTCTCCTAATCAAAATCGGCAGATCTTAGAGTGCGCCTGCCGTGACGCGGATGTTGCCGTTATCGAAGGAATGATGGGTCTCTTCGATGGCGTGAACGGCAAGACCGATGCGGGGAGCACGGCTGAAATCGCCAAGTTACTGAACGTTCCGGTGATCCTCGTCGTCGACGCGTGGTCGGCAGCTCGAAGTGTAGCAGCGACGGTATTAGGGTTCCAACAGTTCGATCCACAGGTCCGGATAGCGGGGGTTGTCTTTAACCGAGTTGCCAATCATCACCATGCGCGCCTGCTGCTGGATGCGCTTAGAGATCCGGCTTTGCCGGCCGGATGGATCCCAGTAGATAACGCAATAGGTTTGCCTGAACGACACCTGGGGCTCAGAACAGCCGACGAGCAGACCTGGAGTGGCGAGGGTATCGCAGCGCTTTGTCGTTGGATCGAAGAGAACCTACCGCTAGATCAGATTCTCGACGCTTGTGACGTCCACATTTCAGAGGAACGCGACAAGATCGACGCGATCCCGGAAAAGAGAGTTCGCATCGGCGTAGCCCGCGATCATGCTTTCTGTTTCTATTACGAAGCGGGGCTCGATGAGCTACGCCGGCAGGGCGCGGACTTAATACAGTTCAGCCCTCTGGCTAGTTCCAATCTTCCAGAAGATCTCGACGCGCTTTACTTCGGCGGTGGATATCCCGAACTTTACGCGGAAGAACTCAGCAGGAATCGAAGTCTTACTTCCCAGGTTCGCCAGTTTGCCGCAGACGGGAAGCCCATATACGGGGAGTGTGGCGGCCTTATTTATCTGAGCCGACTTCTACAGACCAGCGACGGCAATCTGTGGCCGATGACCGATCTATTGCCTTTATCGATCCAGATGACGAATAGACCCATGCACTTCGGATACGCCGATCTGAGGTTTATGAAAGACGGCTTTGCAGAGAAAGGAACATCAATCCACGGGCACAGTTTTCATTATTCCAATATTGCAGATTTCGGAAATGCTGAGACTCCTGCTTCCGCGACCTATTCATTGTCCGGTGAGACACACCGGGAAGGGTTTAGGGCCGGCAGCGTGTTTGGAAGCTATATTCACATCCATTTTGCAGCCGTGCCGGAAGTAGCCAAACGTTTTGTTGCCATGGCACGCAGATCGCAGGAATTCCAGCTATCCAGATGAAACGAAAATATAAAACCTGGGCGCTGTTTCTGTTGCTCCTGAGCAGCGTCTCTGCGATGGCAACACGTAGAGTCCACGATGAGCTTGGCCGTGAAGTCACTGTGCCGGATTCTCCTCAGCGGATCGTCTGCCTTGCCCCCAGCATAACGGATATAGTGTTCAAGCTTGGAGCCGGAGCACGGGTTGCTGGCATAACCGATTACACGAAGTATCCCCCGGAAGCGTTGACAAAGCCGAGTGTGGGCGGTGTCATCAACCCCTCATTAGAAAAGTTGGCTTCATTGCAGCCGGACTTGGTCCTGGCCATCGCCGACCTGAACAGTTTCGATCTCGTGCGCTCCATTCAGGGTCTGGGCTTTCCCGTGTTCACAATCCAGCCTCATGGGATTGCCGGTATTTATCACTCCGTTCAAAGCGTCGGTGAAGCTATCAACGAGCGGGATAGGGCCTCTGCGCTGGTCAAAAGTTTGCGAGTTCGCGAAGATGCGGTCCGCAGGCATGTTGCCGGGAAAAAGAGCCCGTCCCTTTTCTTCCTTTTGTGGCCGGATCCTCTTATGAGCGCTGGGAAAGGCGCGTTCATCAACGAACTCATCAAGATTGCCGGGGGAAGCTCGATTACTTCAGATGTGGAAAACGAGTGGCCTCGAATCAGCTTGGAAACAGTTGTCGCACGGCAGCCCCAATATCTATTAGTGGTGAAAGGGACTGCAATTGACCTCGCAAACCTTCGAAGCCGGTCGGGCTGGAATAGTTTAGAAGCTCTCAAGCACGGACGGATTTTGTATGTAGATGAACGTATTAACTTTCCCAGTCCTCTGGCTTTCGATGCATTGGAGGATCTGGCCAAACAACTTCACCCGTGAGCGCGTATTTGAACGCACATACTTAAACAACAACGAGACAGAACAGCATTATGGGAAGGCGGTGAGAGTCCGCCACTGCCCCGCAACTGTGAGCGCGGAGACCTGGGCCAAAACCACTGAATGACCTCGTTCGGGAAGGCGGCCACAGGTTGATGATGCGCAAGTCAGGAGACCGGTTCTGTTGTTACCAACTGACGTCAACTCCGAGGGGAGAACAAGACATGCTCATCGTGCACAAGAAATTGCATCTCCTGCTTTTAGTAGTCCTCGCATGCGTTTTCGATGCTTACGCAAGCGAAATACACGGTGTTATCACAGACCCTCTAGGCGCGGTTATCTCTAACGCAAAGGTTACGCTCCATTCAGGAACGCAAATTTTGGGGTCGACCGTTACGGGTTCAGCCGGACAGTATTCATTTTCCGTGAAACGCGCTGGCCGTGTCCGCATCTCTGCTGAAGCAGAGACCTTCGCACTTGCTGAGACAGAAGCTTTTTATGTTACTGGCGGCAATGAGACCGTTACTCGGAACCTTCTTCTTGGGATCAAAAGTGCCTCAGAGCAGGTAGTAGTGAGCGCTACTGGCGTCCCTACAGCAGAAGCCCAGGTGGGTGCGTCTGTGAGCGTGCTCACGCCTGAGTGGTACTTGGCGAAACTTGACGTTCTGGATCCATTGCATCTGGTCCCTGGGCTGCAGTTGACCCAAACGGGTCAGCACGGAGGCACGACAGCTCTTTTCATTCGCGGTGGAAATTCCAACGCGAACAAAGTCCTCATCGATGGCATTCCGGTAAATGATATCGGCGGCGAAGTTGAATTCGCGGATTTAGCCGCGAGTGGAATCTCGAACATTGAAGTTTTACGAGGACCCGACAGCGTCCTCTATGGGACCGATGCTCTTGCCGGAGTGGTAAATCTCACGACAAAAAAAGGCACATCTCCATTGCCCCTGCTTGAATATGCGGTCGATGGTGGAAACTTCGGGACATACCATCAGGAGGGATCGCTTGCCGGGGCCTGGCGAAAATTCGACTACTATTCGGATTTTTCGAGGCTCAATTCGTCCAATAGCCTGCCGAATAGTGCCTTTCATAACAGCACCGTGGCAGCGAACCTCGGCTGGGCAGTAACGCCAAACAATAGTTTCCGGCTTACGTTAAGACGGATTACCACCGGTCTAGGTCTGCCCAATGCCATCGACCTTTTTGGCGTCCCCGACAACGCAACTTCAAGTGACGATGACACACTCGTCAGTGCAACCTTTGAAAATCACGCTTCTTCAAGATGGCACAATCTCATCCGTTACGGCGCGTCTCGTCTCACAAGTCACTTTGAAAAGCCGTCGCCGGCCGGCATCCTGATCAACGGTTTTGAATTTGTTGGTCCGCCGGTCACAATCCGCGGAGCCAACGGGTTCACTGCGTCGGGCCAGGCATTTCTTACAACGAGCGATTGCTGCCCTAGTCTGTCTGAATCTACCGGAAATCGGGATTTTGTCTATGCGCAAACTGATTATCACTTTAGCCAGCACATGGATGCCTTAGCAGGGTTCCGGTACGAGGCGGAGCGCGGCATCTCGGACTCGAGCTCGCCTTCTTTTGAGTTCAACAGTGGAGTGGACCGCCGCAATATGAGCTGGATCATGGAATTGCATGGCGACTTCTGGAACCGGCTCTTCTACTCTCTTGGTGGCGGGATCGAAAAGAATGCTGTGTTTGGGGTTGAAGGCACACCGCGCGCCAGCCTGGCCTATTACCCGTTTCGTAGCAATGCAGGCTTGTTTCGCGGCACGAAGTTCAGTTTCAATTTCGGCAAAGGTATCAAAGAACCCAGTATTTTCGATCAGAATCAATCCCTGTTTAATCTGTTGCTGCAACAACCCGGCGGGACTGAACTCATTGACAAATTTCACATCCGGCCGATCGGAGCAGAACGCTCCAGGAGTTTCGATATTGGAGCTGAACAATGGTTAGGCGACCGAATCCGCTTAAACGTCACCCTGTTTCATAATCAGTTTACCGATGAGGTTGAGTTCGTCAGCAGCGACGCATTGCCGGCCTTGGGTATTCCGCCGGAGGTGGCTGCTGCAAGCGGCGCCGGTGCAACCATTAATTCTTCTGACTTCCGGGCCCAGGGAGTTGAAGCTGAGATTGAATATCGGATCACCAATTCAGTGCACGCGCGGGGTGGATACACCTATTTGGATGCACGCGTGGAGCGCTCGTTTTCAAGTGATGCGCTTGCGCCATCCTTCAACCCTGCATTCCCAGACATTCCGATCGGGGCTTTCAGCCCGCTCGTAGGAGCCAGGCCGTTCCGCAGGGCTCCGCATACAGGCTTTATTGCCATTGTTTATGATCGCCGACGGTTTTCTGGCCTACTTCAGGGGACATTTGTCGGCCGGCGTGACGACAGCACCTTCCTTCTGTTCTCGGATGCGAATTTCGGAAACAGCCTCTTGCTGCCCAATCGAAATCTCGACTTCGCGTACCAGAAGCTTGATCTTTCAGCCATGTTTCGTCTGACAAACTACGCTGCTCTGTATACGTCGTTGGAAAACCTGTTGAGTCAAACCTACGATGCTGCGTTTGGGTTTCGCTCGCTTCCCTTTACAGTGCGCTCGGGAGTGAAGGTCACCTTTGGAGGTGAGTCTTGGCATCGCAAGTAAGCCCGACACGGTCGACCGCGACTTTACGACGGCCGGTGCTACGGCGCTTGCAATCGCTATTCGTAAATGAGGGCTCATCTGCGACTCATTGGATATTTCCAATCGTTGCGATGGCCCTGCTGCTGGGCAGCATGTTATTGGGAACTAGTATTGGGGCGGTGCATATCTCGCCGCGAACGGTCCTCGGTATTGCCTTCGGCACTCATGCCGGCTCTTCGCCGGCCGAACGGTTAATTCTTTTGCAAGTCCGCTTACCTCGCGTACTCGCTGCCGCAGTCATCGGAGCGGCATTGTCGGTTGCCGGCGTGCTTTTTCAGGGTTTATTCCGAAATCCCATGGCAGAACCTTACGTTTTGGGTACCTCGGGGGGTGCGGCATTTGGCGCGGCGATTGGAGTTTTTCTATTTCCATACACTTCGATTCTAGGTTTCAGCGCGGCCGCAAGCCTGGCATTCGTCGGCAGCATTGTGACCATTATGTGTGTATACGGCCTGGCGCGTGTAGGCGGAAAGACCCCCACTGTTCCCCTGCTGCTTGCGGGAATCGCAATCAGCGTGGTACTCACCGAATCCAGTTCCGCGTTCGTATATTTGCGCGACGAAATCTCCTGGAATGCCAGAAACCTGGCGCTCTGGTTGCAAGGGTCCATCGGCACCGTAGGCTGGACGCAGCTCTTTGTCGCGGGAGGGATGCTCAGTTGCGGACTTTTATTGGCCATACCGCTTAGAAGAATCCTGAATGTTTTGGCGCTTGGCGAGGAATATGCTCTGCAATTGGGAATTCCGTTAGAACTCGCTCGCGTTGCCATCATCCTGGTTGCGTCGCTGCTCACCTCGGCAGCCGTGTTACTCGGCGGCGTTATTGCCTTTGTCGGATTGTTGGTTCCGCACCTGGTTCGCCTCTTGATTGGTCCGGAGCACGGACGCCTTCTCGCGTACTCAGCTATATGCGGTGCAAGTTATCTCATTCTGGCTGATGCTTTCGCTCGTACTGTGATAGCTCCAGCGGAACTTCCAGTAGGGATCCTGACGGCTTTTCTTGGTGGTCCTTTATTACTCTACCTGCTGCGCCGAACCAAGCGAGAGTATGCCTTATGAATTCATTTTTGGCAGTTTCGAATCTCTCATTCTCGTATGGTCGTAAACGCACCCTTAACGGTGTGAACTTTTCCGTTAATAACCGGGAGACAGTAGCTTTGCTGGGTGCTAACGGCGCGGGAAAAACTACTCTGTTGAAAATCTGCGCCGGCCTGCTTCCCCCTGAGATCGGTGAGGTCCGTTTTCACGGCCGTCTGCTTTCTGACTGCCCCCGCCGTGATGTCGCCAAGAAGATTGCTCTTGTTCCCCAAGAGGTACAGGTTTCGTTTCACTTCACCGTGCAGCAACTCGTGGAACAGGGACGCACTCCTCATCTGCCATCCTTATTCTCAGGACTTCGGCAGATTGATAGAGCCGTTGTTCAAGAAGCGATGGATTGTGCAGACGTCGGTCATCTGCGAAACCGCAGCTTCAATGATTTGAGCGGGGGCGAGCGGCAGCGAGTCAAAATCGCCCTGGCGATTGCACAGCAGCCTGAATTGCTGCTCCTGGATGAGCCCACCCAGCATTTGGATATAGGCCGCCAAGCAGAAGTTTTTTGCATTCTGCGCCGCTTGAACGAATCAGGGGTGACCATCATCGCGGCGGTACACGACCTGGAAAGCGCGCGTGCTAAGTTCGCGTCCGGCATATTGTTGCGTTCGGATTCATCTGCCCTGTGCGGGCCTATCGACAGTGTTTTGACTCCTGTATCGATTCGAGAGGCATTCGGTATCTCGTTCAACGAGCGTCATGCAGGCCAATCTACTGATGAGCTTGCATCACGGGAACATCTTCAAAAGACAAATGGAGCACAAATATGACAACGAGCATAGCTACGAAGCACGGAGACAAAGGAGAAACAGGACTGGTAGGGGGTGTTCGAGTTTCGAAGGGCAACCTGCGAGTGGAAGCGTATGGCAACGTCGACGAGTTGAATTCCTGTATGGGATTTGCCCGCTCGATTTGCCTGGATGAAGAGATAAGCGCATCGACAAAACAAATTCAAAGAGAGCTGTTTCAGCTTGGAGGAGCGCTCGCCACGCCGTCCTCGCCTGCTAATAAAGCAATGCCGGTCACTGAGGAGATGGTGGACTCCCTCACTGCGCAGGTGCACAGAATTGAGGCAATCGAAGGGGTCCTATCCGACTGGTCCCTGCCGGGAGAACACGACGCAGCGGCCGCCTATGACGTGGCTCGGACTGTCTGCCGCCGCGCAGAGAGAAGCGTGGTACGGATGATCGAAGCCGGTGAAACAGCGGCGCCCAATGTTATTCCTTACCTAAATCGATTGTCTGACCTTCTATGGTTATTTGGCCGACTACTTGAGTTTCGGGCAGGTCTGAACGGGGCCCTGCGCGATGTCCAGCATGCTGGCCCTCGTTGGTCGAAAGCGTGGGGTGATGCACGTTCCAGGCAATAAAACTATCTCCAACATTTTGAGCTCCCGAAAGGAGCCGCTGATGAATGGCCTCGGAAAGTTGATCGCGCAAATTGAACCAGTGCCGGAGAGCTGGATCCGGCGTGCAAGGGCGCGCCAGGATTCACTAACCAAGCCACCCGGCAGCTTAGGATTGTTGGAGAAAATAGCGTCCCGCGTTGTCGCGATACAGCAGTGTCTGACACCGAATGTCGAGCACAAGCGCATCCTGGTATTTGCCGCGGACCACGGCGTCGTTGAAGAGGGCGTGAGTCCATACCCGCAGGAAGTCACGGCTCAGATGGTCGCCAATTTCCTGCGAGGAGGCGCAGCCATCAACGCGATGGCTCGTGCCGCAGGCGCCGAAGTAGTGGTGATCAACATCGGCGTAAAGCATCAGATTCCGCCAGTTGAGGATGGGAACCCGTCGATCCAATTTATCGACCGTCCTGTCCGGAATGGGACTCGAAATTTCTTGAGAGAGCCCGCTCTGACGGCTGATGAAGCTTTTGCTGCGATCATGATGGGAGCCGAGATCGCAATGCAGTCAGCTGCTGAGGGGGTTGGGCTCATCGGGCTTGGCGAAATGGGAATCGGAAACACAACTGCATCGGCAGCTATCACTGCGGCATTAACGGGTTCTCCGAGCAGCGCTGTGACAGGCCGCGGGACGGGTGCGGATGACGAGATGCTGGCAAAAAAACAATTGGTGGTTGCAAAAGCTCTCGAGTTACATGCGGACCGGCTCTCCGATCCTTTGGGCATGCTGAGCGCCATCGGAGGCCTGGAACTGGCTGGACTTGCTGGCGTGTGCCTTGGGGCGGCAGCGAGCAGAATTCCTGTTGTTTTGGACGGATTCATCACGACAGCAGCAGCGGCTATAGCTGTCGCAATGTGCCCTGCGGTTGCAGATTACCTTTTTGCAGCGCACTTGTCCGTGGAGCGGGGCCACACAATCTTGTTAGAACGGCTGCGACTCCAAGCGATGCTGAATCTTGAGATGCGACTGGGGGAAGGTACCGGTGCAGCTATCGCCATGAAGGTCGTTGAGTCTGCAGTCCGCTCCTTCGTTGAAATGGCAACCTTCGACAGCGCCGGCGTGAGCGGCCAGGATGCACTCAATCCAAAGGCGCTCAATTGAAGCGCTTATTGGTTGCGATTATGTTCCTCACCCGCATTCCGGGTCCGGCAAGTGTAGCGCCGGGGGCCGTTGAAGTTGGGCGCTCGGCTGCGTGGTTTCCGCTGGTCGGAGCTGCCATCGGTGTAATAGAGGGTTTTGTAGGTTGGGTTCTCTCGTATTTCGCAGTGAAATCTGACTCTAATTGGTCGCATTCCTCTGTGCCAATCGTCATCGCCGTTCTAGTAGTTGGAACTGGCGTTGTTCTGACGGGGGCGCTCCATCTGGACGGTCTTGCCGACATGGCCGATGGATTTGGCGGCGGGTGGACGCGTGAGGACGTACTGCGAATCATGCGCGATCATGTAATCGGCTCTTATGGCGCAGTAGCCCTGATCCTGGTATTGCTGCTGAAGATCGCCAGTGTGTCTGCTTTGATCACGCGCGGAGCAGCAATCACGTACTTGATTGTAGCGGCGGCACTGAGCCGCGGAGCGATAGTTGCAGTAGGCTTTTCTCTCCCATACGCCAGATCGTCCGAAGGCGGCCTGGGAGGGTCATTCGAAAATCTTGGGAAGATTGAAGTGGCATGCAGCAGCGCACTGGCTGTCGCACTAAGTTTCGTTGGCGGTTGGCGCACCGCTGTCATTTCACTGTTCCTGGCCGGCTTGGCTTCTTTTGGGAGCGCCCGGTATTGCAGGCGCAGGATCGGCGGGGTTACTGGGGATACGCTAGGCGCAACTTCTGAAATCTGCGAAACAGTGATTTTAATGGTGGGGGCGTTGTTCCCCAGATGAGCACGGGTCAATCGAAAACATTTCCACTGGCTCCAACCGCCATAACCCGCCTTATTCTCATGCGTCATGGAGAGCCCGAAGAACACATTCAGGGCCGATGCTACGGGAATCTTGACGTGAATCTCTCGGAATGTGGTGAGCGCCAGATATTGGAAAAGCTCGATTTGCTCCGCAGCTTAGTCCCCAAAATCATCTATACCAGTCCTGCAAAGAGAGCTTCCGCAAGCGCACGCAGGGTAGCCGGTGAACTTAATCTTCCCATCCAAATGGCAGATGATCTCCGCGAAATCCATTTCGGATCGTTCGAAGGCCTGACTTTCGATGAAATACAGAGGAAGCACCCTAGCGAGTACGCGCTTTGGATGGAAAAGCCTACTGAAATCCAGTTTCCCGATGGCGAAAGCTTTGACGATCTCAACACCAGAGTCGAGGCTTTTTTGAGAAGACTGCTAGAGATACATCGATCAGAGACCGTACTGGTGGTATCGCATGCTGGAGTCAACCGAGTCATTCTCGCGCAAGCGCTCGGACTTTCGCCAAGGAACATCTTCCAAATCGACCAGAGCTATGCTGGCATCAGCGTTATCGATTACTTTGAGAACACGACACTGGTCAGACTTGTAAATGGCTGAACTTACTACATAAGAGAAAAGACCGGGCAGTTGTGCTCCGACCCGGTCTTTACAACAGCAGGGGTTTTATTTCATTAGTCTTGCGGGATTGAGATTACAGAAACGGTGGTGTCGTTCTGGTTTGTCACGAACGCTTCGGAGCCATCGAGCGTGACTGCTACCTCATTCGGCTGTCTGCCGACCGGAATCGTCGCGGCGATGGTATTCGTCGACGAATCGATGGCAACAACCTGATTGAGAAGGAAGTTTGTGGCAAACACAAACTTTCCGTTCGGAGTAATGCCCATCCCGAAAACTCCAGGATCGCCGGTGTTAATGACCGTCACAGTCGTCAGGTGTTGAAGGTCCACCACCCAGACTCCTCCAGTTCCTCCGGAAAAGTCGAACAAACTGATGTATGCGAACCCGCCGTCCGGCGTCACAGCGATGTCATTCGGGAATCCCGTATTCCCGGTCAGCACGAGTTCATGCATGACCTGCCCTGAACTTGGATTGATGACGAGCAACTCCGGAGGTCCGGTTTCCAAAGGAGAAGTCGGGACTAAGAGTTCGTTGCCGATAGGCCTAATGGCCGGCCTGCCCGTAAATCCAGAGGCTGCAATTGTGCCCGCGGGTTGCACGTTTGAGATGTCGCGAGCGTCCAACACCGCGATAGAGTTCGTAGTTCCACCCTGGGTGGTTACGAAGACCTTGTTGTCATTCTTGCTGAAGGTAATGCCGAAGGGGAAGCTCACGCCTAAGGACGCAAGGCCGACCGTCTGCGTTACCGTTTTGGTATTGCTGTCAATGACGGAGACGGTATCGTCAGTCGAATTCGTGACCAATGCGTGAGAGCCGTCCGAAGTAAACGCGATGTCTTCCGGGAAGTTGCCTACGGTGACCTTGTTGGCCTCCTCCGACAGAGACGCGATGTCGATGATCGTCACCTTGTTGCTGTTTGCAAACACACTGCCGGAATTTGCGACCCACATCGTTTGTCCATCCGGCGACGCAGTCACTCCGAAGGGTTGAATGTCAACATTGATCGTCTTAACGACGGTGAAGCTCTGAGCGAACGAAGTTGCAGCAGCAGACAATGCGATTGCCAATACCGCTACTGACTTCAACGACAATTGACGTAGATAAGTACGCCACATGGCTTTCATGTGCAGTCTCCTATAGTCATCGATGTGGATGAACGGAAGCGGCTCAGATCTACTAACCGTAGCTCTTAAAACGCGATCGACCCGAGCTTATGAAGAACGGCCCTGACAGCGAGTAGTTAAGGTAAGCAGAACTTTCGACGAGAGTATAGATGCAACCAGCATTAAAGGACCGTATAAATACGATTATTTTTTTCTTAGACATTCTAGCGTGAACTCATTAGCAATTTCTCATCATCTGCAGTTCCTAGCCCACCCCACCGTAAAGCACAGCAGTAGATTCTAGATTCTAGTAGTTGTTAATTATTGAGAGCTGGCAGCTATTCCAACCCCAGAGAGTTTTATTCTCCCAAAACGGAATATAAGAATAAAGAGTTGCTTATATTTTGGATCGCTTCAAGGCGAGGCTGCGCAAACTATTTCTCAACGATGTTAATGTTTTGCAGACATACATTAAGACTTTCTTACTTTGATCTTGCCTATATACAAAATCGCTCTTTGTATAAAAATTAAGCGAGTTACTCATTCACTCGACATATACTGTGACCCTTTCGAAGGGCTGCAGAACAAGTTCATCTGCAGCTTAATCGCGTAACGAGAGGGGTTAAGAAAATGCTCTTTGTCTCTTGCAAAACATCCATAGGACAACAGGTGGTTGGGAAAGCTTTGCTTCTCCTAGTGCTATTTGCTACTCAGCTATCACTATTCGCTCAGACAGCAACGGAAGATACGACACCGCCTTCGGGAGCTGTTCCGACAACGGCAACATCAAGCGATCCGCCGCCAATCAGAATCGGGCTGATTGGGGACCAAACATTCAGCACGGACATTCAAGCGTCGTACGGCGTTCTGCAACAGGGCGTGAATCTCTTGTCGGCTAAACCGATCGATGTGGTCCTGCATATGGGAGATCTCACCGAAAGTTCCAACAGCCCCGCGGTGGAAACTGCTCTGTTTAACCAAGCCACGGGTATTCTCGATCAACTGCCGGTACCCTGGTATCTTACTGCCGGCGATCACGATGTGAACCCCCCTGCCTTTCAGCAAGACTCACCTGATCGCTCGCGTGAGCAACTCTTCCAACAACTATATGGACAACGCGTTCCGGCATTCGCGGTACATCCCTGGTACAGTTTTGACAGGAACGGATTTCATTTCATTTCGCTCTATTCTTTTGAAGCGCTATGGAGTGACTCTCGTTTCGGCAACATTTTCTTGTCCCAGGTGTTTGATGACCAGTTCGCATTTTTGCAATCCGATCTGGCGGCCCACGCTAATGCGCGAGCGATTATCGTCTGGGTACATCAGCCGCTCTGGTATCACGTGAGCGGCTGGAAGAGAGTACATGAACTGCTTCGAAAATATCCCGTTGCCGCGGTCATTTCTGGGCATTTTCACTATAACCAGGATGTGGGCGTCATTGATGGCATTCACTACATAACGGTGGGAGCAACTGGTGGATTCAAGAAGAACGGTAACCGCCAGGCCGGAAATGTCGACCACGTTTCCATTCTGACAGTTCGCAATCCACATAGTGTCACGCTGGATTTATTTGCGCTCGATGGGCAGCCATTGTCCTTAACTCCACGCGTCGATATGGACCGGGTGCAGGCACTGGATGTGCAATTGGGTAACTTTTTTGATTTTGCGCAGGTAAATCAGGTGTTTAGTAAAAACGGCCAACTGGTAAGCGATTGTACCAGCGGTAGTCCTGCGCTGATCCAGATCGCAGAGATCGGCGACCCCATTGACCTGCCACTCGACGTTCAAATCAGCCTCACTGCCCCTGGCGTGAGCTTAAGCCATCCTGGATTTGCCAGCGACGTTTGCCAACAGGTGATCAGCGGGACTGAATGTGTCCTGAAACGAACGGTGCGTACATTCATCTCCAATTATTCGAGCGTAGATATCGATACGTTCGACGGTCCACTTTGGAGTTCTGGCCTGAGTGGCATCGCGGGACCTGGGGCAGTGTTGAACTTCAATATCAAGACTGCTTTTACTGGATCCTCAGGACCTTTTTTCTTGCAAACAACCGCGTCAACAACGGTTCAGGCCTGTCCATAACTAGATCCGAGAAGTAAGCACCAGTAGGCGCGAGTTGCTGGTGAAGCTCGCGCCTGTTGAGTAATAACAGACACTGCGATGACTGTGCAATGAGGTCGCCTACAACCGCACATGGGATATTTCTAATCAATTAACGGCGTCGTTAATAAGAAAAAAATAATTTCGTTAGGCACTCCTTTTAGTGCTATATGAGGAGACGCTCTTTGAGCCAGAAATAGTTATTTATTGCTGGCGTCTGGCGAGAGTGTGAGGTTGCTATGCCTAGAACATTGAGTCTTGCTCTTCTGTTCTTTGTTCTTCTGTTGGTTGTTGCTCTTATTCCGGCTCAAACCGGGCCCGCCACATTCAATATCGATATATCTGCTTCCTACCAATTCCACACACTGAACAAACCGACCGGCTTGACTGTGGGCCAGTCTACTGCAGTTTTTTACATAGTTGACTCCGATAATTTTGTGATCCGCGCTTTTCAGCCTTCCAACGGCTCGTTGACCGTTGTAGCGGGCACGGTGGGCGCCGCCGGGTTTGCTGATGGTACGGCTACGTCGGCGCGATTCAACCATCCTACGGGAATTAGCGGTGGGCTGTTCTGTATTCCCAACCAGTTTGCTCCACCGCCTGGATGCTTTCAATCCACTAGGCTTTATGTCAACGACACGGACAACTTCGCTATTCGATATATCTGTCTCGGTTTTAACTGTCCTGCTCAGAATGTAACGACGGTGGCAGGCCAGGGGGGTAGTCCTGGATATGTAAACGGCACGAATCTAAACGCGCGATTTAGGCGGATCGCTGGTCACTGGGCAGCCGGTAGCGATTTGTATATTTGCGACGCGGAAAACCACGTCATTCGAGAATGGGATGGCAGCAACGTGACAACGTTTGCTGGCACCGGCACCCCGGGATACGCTGACGGACCACGACTTAGCGCAAAATTCTTGGTGCCAATCGATGCTGTCAAGGACAACAACGGCAATCTCTATATCACTGAAGGCGGCAATCACACAATTCGGAAGATCGACACTGCGGGAAATGTCACGACTCTTGCCGGCAACGGCACACTTGGCTATGCGGATGGAACTGGTATGGCAGCACGGTTTAATCGGCCGACAAAGATTGTCTATCGAGCCGCAGAGAATGTGCTCTACGTCGCGGATACTGGCAACAACAGTATTCGGAGAGTGACTCTTTCCGGTGTTGTGACCACCTATTCCGGAGCGCCCACCGCAGGCTTGACCAACGGAACGTTGTCACAAGCGCGATACAGCCATCCCATGGGACTGATGATCCTTAATAACTTTATGTATGTGGCGGACTCGCTGAACAATGTGATTCGTCGTATCGATATGGTGAATGGAACCGTTACCACTTATATCAGTTAAGGAGTGGGCACATGAGATATCAGGCATATTCGCAATGGAAACGATCGGCGCTGTCCATCGTCCTTTTGATCGCGTTCGGTATCATTCTGGGCTGCAGCCCTCCAGCGTTTAAAAGCGGTATTCGAGTTCACACAACCGAGGCCTTGACCACGTCTCCAGGGGCGAGTTTGGACGTATCTGGAGTCACAGATGTTGGTCAGCTCCTCTTGGCACGGGACCCGCACAATGGTTCCGAACAAGCCTTCGAAGGTCTAACTGGCGTGTTTGGCCTCGATGACCACCCCAACGCCCAAACGAATGCTTCCTGGCAAGTCAGCGTAGACTACTCCCGTGTCATATTTGAATGTGGAACCGGGCACATTGTTGAAGATGTGCCTATTGGCGGGGCAATTGTTGTCGCTACGTGCTTCCTATAAACTCGGCCTTTGGCTGGCATTGCTCGGCGCATCTGCGGTAATCCTTTGGTATCGGTCCTTCGTTCGTCCGATCAGCCGCAACCAATCAAAGGGAGCAATTCTCTACACGACAGTTGGTGAGCACCCGTTCGAAGATTCAGCATTTGTCTTAGATCTTGAGACTTTCAAGAAGAGTACGTTTCTTGGCGGCAAGTCTCCGAGAAGCTACGTGTCTGTGTCCGGTAAGTCACTGACAGGTCCTATGCTTGTAGCAACACGAGAGCTCAACGAGTCGGGGGATAAGGTGACTAGCAGGCTGTATTTATTCGATCCGACTGGGCAGACATGGCATGCCGTTAATACATTCAAGAGCGATGCATTGGAGGGCGAGGGCGCCTTAGGCCCGGATGGTCGCACAATCGTCTTCACACTGGCGGATCCGGCAAACCCTGCCGGCTATGAAGTGTGGTGGGCAGATACCTTGACTGGCGCTCATCGAAAGCTGACCACAGTAGAACTGGGAAGTTGGGACGCCTTTCCTCAGTTACGTTCCGATGGACAGGAAGTGCTCTTTGTACGCTTCTACAGGACGCGGGGAGGAATTTCGTCGAAGCTATTATCGATATCTTCAATAGGTGAACGCGAAGCCGTCGTGCTGGAAGAAAACGAGGGCACTGCCTCAGCCTGCTATGCTCCGGATGGAAAACATATAGCAGTCTGGACCAAAAATGGATTGGAGGTTCTTACTGAGAGCGATGGAGCCCGCAAAGTGGTGCTGCCCTGGAATTCGATTTTAGGTTTCAAAATTACTGCATCAAGAATATTTTGGTCGGGCATTCACGACAGAATCGTATTTCCCCTGGTCAAGAGTAGCAATAAGCAATATGGAATCTGGTGGATATCCCCGGAAGGCCAAGACTTCACACGGCTCTATAACGGCATAAATGCTCAAATCAGTAGCGTGTCCGTCGTGGGTATGCAGGATCAATGATTCATCGTCCGCTGTGAACCCAGTGGCCTCAAAGATTGGCCTGAAGGGCTACCATCTGCGTCCTGATTGATGTTGCGCATTCGGCGTCCTGAGCAGAGTTGATCTCGAATGCGCAGCGGCGACATCCGCCCCTCTGAAAGCGTGACGAAGCCACCGTGATAGCTCAGCTCACCGTGTCGAAACAGCCGAGCAAGCATCGCGAGAGAGTGGTATACGAGCGTTTGGTTGATAAACGGCTCTTGCCGTTCGAGCGCTTCAACCGCGCTGCACGCAGGTAGATCGTCTGCACTGTCGAGCAGGGGCGTAATGATTTCAGGAAAAAGTTCCGCTACTGTTGGCAGCCGTCTGCGGTTCTTCCTATTGCGGCTATTCCTAAAGTGTCCGAGCACAAGCTGCAATGGAAGTATGCTGTAGGAACATTGTTGAGAATCGGGATAAGGCAAGACACACTGTGTTCTATGGCAAGGAGAGATCGAGTACGACATGGTCCTGGCTCCGAGCAAGCCCAGCCTGAGAAAAAACCATTCTCAGGCGACTGGCTTCTTCGCGGAGGACCGAACGGTGGGAACTCCGGTAATTCATAACCTCGACCGGCGTCTCATTCCTCCATTCGATTTAAGCGCGCTGTTAATCTGCGCCTTCAGTCGCACTTTGCCCAAGTATTTTGCAAAAGTTCGTCGTATTGAAGTGGCAGCCGGTGTTCCAGAGCTTTCGGCTGTAATTGCAGCTTCGACTCTTCAGAGCAACGCGCTGTGCTGACGTAACTTGGCGCCCTTTACGATCAGCTACTCACACAACCGCTTCAGTATTCGGGCGCATCAACTTGGAATTGTTTATTCAGCTATTCCAGTACAGGAGAGTAATAATGCGTTCAACAAATTCAGGCCCTAGTCTTACGGCAGCATCACCCACGCTGACACCACAAACTCCTGTTGAGCAAGCGGATGACAACACCGAAGAATCAATCCGCACCCGAGCTTTTCAACTTTATGAAGAGCGCGGAATGGTAGATGGTCATGCCGAAGAAGATTGGTTGCAAGCAGAATTAGAAATTCGTTCCAGAATGGCAGGCAAAGCCGCATAACAATCTGGAGACGACTTTGTGCTCGCAAGGTCGTCTCGTAACCACGAGTTCATTGCTCCGATTTAGAACGCAATGCGTTTATTAAGGAATACGGATTTACCGGCTTTGCCAGCATCTCAAAGGTATGACCCTGCGACTTGGCCTCTGATAAGAGATCGTTAGTAAGGGCTTGCCCCGAGAATAGGATTACGCGGCATTGCGGAAGGAATTCCCGAATGGATTTAGCCGCCTCAATTCCTGTCATCTCTGGCATAACCACGTCGCTCACTACGACATCGGGCTTAGTTTTCTTGGCCCAATCAATCGCATCTTGTCCGCTAAAAACTGCGGTAGCTTCGAAGCCCTCTCCGTTCAGAATGTCGGCCAGGCTTTCGGCGATAAGCGCATCATCATCAACAATGATGACTCTTTTCTTTTTTCGAGTTGAGTGGAAATCCGGGTCTTCCGAAGGCGACCAGGACGGCGACTTAGGGTCGCCTGAGGCATCGTGATAGACATTTACAATCGAAGCGGATCGCATATTTCGTTATAAAGTTGAACTCTCAGAAAGTTGAACGCTGATGTTGAGTGGCAGGAAAACCGAGAACACTGTGCCAGTAGCCCCGGTTCCAGCCTTGCTACGGACATGGATCACGCCGTTGTGTTTAGAAATCATGCCGTGAACAAGCCAGAGTCCAAGGCCCGTACCTATGTCTTTCTTCGTCGTATAGAACGCATTGAATAACTTTTTTCGGTTCTCACACGGGATGCCCATTCCGGTATCCGCTATAGTGACGCGGACACCTGGCAACTCCGCATTGTTCCATTCTCTTGAATGGGCGACCTTCACGATAAGACGGCCTCCTGACGGCATGGCGTCAATTGCGTTCGCAATCAAATTAGAAAAGATCTGCCTTATTTCGCTGTCCAACCCTACTATTCTCGCCTCTTTACCGTCATAACGCGTCTCGCTACGAATCCTGCGCGCTTCAAACTTTCTATCGTACATGAACAGGAGCTCATCAAGCATTTTGCAGACGTCAATATCAGCAGGTGATGAGTTGTCGCGACAGAAACCAAGGGTCTGCCGAGAGATATGAGACACTCGCTCCAACTCGTGTGTGGCAAGCTGCAGATGACGTTCCGCTTTGGCGCGATCCGCAATATCCCGTTTTGCCAGGAAAAGCAGATTTGTTATCGCTTCAAGAGGATTATTGATCTCATGCGCGATGGTGGCTGCCAGTCTTCCGAGGGACGCCAGCTTTTCCGATATGATTAAACTCTGTTCAAGTTTTTTTTGCTCGGTTACATCTACGGTAAAGCACCGCGTGTGGATGAATTTGCCGTTTTGGGAGAAGACATTGGAGTGAATTCTTACGTGTCGCCGGGAGCCGTCTTTGCACCGCAGTGTGGACTCGCTACCATGTAATTCTTCGTGACGGGCAAGCCGCTCTAGGATTTCAGCGATGACTTGCTGGTCGCAATGAAACTCAGCGATGTGATGGCTGACATACTCTTGCCGTTCGTAACCCAGCATGGCCAATTCAGTTTTGTTGGCCCATAGAATAGTGCCATCCGCCGCAACCCAGTGCATTCCGACGATGGCGTTTTCGAGGAAATCGGTAAGTTCTGCTTCGCGCAGTTGC
>Ga0070741_10003081_pt1 | contig 42416 bp, 36 predicted proteins | sample Coa_R1_4_FD_66440 | JGI IMG/M metagenome (GOLD analysis project Ga0070741, IMG submission 66440) | Surface soil microbial communities from Centralia Pennsylvania, which are recovering from an underground coalmine fire - Coalmine... | ecosystem: Environmental > Terrestrial > Soil > Unclassified ... | reverse complement strand
GGCCGTCCCGTGACCGACGAGACCGCCGCCTTCAGCCACGTGTTCGAGCGTCCGGATGGCGGCATCACCCCGCTCGGCGGCACTCGCGAGCTGGGCGGTCACAAGGGCTACGGCCTCGCGGTGATGGTGCACATCCTGGCGGGCACGCTCGCGGGCGCGTCCTTCTCGCCGCTGCGCAACCGCACCCAGCGGGACTCCGACCCGCACGACATCGGCCACTTCTTCATGGCCCTCGACCCGGCCGCGTTCCGCGACGCGGGCGAGTTCGAGGCGGACCTGGACGACGTGATCGACGTGCTGCACGGGGCGAAGCGGGCGGATCCCGCGCAGCCGGTGCTGGTGGCGGGCGATCCCGAGCGGCTCACCCGCGCGGAGCGGCTCGAGCAGGGCGTCCCGATCCCGGACGACCTGATGGAGCAGCTCCGCGCCGTGGCGGAGCGGGCCGGGGTGCCGCTGGTGCTCTAGGCGAGCGCCTTCTTGAGCGCGCCCGCGATCTCGTCGAGCACGACCCGGGACTGATCCAGGATCCGGGTCATCCGCAGGAAGCCGTGGAACATGCCCGGATACTGCGTGAGGGTGACCGCCACGCCCGAGTCGCGGAGCCGCGCCGCGTAGGCCTCCCCCTCGTCGCGCAGCGGATCGCACCCGGCGGTGATCACCAGCGCGGGCGGCAGGTCGGCGAGGCTCTTGGCCAGGAGCGGCGAGGCCAGCGGCTCGCGTCCCTGCTCCTCGCGCGCGAGGTAGTGCCGCCAGAACCAGCGCATGTCCTCGGTGGTCAGCACGAAGCCGGTGGCGTTCTCGCGGTACGAGGCGGTGTTGAAGTCGTAGTTGGTGACCGGGTAGACCAGGATCTGCAGCAGCAGGCGCGGCCCGCGCCGATCGCGCGCCAGCAGCGTCATGACCGCGGCGAGGTTGCCGCCCGCGCTGTCGCCGCCGACCGCGATCCGCGCCGGATCCAGCCCGAGGCGCGTGGCGTTGGCCACCACCCACAGCAGGCCCGCGTACGAGTCCTCGACCGGCACCGGATACTTGAACTCGGGGGCGAGCCGGTAGTCCACCGCCGCCACCGCGCAGCCGGCCGCGTTCACGATCGAGCGGCAGATGCCGTCGTGGGTGTAGAGGTCGCCGATCACCCAGCCGCCGCCGTGATAGAAGACCAGCACCGGGTGCGGCCCCATGCCCGCCGGCTTGTAGACGCGCACCGTGATCTCGCCCCCGGCCACCGGCACCCGGTGATCGGTCACCGCCGCCACCTCCTCGAACGGGCCCAGCGCCGCGGTGCGCGAGCGCATGGACTCGCGGGCCTCCGCGGGGGTGGAGTCCTTGAACGGCTTCAGGTGGAGCGCGGCGAGGGCGTCGACGACCTTCTGGGCCTGCGGATCGAGCGGCATAAGCGCCTCCTGGTCTCGGATGCTGTGCCCGCGACACTAGTGGCTCGCGGCCGCCCCGTCAAGGGGCGCGCCTCAGGCGGCGGCGCCGCGGCGCAGGTGGCGTGCGCCCACGACCAGGAGGCCGGCGGCCAGCCAGGCCAGCGCGCCGTCCAGCACGAACGCGCCGGGCAGGCTGAGCGCGGCCAGGCCGCCGCTCACCAGCGGGCTCGCCGCGGTGCCGATCTGCACGGAGAGGGCGAGCCAGCCGAAGGCGGCGCCGCGCCGCTCGCCGGTGACCAGCGAGCCGCCGATGGAGTAGGCGAGGGTCAGCGCCCCGCCCAGCACGAGGCCGGTGAGGCAGCGGGCGAGCATCAGGCTCTGCCAGCCGCCCGCCGCGGCCATCAGCGCGCACGGCAGCCCGCCCGCGAGCAGCGCCATCAGCAGCAGCCGCTCCGGCGGCCAGCGCTGGGCCAGGCGCCCGGCGAGCAGCGCGGAGCCGGTGGCGCAGACCGCGGCCAGCGAGATGATCTCGCCGGACGTGGCCGCGATGCGGCTCACGTCGGGGAGCACCGCGACCTCGAGCGGGATCAGGAGCGACAGGCCCCGGTCGATGAACTGGCCGATGAAGAGCAGCAGGAGCACGAGCGGGAAGCCGGGCGTGGTCCACACCTGGCGGAAGCTGAAGCCGGTCTCCGGCGCGGGCGTCCGCGCCGGATCGGCCTCGGCGGCCCCGGCCGCAGGGTCCGGCTCGGGGGCCGGGCGGTTCTCGGTGAAGAGGAGCAGCAGGCCGACCAGCGAGAGCGCGCACATCCCCGCCGTGACGAAGAACGCGTAGCGCAGGCCGAAGTGGGAGGCGACGTACCCGCCCGCGGCGGGGCCGACGGCCACGCTCAGGAGCTGGGCCCCCTGCACCCGGCCGATGGCGACCGGCACGCGGTCCTTGGGGCACGAGACGCTGGCCAGCGCCATCGCGAACACCGAGAAGCCGGCGATGCAGCCCTGCAGGATCCGTAGAATCAGCAGCTGGGTCACCGAGGTGACCAGCCCCATGGCCGCCACGATGATCACGAAGCCCACCAGCGAGCGGACCATCATCATCTTGCGGCCGAAGCGGTCCGCGAAGCTGCCCCACAGCGGGCCCAGCAGGCCGGAGACGGCGGGGGTCACCGCGGTCAGCAGCCCGGACCAGAGCGCCACCCGCGTCCGGTCGGTGACCCCGAGCTCGATCACGTAGAGCGGGAGGAACGGGGAGAAGAACTGGAAGCCGACGAAGGCGATGAAGACGACGAGAGCCAGCGCCCAGACGTTGCGCTCCCAGCTCTCCACCCGGCGTGGGCCCGCGGCTACGGGCGGTAGCGGTAGGCCGCCGCCTCCGCCGCGATCCTGGCCGGGTCCATCCGGTTGATCTCGTCGATCAGCTCGTTGGTGATGAGGTCGCCGGTCGGCACCTTCCGGGTGATCACGCCCCACTTCACCAGGAAGTCGACGTAGGCCGCGTAGTTGGCCTCGGAGCTCTCGCCCCAGCGCTTCACGCCGGCCGGCTCCAGCTTGTAGTGCGGCATGCGCGCCTCGAGCACCCGCATGTCCTCGCGCACCGCGGTCGCCTCGTCCTTGCCGGTGGGCCTGGTCTGGGGGAACACCTCGTAGACGATGCGCACCGCCGCCTCCGGGTTGGCGATGGTGAAGATCGTGCCTTTGGCGTAGGCGCGCGCCACGCCCACCAGCTCCTTCCGGCGCGTGCGCAGCGTCTCCTCGGAGGCGAGGAAGCCGTTGCCCGGGAACTTCTCGATGTCGCGCCGGTCCAGGTAGCGCATCTTGACGCCCGCGTTTTCCACCATCGCGTACTGGGTGTCGAACTGGCTGAGCGCGTCCACCTGCTTGTTGCGCACCATCGCCGCGGTCTGGGCGCCCTCGCCCGCCACCACGATCTGCACGTCGCGCGCGGGGTCGAGCCCCGCCGCCGCCACCTGGGCCCGGGCCACCACCACGCCGGCCGAGGCGAGGCTGGTGACCCCGATCGACTTGCCGCGCAGCTCGCCCGGGCTCTGGATCGGGCTGTCGGCCGGCACCGCGATGCCGTACGCGTTGGTCTGGTAAGCGGTGTAGTAGATCTTGGCCTTCACGCCCTGGGGGCGCCCGTTGGCGAGAGGCTCCACGCTCGGGAGCGCGATCGGCACCTCGCCGGTGCCCACCGCCTTCACGCAGTCGGTGGAGCCGGGCAGGGGCACGATCTCGATGTCGAGGCCCTCCTGCCTGAACCAGCCCATCTTCGTGGCCACCGCGAACGGGGATCCGACCCCCATGCTGATGGTCCGGGCGCAGATGGCGACCCGCAGCTTGGTGGTCTGGGCCACCGCGGCGGCCGGCGCGCACAGCAGCAGCACGGCGGAGACGAGGGCGAGCTTGCGCATGGGGGGTGTCCTCCGACTCAGGTAGGCAATCCGAACAGCGACGACATCCGGGTCGCGTCGTGGAGCGCGGTCATCTCCTCGTCAGACGGCCGGCGCCGGAAGCGGCTGGCCGCGTCGAGCACCCTGGGGAGCAGGCCCAGGTCGCCCGCGGTGTTGAGGAAGACGTCGGGCCGGCCGAGCACCCAGTGGACGGCGCGGTCGATGTCCGCCTGCCGCTCGAGCGGCTGGTACCAGGTGGCGTGGGTCCGGTCGGCGGCGGCCCACGGGCCGCGCGCGATGCCCTTGATGGTCTGCACCGCCACGTTGCGCTCGCGGCAGATCGCCACGAGCTGCTCGAAGGCGTCGCGGTAGCGCTCGTTCTGCATCATGAAGAAGTTGTAGGGCAGCAGGACCGAGTCGAAGTCGAAGCGGGCGAGGCTGCGCCGGTGCATGGCCGGGATGGTCCAGCCGTGGCCGGTCACTCCGATGGCGCGCACCAGCCCCTGGGCCTTCGCCTCCACCAGGGCCTCCAGCGCCCCGCCCGGGCCCATCGCCTGGTCCCAGTCGTCCGGGTGGGCGAGGGAGTGCAGCTGGATCAGGTCCACCGAGTCCACCCGCAGGCGCTCGAGGGAGCGGTGCAGGTCCTCGCGGGCCTCGCGGGCGCCGCGCGAGCCGGTCTTGGTGGCCAGGAAGAAGTCCTTCCGGTGGCGCGCCATCCACGGGCCGATGCGCAGCTCCGAGTCGCCGTAGCGCGCGGCGGTGTCGATGTGGTTGACGCCGTACCGGAGCAGCACGTCGAGCGCGCGATCGGCCTCGTCCTGGCTCACGCGCGCCAGCGCAGCCGCCCCGAACAGGGTGACGGTGGATCGATGCCCGGTGCGGCCGAAGGGTCGACGCTCGATCATGGCTCCTCCTCCTGCCGGCGCGCGCGTCGCCGGCGCGGCTTCCGCTAGCGCCGGCCCGGCCAGCGTCCGGTCGCGCGCAGCAGCTCGAACACGCGGGCCGCCGTCACCGGCGGCCGGTCGATCTCCACTCCGTAGTCGGCGAGCGCGTCCTCCACCGCGTTGGCCACCGCGGCGGCGGGCGAGATCACGCCGCTCTCGCCCACGCCCTTGATGCCGAGCGGATTGATCGCGGACGGAAAGTCGAGGTGGACCACGCGCAGCGGCGGCATCTGGTCGGCGCGCGGCATCGGGTAGTCCATGAGGGTGCCGGTCAGGAGCTGGCCGGTCTCGTCGTAGACCAGCTGCTCGCCCAGCGCGCTGCCGAGCCCCTGCGCGATGCCCCCGTGGAGCTGGCCCTCCACGATGACCGGGTTGATGGGCCGCCCGCAGTCGTGCATGGCGGCCAGCTGGAGCACGGTCAGCGCGCAGGTCTCCAGGTCCACCTCGACCACGAGGCCCTGCACCCCGAAGGCCCAGGTGACGGTGTCCGGGTAGAAGAACGCGCACGCGCTCAGACCCGGCCCGCCGGCCTCCGCGACCGCGCGGCTGCGCACCGCGGCCTTCGCGACCTGGCCGAGGCTCACGCTCTTGCCCGGCACCCCGCGCACCGCGACGCGGCCCTCGCTCAGCACCACGTCCTGCGGCGCGCACTCGAAGAGCTCGGCGCCCACGAGCCGCGCCTTGTGCGCGACCTGCGCCGCCGCGCGCTGCACCGCGGGGCCGCCCACCGCGGCCACGCGGCTGGCGATGGTGCCCATGCCGTAGCCGACCAGGCTCGTGTCGCCGCCCACCACCGCCACCGCCTCCAGCGGCACGCCCAGCTCGTCGGCCGCGATCTGGGCGAGCGTGGTCTCGTGCCCCTGACCCTGCGCGCACACGCCCAGGTACACGAACACGGTGCCGTCGGGGTCGACGCGGACGTCGGCGCCCTCGAACGGGCCGATGCCGGTGCCTTCCACGTAGGCGCAGAGGCCGATGCCGATCGGTCGCGGGCCGCCCCGCCGCTCGGCCTGGCGCTTGCGCCAGCCCGCGTAGTCGAGCGTCTCGAGCAGGCGGTCGAACGCGGCCGGATAGTCGGCGGGATCGTAGGTGATCGGCGCGCCGTCGCGATACGTGAGCCCGGTGGGGACCGGCATCTGCTCCGCGCGGATCAGGTTGATCCGCCGCAGCTCGGCCGGATCCAGGCCGAGCTTCCGGGCCGCGCGGTCGAGCAGGCGGTCCAGCACGAAGGCGGCCTCCGGCCGGCCGGCGCCGCGATAGGCCGCCGCGAAGGTCTTGTGGGTGAGGACGTTGCGGCCGGTGCCCCGGTAGTTCGGCACGTGGTACGGGCCGGGGAGGTGATTGATGGTGTTGAGCGTGATGGCCTCGCCCAGCGTGGGCGAGGCGCCGTGGTCCCGCGTGAACGCGGTCTCGATGGCCACGATGCGGCCGTCGCACTCGAGCCCGATGCGCGCGGTGTGCACCTGATCGCGATCGCCGGCGGCGGTGAGGCAGTGCTCGCTCCGCGTCTCCACCCACTTCACGGGCCGGCCCAGGTGCCGGGCCACCACCGGCACCAGGATCTCCTCCGGATAGACGTGCCCCTTCACCCCGAAGCCGCCGCCCACGTCGGGCACCAGCACCCGGATGCGCTCCTCGGCCAGCCGCACCACCGGCGCGATCGCGCTCCGCACCGCGAACGGCACCTGGGTGGAGGTCCACACCGTGAGCCCGCCCCCGATCGGATCGGGCGCGGCCAGCACCCCGCGGGTCTCGAGCGGCATGCCGGCCATCCGCGGGTAGGCGAGCCGCGCGGCCACCGTCACCGGCGCCGCGGCCAGCGCCTCGGCGGGCCGGCCCTTGCCGCTCACCGTGACGGACACCAGATTGTCGGGCCAGCCGTCGTTGACGAGGGGAGCGCCGGGGGCCTCCGCGGCGTCGGGCGTGATCGCGGCGGGCAGCGGCTCGTAGTCGACGACGACCCGCTCCGCGCCGTCGGCGGCCGCGTAGGGGTCGACGGCCACCACCGCCGCGACCGCCTCGCCCGCGTGGCGCGCCCGCGCGCCCGCCATCACCGGGTGCACGTGGGGCCGGCTCTTCGGCTCGGGCACCAGCGGGGGCACGGTGGCGGTGGCCAGCTCCGGCAGGTCCGCCGGCGTCAGCACCGCCACCACGCCGGCGGTGGCGCGGGCGGCCGCGGGGTCGATGGCGCGGATGCGCGCGTGCGCGTGCGGGCTCCGCACGAGGACCAGGTGCAGGAGGCCGGGCACGCGGACGTCGTCCAGGTAGCGGCCCTGGCCGGCGACGAAGCGGCCGTCCTCCTTGCGCTTCGGAGAGGCGCCGACCAGCACGGGAGCGGACAGACCGGGTGGCGACCTAGCCGCGGGCGCCCGCCGCGCGGAGGTGCTCGTCGCGCCGGGCCTGCAGGTCGCCGTCGGTGTAGGTCATGAGGTCCGGACGCGCCTTGCCGAGCATCACCTGCAGGTACGCGGGCTCGAGCCCCACGTTGGTGAAGCCGTGGATCACGTTGGCGGGGCAGGACACGCAGTCCCAGGGGCCCAGCACCGTTTCCGCGCGATGGCCGGCGCCGTCCTCGAGGAACACCAGCACCTTGCCCCGCAGGATGAAGAAGACCTCCTCCACCTCGTGGGTGTGCGGGGCGTTGCCCTGGCCGGGCGGCACGAACATGACGGAGAGCGTGAAGTGCTGCGCGGGGATCACGCTCGCGTCCGACTTGCCGGAGGCGCCGGAGCCGATGAAGCGGTGCTGGGCGCGCCGGTAGCCCTCGACGCGGGCGTCCGCGAAGGCGTCCCAGTCGCCCCGCCGCTCGGTGAAGCGGGCCACGTGGGTGCGGAGCAGTTCCTCGAGCGACGGGCTGGTCTGGCTCATGTCGTTGCCTCCCGGAGGTGCCAGTCTAGTCGCTCGTCCCGGAGCCCGCAAGACGCGCGGGTCGCCTTGCGCCGGTGGCGCCCATCCGCTACGATCCGCGCTGCGCCCGGATCCTCGACGACCGCGAGGCGGGCCAGGGAGGTGTGGCCATGGGCAAGATCGTCTTCGCGGGCGCGATGTCCCACGTGCTCGACCCCGACTACTACCAGCGCGCCTGCGGCGACGAGGGCCGTCGGATGGTCACCGAGTGCATGACCGAGATCGCCCGCATGGGGGAGCGCCTCTCGGCGGCCCGTCCCGACGCGCTGATCGTGGTGGCCGACGACCACCTGAACGCGTTCTCGTTCAACGCGGTCCCGGCCCTCTGCGTGCGGATCGGGCGCACCGTGCCGCGCATGAAGCAGGATCACGCGGAGGCCTTCGACGCGGTGCTGGACCACATGCCCGAGGAGTACCCGCTCCACGAGGACCTCGCGAACGCGATCCTGGCGCAGGGCCTGGACGCGGGCTTCGACCTCGCGATGTCCTGGGAGGCCCCCGTCGACCACGCGTTCCTGAGCCCGGTGAACACCATGCACGGCCCGCGGCCGATCCCCCCGCTGGTGCCCATCTGGGTGAACGCGTTCGTGGCGCCGCAGCCGACGCCCCGCCGCTGCTTCGACTTCGGCCGCCACATCGCCCGGGTGGTGGCCGCCTCTCCGTGGAGGGTGGGGATCATCGCCACCGGCGGGCTCTCGCACTTCCCGGAGCTGTCGCTGCCCCGGGTGGGCGAGACCGACACCGTCTTCGACCGCAAGCTGATCCACTGGATGGAGCGCGGCGAGCACGAGCCGCTGCGGGAGCTCACGGTGGGCGAGCTGCACAAGACGGGCGAGCACGAGTTCCTCAACTGGATGGTGCTGATCGGCGCGGTGTCGCCGGCCCGGGCCCAGGTCCGGTACTTCGGTGAGCTGCGGCGGATCAACCTGGCCGCGGTGGAATGGAGCCTGCCGTGAGCCGCTACGCGGTCAACAGCACGCTCTACCGCCTCAAGAAGGACCCGGAGTTCCGGGCCCGCTTCGAGGCCGACCCCGCCGCCGCGCTCGCCGGCCTCGATCTGACCGAGGCGGAGCGCGCCGCGTTCGTCAGGCGCGACATGCGACGGATCAACGAGCTGGGCGGATACCTGCATCTCGTGATGTCGGTTCCGGGCCTGGCCGCCCACTGAGCCCCGGCATGAAGCTGGTGCGGTATGGGCGGGCCGGGGCCGAGCGCCCCGGGTTGATCGACGCGGCGGGTCGGCTGCGCGACCTCTCCCGGGTCGTCCCCGACATCACGCCCGAGGTCGTGACGCCGGCCGGGCTCGCGCGGCTGCGCGCCGTGAAGCCGGAGCGGCTGCGCCTGGTGAAGGGCCGGCCGCGGCTCGGCTGCCCGCTGGCCGGCATCGGCAAGATCGTCTGCATCGGTCTCAACTACACCGACCACGCCCGGGAGGTCTCGCTCCCGCTGCCCCAGGAGCCGACCCTCTTCATCAAGGCCAACAGCGCGATCAGCGGCCCCGACGATCCGATCGTCCGCCCCGCGGGGGCGGTCAAGCTCGACTACGAGGTGGAGCTGGCCGCGGTGATCGGCCGGCCCGCCCGCTCGGTGGACGAGGCGCGCGCGCTGCGCCACGTGACCGCCTACTGCCTGCTCAACGACGTCTCGGAGCGGGCGTTCCAGATGGAGCACGGCGGCGGGACCACCAAGGGCAAGAGCGCGGACACCTTCGCGCCGATCGGCCCCTGGCTGGTCACCGCGGACGAGGTCCCGGACCCGCAGGCGCTCACCCTGTGGACCACCGTCAACGGCGAGCGGCGGCAGCACGGCACCACGAAGGACATGGTGTTCCCGGTGGCCCGGCTGGTCGCGTACGTGAGCCGCTTCATGACGCTCCTGCCCGGCGACCTGCTCTCGACCGGCACTCCCGCCGGGGTGGGCCACGGGGCGCGGCCGCCGCGCTATCTGGAGCCCGGCGACACCGTCGAGCAGGGGATCGACGGCCTCGGGCGGCAGCGCCACCGGGTGACCCAGCGCCGGGCGTGATCCTGATCGAGCACGCCACCGTCGTCACGGTGGACCCCGGGCGCCGCATCTACGCCGACGGCTCGGTCCTCACCGACGGGAATCGCATCCTGCAGGTCGGGCCCGCGGCCGAGGTGCGGCCCCCGCGCGAGCCGGACCGCTTCATCGACGGTCGCCGGCTCGTGGTGACCCCCGGCTTCGTGGACACCCACGTGCACCTCTCGGAGCACCTCAACCGCGGGCTCCTGCTGGACGACATCCCGGTGGACCGCTACCTGCCGGACTGGCTGATCCCGCTCTACGCGGCGATGACCGCGGAGGACGAGCAGCACGCCGCGCTGCTGGCCGGCATCGAGATGATCCGCACCGGCACCACCACCTTCTGCGAGGCCGGCACGCTCTTCGACACCACCGCGGTGGCGGAGGCGGTGGAGCGCCTCGGCATGCGGGCCATCCTGGGGCGCTGGACGTGGGACCTGCAGTCCGGGCCGGACCGCATGCGTCAGAGCACCGCGGAGGCGCTCGCCGCCAACGAGGCGATGCTGGCCGAGCTGAACGGCCGCGGCGGGCTCGTGCGGGGCTGGCCGCTGCTGCTGGGCTTCGGCACGTGCTCCGAGGCGCTCATCCGCGGGGCGAAGGCGCTCGCCGACCGTCACGGGGTGGGGTGGGGAATGATGCACCTGGCCTCGCACCCGTCGCGGCGCACGCGCGACCGGATCCCGCTCGCGACCCTCGACGGCTGGGGGGTGCTGGCGCCCAACGCCAAGCTCTCCCACATGGTGTACCTGGACGACGCGGACATCGCGCGGCTGGTGCGGCGCGGGGTGAAGATCAGCCACTGTCCGACCGCCGGGCTCAAGCACACCAAGGGCCTGGCCGCGCACGCGCGGGTGCCCGAGATGATCCGCGAGGGGGTGTGCGTGTCGCTCGGCGGCGACAGCGGCAACGGGTCGAATCACTTCGACATGCTGCGGATGATGTACCTCGTGGCCAACATCTACAAGGACGCCCGGCTCGACGTGCGGGTGATGCCGCCCGAGACGGTGCTGGAGATGGCGACCATCCGGGGCGCCGAGGCCTTGCTGATGGAGCGGGAGATCGGCTCGCTCGAGCCCGGCAAGCGCGCGGACCTCGTGTGCTTCGATCGCGACGCGCCGGAGTGGCGCCCGCTGCTGAACCCGCTCAACAACCTGGTCTACGCGGCGAGCGGGGCCAGCGTGCGCAGCGTGATGATCGACGGCCGCCTCGTGCTCGACGAGGGGCGCCTCACCACCGTGGACGAGCGCGCCGTCTACGAGCGGGTGGAGACGCTGGCGCGCGAGCAGGTGCGGCGGGCCGGCCTCACCGTCGAGAGCAAGTGGCCGCTCGTGCCCTGAGCGGCCACGGGCCCGCTACAGGATGAAGCCGCCCCGGAAGCCTCTCCGGGCGAGCGCGTCGCGGGCCGACTCGGCCTGCTCGCGCGTGGAGTAGCCGCCGATCCGCACCACCCACGGCACGGAGGAGTCGACCTTCAGCACGTCCGCCGAGTAGCCGGCGCGCTTGGCGGTGGCCGCGGCCTTGTTGGCCTGGCGGGCGTTCTTGAACGCGGCGATCTGCACCGAGTACGTCTTGCCCTTCGGCCGCCGGCGCTCGTGGGCCGCCGCGGCCTTCACCTCGCGGTGCGCCGGGGCCGGCTTGATCTCCCGGGGCGCGGGCCGGGCCTCGCGCGGGGATCGCGCCGCGCGCGGCGGTTCCGGCGTCCGGGGCTCCACCGCAGCGGGCGGCGGCTCGGCGGCCGGGGGCGCCACGGCCTTGGCGGGCTCGGCCGGTGCCGCCGCCGGGGCGGCCGCAGCGAGCGGGGCGGTGGCGGCCGCCGGCTCGGGCGCGGGCGCCTCGGGCGACTTGACGCTCGCGCTGGCGACCACCGCCTCCGGGTTCACCTCGCGCTTCGCCTTGGACGGGCCGATGTCGTACCAGCCCAGCCAGTGGGGGATCGCGAAGACCATCACGAAGGTGACCGCGGCGGCCCCGATGCCGATCCAGATGCCGCGGAACGCGGAGTCGCGCGGCTCCTCCAGCTCCTCGTCGTCCTCCTCCGCGTCGAGCCACGTGGGCTCCTCGAGGACCGGGAACCGCCGGGCGGTATCCGCGGTCTCGCTCGCGAACGAGATCGGCTCGTGGTCGTCGTGGTCGTGGCGCGCGACGGGTTCGCGCGCGTCGTCGTGCGGATCGTCCATCCGGATTGGGCGCTCGTGCTCGTTCAGCATACGTCCGTGTTAGCACGGGCCCTTTCCCGCTCCGGCAAGAATAATGAGGGGGGCCCCGGGGTCAGGTCTTACATTCCGACATTTCGTGACGCGGGACGTCTCGTCGCGCGCGGCGGAAATGTCGGAATGTAAGACCTGACCCCGTCCGGCCTACTGACCCCGTCCGGCTTAGCGGCGGATGGCGGCGCGGGCGAGGGCGTCGACGCGGTCGTTCTCGATGTGGCCGCTGTGGCCGGCCACCTTGTGCCAGGTCACGTCGTGCTGCTCGACCAGCGCGATCAGGGCCTGCCAGAGATCCCGGTTCTCGACCGGCTTCTTCTGCGCGTTGAGCCAGCCGTTCGCCCGCCAGCGCTCGTACCACCTGTCGCGGAAGCAGTTGATGACGTACGCGCTGTCGCTGTAGATGTCGACCCGGCGCCGGCCGGGCCCGAGGGCGCGGAGCCCCTGGATCGGCGCCATGAGCTCCATGCGCTGGTTCGTGGTGGGGTTCTCCCCGCCGGAGAGCTCCCGCTCCCGACCGTCCTCGATGATGAGCACGGCCCAGCCGCCGGGGCCCGGGTTGCCCGAGCAGGCGCCGTCCGTGTACATGACGACGGGGTGCAGGGTCTCCGGCATGGAGTCGCCCCTCACCCTGCCCTCTCCCCGGAGGGGAGAGGGAGAACGACTACGCTGTCCCCGGAGGGGGGAGGGGGAACGGCTAGGAGGGCCAGTAGAGGTAGCGGCCGCAGGATTCGCAGGGGATCAGGGACGACTGCGCGCGGAGCTCCTGCAGGCGCTGGGGCGTGATCGTCACCCGGCAGCCGCCGCAGAAGTTGGGCTTGGCCACCGGCACCAGGGCGAGCCCGGCGCGGGCCCGGAGGATCCGGTCGTAGTCGGCCAGGATGTTGGCGGGGAGCTTGGCGGCCAGCTCCTTCCGTTCGCTGCGCACCGCGGCCAGGTCCACCTCGATGCCCCGCAGCTGCTCCCGGAGCGTGGCCTCCTGGCTCCGGCCCTCGCTCTCGCGCTGCTTGAAGCGCGCCTCGGCCTCGCGGATGTCCGCGGCGAGCCGCTCCTGGCTCTCCATGAGGACCAGGATCTCCTCCTCCACCCGGGCCTTCTCCTGCTTGATCTCCTCGATCTCGACGAGGACCGCGGAGTACTCCTTGTTGGTCTTCACCTCGTAGAGCCGGGCCTCGTTCTTGGCCCGCTTGGCCTGGACCACCTCGAGGTCCTTCTCCTTGGCCCGCTGTTCCTTCCGGGCCGCATCGAGACGGCTCTTGGCCTGCTCCGCTTCCTTCTTGGCGTCCTCGACCGCGGCGTGGACCGCGGCGATCTCCTTGGGCAGCCGGGCCGCCTCCGCCTCGAGGCGACCGATCCTGGTGTCGATCTCCTGCAGGTGGATCAGCGTCTCGAGGTTTACGTCCACTTACCCTCTCTCGATCGTGGTCGCGGTGGCCACCGCCCTCTCCCCCGGGGGGAGAGGGGGCCGGGTGGTGGGCCCACTTGGACTCGAACCAAGACCGGACCGGTTATGAGCCGGGGGCTCTGCCAATTGAGCTATGGGCCCGCCGGTCATGATACCACTCCGGCTCACGACTCCAGGAAGCTGCGCAGCTTCTTGGAGCGCGACGGGTGGCGCAGCTTCCGGAGGGCCTTCGCCTCGATCTGGCGAATCCGCTCGCGGGTGACCGCGAAGTCCTGGCCGACCTCTTCCAGGGTGTGCTCGCAGCCGTCGGACAGGCCGAAGCGCAGGCGCAGGACCTTCTCTTCTCGGGGCGTGAGGGAGTTCAAGACCTTGTTCGTCTGCTCCCTCAGCGAGAGCCCGATCATGCTCTCCACCGGGGAGCCCACCTGCTTGTCCTCGATGAAGTCACCCAGGTGGCTGTCCTCCTCCTCGCCGATCGGGGTCTCGAGCGAGATGGGCTCCTGCGCGATCTTGAGGACCTTGCGGACCTTGTCGACCGGCACCTCCATCTTGACCGCGATCTCCTCGGGGGTGGGCTCCCTCCCGAGCTCCTGGACCAGCTGGCGAGACGTGCGGATGAGCTTGTTGATGGTCTCGATCATGTGCACCGGGATCCGGATGGTGCGGGCCTGGTCCGCGATGGCGCGGGTGATGGCCTGCCGGATCCACCAGGTGGCGTAGGTCGAGAACTTGTAGCCCCGGCGGTACTCGAACTTGTCGACCGCCTTCATGAGGCCGATGTTGCCTTCCTGGATCAGGTCGAGGAACTGGAGTCCCCGGTTGGTGTACTTCTTGGCGATCGAGATGACGAGCCGGAGGTTGGCCTCCACCATCTCCTTCTTGGCCCGCGCCGCCTTGGCCTCGCCCTGCTTGATCACCTTGACGATGTTCTTGAGCTCCTCGGCCTTCGCGTCGGCGAGCTCCTCGGCCCGCTTGATCTTCTGCTGGGCCACCCACACCAGCCGGTCCTTGATCGAGGGGTACTTCGCGGCCGCCTTCTGGTAGAGATCGCGGTCCCCCTCGTCGCGGTCGTCGTCGGCCAGCGAGGAGAGGAAGGCGTCCACCGCGGTGGGCGCCGGACGCTTGCCGTCCGACCACAGCGCGATCTCGCGCTCGGCCCGGTGGATCTTGTCCACCAGCTTCTTCAGATCGGCGCCCCACATGTCGAGGAGGGACTGCTGGAGGTTCAACCCGCGGAGGATGGTGAGGACCTTCGTCTTCTTCGCCTCGGCCTGGGCCTCGATCCGCTTCCAGGCCGGGTCGCCCTTGCCGCGCTTGCGACCGCCGGACTTGGCCTTCAGCCGTCGCCACTGATGGGTGAGGCGCTCGCGCTCGCGCAGGAGGCGATCGACGTTGCCCAGCTCCCGGATCACCGAGCGGCGCAGGGCCTCCTCCTTCTCCTCGGTGGACTCCTCCTCGGGGAAGTCGACCACATCCTTGATGGGGGCCTCGTCGCGCCGCAGCTCCTCGCGGAGGGCGCGGATCTTCTCCACCGCGAGGCTGGTGGAGAGGATCGCGGCGGTCGCCTCGTCCTTGCCCTCCTCGATGCGCTTGGCCAGCGTGATCTCGCCCTCGCGGGTGAGGAGCGCCACCTTGCCCATCTCGCGCAGATAGAGGCGGACCGGGTCCTCGGTGCGGCCGACCGGGCCGGGGCTCAGATCGATCCGGCGCGGCTCCGGCTCCTCGTCGTCCGGTTCCGGGTCGGCGGCCTGGGAGGCCATCTCCGACGGCAGGCGGGCGGCCTTGGTGGAGTCGACGAGCTCGATGTCCATCGAGCCGAACATCATCATGATGTCGTCGAGCTGATCGAGGGTGACCAGGTCCGAGGGCAGGGCGTCGTTCACCTCGTCGTAGGTGAGGAAGCCCTTCTGCTTGCCCTTCGCGATGAGCTTGTCGAGCTCCTCGATCTTCGGTTCGTCCGCCATCTTCGACTCGTTCGCCATATGCTTCGCCGCTCTCCTGGGTGGGTTAGGGTGTTCCTGCCTGGCGCGGGGAGTCGTCCGGACCGAAGCCCGAAAACCCCGGGCGCGCCAGGGCCAGCTCCCTGACGGCCTCCGCCTCACGCTGCAAGTCGCGCTGGAGCGCTCGAAGCTCCTCCTCGAGCGCGGGCAGCGCCGGATCGCCGTTCGCCTGGGCCTCGATGATGGCCCGGGTCACCTGACGTACCCGAAGTTGACGATGGCGGATATGGTACCGCCTCTTCAGCTCTGCGACGTGACTATGTGTGTCGCTCCACTTCCGTTCCTCGACGAGCAGGGCGGCCAGCAGGCTGCGCTCCCGCTCGCCCTCCATCTCCGCCATCAGGGCCTCGGGGGCGCTCCCCGGGGCTCGCCGCAGTGCGGCCAGGATGAGCCGGAGGCCGGGGTGGGCCAGGTCGTGGTCCTGGAGGACGGGAAGCAGCTCCGCACGTGCCTCGTCAACTTGCAAGAGGAGGGCCACCAGATCGCGCTCGAAGGACACCGGAGGGGGCCAGGCCGCGCCGCCATCGGCCGGATCCTCCGACGAAGCGGCCGATGCGAGCGTGGGAGGACGGAAGTTCCGGGCGCGAGCCCCCTGCAGCTGCTGGGCCTCGATCCAGAGCTGGGTCGCGTCCACGCCGAGCCGCCGTGAGGCCTCGCGGGCGAGCGCGGTGGCTTCCTCCGCGCTGGCCACCTTGGAGAGGATGAGGGCCACCCGCGCGTGGGCGTTGGCGCGCCCGCGGGCGGTGGTCAAATCCTCCTCGCGAAGGGCTTTCTCCAGCACGAAGGACAGCAGCGGGCGCGCCGCCTCGAGCCGCGCGGTGAGGGCGGCGGCTCCCTCGGCCCGGAGCAGGCTGTCGGGGTCGTGGCCGGCGGGCAGGAGGGCGACCCGGATGGGCAGGTGGCCGGCCTTCTCGAAGCCGCCGGTGCGCGCGACGGACCAGCCCAGGTTCTGGACGTCCATCACGTCGTTCATCATCTCCTCGAGCCGGGTGGAGGCCTTCTGGCCCGCCGCGTCGGCGTCGAACAGCGCGATCACCTCGTCAGCGTGGCGACGCAGGAGCCCGAGCTGCGCGGGGGTGAACGCGGTGCCGAGCGCGGCCGCCGTCTCGCTGAAGCCGTGCTGGTGCGCCATCAGGCAGTCGAGGTAGCCCTCGACGAGGATCGCGCGGCCGCGCTCCCGCATGGCGGCGCGGGCCAGGTCGAGCGCGTAGAGCATCTGGCCCTTCACGTAGAGCGCGGTCTCCGGCGAGTTGAGGTACTTGGGCTCCTCGCCCGAGAGGGCGCGCCCGCCGAAGGCGACCACGCGGCCCTGGACGTCGCGGATGGAGAACAGCAGGCGGCCCCGGAAGCGGTCGTAGAAGCCCGGCTGGTTCTGCCGCGGCAGCGCGAGCCCGGCCTGCACCACCAGGTCCTCGCTGATCCCCTGGCGGGCCATCATCGCGAGCAGGCTGTTCCAGCCCTCGGGGGCGTAACCCAGGCCGAAGCGGCGCGCCACCTCGGGGTCGACCCCGCGCTGCTCGAGGTAGCCCCGCGCCTTCTCGCCGCCGCGCTCCCAGAGCGCCTGCACGTAGAACTCGGCGGCCAGCGCCATCACCCGGCGCAGGGCCTCTATCTTGCCGTCGGCCTCGGGGCCCCGCCCGCCCGCCTCCGGCAGCGTGATTCCCACGCGCTCGGCGAGGGTGCGCACCGCCTCCGGGAAGGCCACGCGATCCTGGCGCATCAGGAAGCTGAAGGCGTCGCCGCCCGCCCCGCAGCCGAAGCAGTGGTAGATGTTCCGCCTCGGATTCACGGTGAAGGAGGGTGTCTTCTCGGCGTGGAACGGGCAGAGGCCCTTCCAGTTCTCGCCCGCGCGCTTGAGCTTCACCACCTGCCCGACGATCTCGACGATGTCGATCCGGGCCCGGATCTCGTCGAGGTGTTGCTGGGTGAAGCCGCCGGGCATCGAGGTCGGTCTCAGCCCTGGGTGAGCGTGGCGACCGTCGCGCCCGCGCCGCCCTCGGAGGCCGCGCCCGGGCGGTGCTCGGCGATCAGGGGATGGCCGTCGAGGAGATCCTCGACCGCGCGACGCAGCGCCCCGGTGCCCTTGCCGTGGATGATGCGGACGGTGGTGAGGCCGGCCAGGAAGGCGTCGTCCAGGTACTTCTCGAGAAGGTCCCGCGCCTCATCGGTGGTGCGTCCGATCAGGTGCAGCTCGCCCGGCACCCCGCTCTTGCCGGGCACCGCCACCGATCCGCGGCGGCCGGCCTTCGCGCCCGCTCCCGTCCCCATCCGGGGGGGAGAATACAAGACTCCCTCGCTCCGCGCCACATCACCGCGCGCGGCGTCGCCCCGCGCCTGGACCGCCAGCGCCTGGAACGGCACCTTCACGGTGACCGCACCCGCCTGCACCGTCGCGGTGTCGCCGTCGACCGCCAGCACGTGCCCGCGGAGCCCGAGGTGCGGGACCTCGACGCGGTCGCCCACCGCGGCGGGGCCGGCCGGCTCCGGCAGGGCGGCGGGCCCCCCCGCCTGCTCCACGCGCTGGGCGGTCTCGAGCAGGCGCCTGCGCGCGCGCTCCAGCTCGGGCCGGCTCCGCTCGGCGCGCTTGAGCCGGTCCCACTCCTCGTTGACCGCCCGGCGCACCTCGGTCACGAGCCGCTGCGCCTCCGCGCGGGCGCGGGCCAGCGCCTCGCGCGCGGTCGCGCGCGCCGCCTCCAGCTCGGCCTGGGCCCGGGCGAGCATCCCCGCGCTCTCCGCCTCGCGGCGCTCGAGCCGGGCCGCGCGCTCCGCGTCGCGCCGATCCCGGTCGTCGAGGCGCGCGAGCAGCTCCTGCAGCTGCCGCTGCTGGGTGGACCGATGCGCGTGGGCGCGCTCGATCAGGGCCGGCGGCAGGCCGAGCCGCGCACCGATGGAGAGCGCGTAGCTCTGCCCGGGCCGGTCGTAGACGAGCCGGAAGGTCGGGGCCAGGCGCTCCGGGTCGAACTCGACCGAGGCGTTGCGGGCGCGCGGGTGGGTGGAGGCGAACGCCTTGAGCGGCTCGAGGTGCGTGGAGGCGGCCACCACCGCGCCCCGCTCGCCCAGATCCTCCAGCACCGCCTGGGCCAGCGCGGCCCCGTCGTCGGGGTCGGTGCCCGCGCCCAGCTCGTCGAGCAGCACCAGCGAGCGGTCGTCGACGCGCTCCAGGATCAGGCGCAGCTGCTTGACGAAGGCGGAGAACGTGGAGAGGTTCTCGGCCACGCTCTGGTCGTCGCCCACGATCGCGAAGCACTGCGAGAACACGGGCAGGCGCGCTCCCGAGCGCGTCGGCACGTGGCAGCCGGCCTGGGCCATCAGCGCGAGCAGGCCGAGGGTCTTGAGCGCCACCGTCTTGCCGCCCGCGTTGGGGCCGGTGATGACCAGCAGCGGGCGATCGGCGTGGATCTCGATGTCCATGGGGACGACTTCGAATGCGCTCGGCTCGCCTTCGGCTGCGCCTCGCCCTGCCGCTGCGCCAGATGGGCGGGTCGCGGGCGGTCCATCGTTGGCGGGTGCCCGCCGCCCGTCGGAGGGTGCCCGCCGCCACGCCTGGGCGAGCAGCAGCGGATTGCGGGCGCCCGGCAAGGAGACCTCGCGCGCCTCGTCGATCGTGGGCTCCACCGCCTCCATGCGCTCGGCGAGGGCGCCGCGCGCGAAGACCAGGTCGACGTCGCCGATGCCGGCCACGAGCGCGTCCAGGTCCGGCAGCGCCTCCCGCACCGCGTCGGTCAGCGCGGTGAGGATGCGCACGATCTCCATCTCCTCCACCCGCACCGCCTGCACCAGCTCGTTGTTGCCCTCCACCATGCCCTCCGGCTCGACGAAGAGCGTGGCGCCGCTCTGGGAGCGGTCGTGCACGATGCCGCGCAGCCGGCCCTTGGCCTCGGCGCGGATCGGCAGCACGTAGCGGCCGTGGCGGATGGTGACGTAGCGCTCCTGGAAGGTGGCCTCGGCGCCCGGCGCGTTGAAATAGGCCTCGAGCCGCCTCACCAGATCGCGCCGGAGCTCGCGGATGCGCGCGCGCACCCGGCGCAGGGCGGGGAAGGCCTCGTCGCGCACCTGGCCGTCGGGATCGAGGGAGCGGGTGAGGAGCCCGGCCAGCTCCTGCTGCGGGGGATAGCCGGCGAGCGCCGCCGCGAGCGTGGGCGCCACCGGCGCGATCGCGCGGCCGTAGGCGCGGAGCCGCCCCGCCGCCTCCAGCAGCGGGATGAGCGCGGCCAGGTCCGCCGCCTCCGCCACCGAGCCGGGCACGCGGGCCGCCTCCAGCGTGGGGCGCACGTCGACGACGCCGTCCCAGGGGGGCGCGCCGGTCTGGCCGAGCGCGGCGCGCGCCTCGGCGGTCTCGGCCAGGGCGGCGCGGATGCCGGCCAGGTCGGTCCGCGCAGTGGCGGCGTGGGCGAGCTCGCGCCCCATCGGGGTGCGGGCCTCGCGAGCCAGGAGGTCGAGCACCTCGGGCCACTCGAGCCCGCCGCTGCCGGTCGAGAGCCGGATCGCGTGGGGCCCCGGGCTCATGGCCGCACGGTCACCGGATCTCAGCGCGCCTCGACCAGCTTCAAGGCCTGGTCCGCCGCCTCCTCGCACGCCTTGGTGATCACCTCGGCCTCGTCCGGAGTGAAGGGGGAGAGCACGTGGTCGGCCACGCGGTCGCGGTCCTCGCCGGGCCGGCCCGGACGGCCGACGCCGATCTTGACGCGCCGGAGGGCGTCGGTGCCGAAGGCCGCGATCAGCGAGCGCACGCCGTTGTGTCCGCCCGCGCTGCCCTGGTGACGGACGCGGACCTTGCCGAGCGGAAGGTCGATGTCGTCGAAGACGATCACCAGATCGGCGGGAGCCAGGTGCAGCTTCCGGGCGAGGCGCGCCACCGGCGGCCCGGTCACGTTCATGAAGCTGCCCGGCTTGATGAGATACAGCGTCTCGCCCTGCCAGCGGCCGGTCGCGACGGCGTGGGCCCCGTCGCGCTCGAAGCGCGCATGAATGCGGCGGGCCAGCGCGTCCACCACGCGCTGGCCCACGTTGTGTCGGGTGTTGCGGTACTCCGGTCCCGGATTCCCCAGTCCGACGACGGCCTGGGCCACCTACTTCTTCTTCTCGCCTCCGGCCTTCTCCGCCTCGGCGGCCTCTTCCTTGGGCTTGCGCTCGGTGAGGACCTCGGGCTCCGCCGCCGCCGTGGCCTCCGTCGGCGCCGCCACCACCGCGGCCGCCTCTTCCGCCGCCGGCGGGGCGACCGTGACCACCGCCTGGTTGGGATCGTTGAGCACGCGCACGCCCTCCGGCACCTTCAGCTCCTTCACGGTCAGCACGTCGTGGATGTTCAGGGCGCTGACGTCGGCCACCAGGAACTCCGGAATGTTGCCGGGCAGGCAGGAGACGCGCACCTCGCGCAGCACCATCTCCAGGATGCCCTGGGATTCCCGGACCCCGACCGCCTCGCCCACCGAGTGGATCGCCACCGAGACCTGGATGGCGCGGTCCATCGCGACTTCCTGCAGGTCGACGTGGATCAGGTCCTCGGTGACCGGATCGAACTGGAGGTCACGGATGATCGCCATCCGCGAATCCGTGCCCCCCTCGAAGGCGACCCGGAACAGCTGCGTGCTGCCCTCGTGGCCGTGGATCAGACGGAGGATGTCCTTGGGGGTGACCGCGATGTTCACGGGCTCGGCGCCTCCGTAGAGGATCGCCGGCACCCGCCCGCTGCGGCGCAGCCGCTTGGCCGGACCCTTGCCGACGCCCTCGCGCCGGGTGATGGTCAGCTCACGCATCTCCATGAGTGGTGCTCCTTGGTGAAGGGTGTCACACGAAGAGGGTCGACACCGACTCCTCGTCGTGAATGCGACGGATCGCTTCCGCCAGCAGCGGGGCGACCGAGAGGACGCGGATCTTGGGGATCTGGTGCTCGGGAGTGAGCGGGATCGAGTTGGTGATGATGACCTCCTCGAGGCCCGATTCCTGGATGCGGCTGATCGCGGGCCCCGACAGCACGCCGTGCACCGCGCACGCCACGATGCGCCGGGCCCCCTCGCGCTTGAGCGCATCCACCGCCTGGATCATGGTGCCCGCGGTGTCGATCATGTCGTCGACGATCACCGCGTCGCGGCCCTTGACGTCGCCGATCAGGTGCATGAAGACCGCGACGTTGTTGCCCTCGCGCCGCTTGTCGATGATGGCGAGCCCGGCCTTGAGCCGCTTGGCCACCGCGCGGGCCCGCTCCACGCCGCCCGCGTCGGGCGAGACCAGCACCGGGTCGTGCAGCTTCATCTTGGCCAGGTGGTCCACGATGATCGGCGGCAGGGCGAAGAGGTGGTCCACCGGGATGTTGAAGAAGCCCTGGATCTGGCCCGCGTGCAGGTCCACCGCGAGCAACCGGTGCGCGCCCGCGGCGGTGAGCAGATCGGCCACCAGCTTGGCGGTGATCGGCACCCGCGGCTGCACCTTGCGGTCCTGCCGGCCGTAGCCGTAGTAGGGCAGGACCGCGGTGATGCGCCGCGCGGAGGCCCGCTTGAAGGCGTCGATCATCACCAGCAGCTCCATGAGGTGGTCGTTCACCGGCGGGCAGGTCGGCTGGATCACGAAGACGTCCTGGCCGCGGACGTTCTCGTTGATCTGGACGTAGACCTCGCCGTCCGAGAAGCGCGAGACGTCCGCGTCGCCCAGCGGGAGCTGGAGGGTCTTGGCGATCTCCTCGGCCAGGGGCCGATTCGCGTTGCCCGAGAACAGCTTCAGCTCGTAGGACATGATGTCTCCCGTGATACCACCGCGGCTATCCGGTGTGTTGCTGAACTCGGCTCGCGTTCGGCTGCACCTCGCCCGGCAGAAGGTGGCTGGGGCGGGAGGAATCGAACCTCCATTGCGGGGTCCAAAGCCCCGAGTCCTGCCACTGAACGACGCCCCAGTGCCGTCATCGGCTCACCCGGATCGCCGGTCCCGAATTGGTCCTGACCGCCCAGCACGCCCAGCCGCTCCGGCTGATCCGCGCACGGATCTGGCGCGCGTGATCGAGGGAGCGGGCCAGCCCGAACACGGTCGGGCCGCTGCCCGACATGATCGCCCCGAGCGCGCCCGCTGCCAAGAGGGCCGCCTTCATGCGGCCGATGACCGGCAGGATCGGCTCGACCACCCGCTCCAGGTTGTTGGTCAGCGCGGCGGCGAGCACGCCGACGTTGCGGCGGCGCAGCGCCTCGATCACCCGCTCGGTGCCGGTCGGCTCGGCGTGCCAGCCCACCGGCACCCGACCGTAGACCTCCCGCGTCGAGAGCGGCGTGCGCGGATTCACCAGCACCAGCGCGTAGCCGCCGCCGCCGGGCAGCGCCGCGAGCTGCTCGCCCCGGCCCCGCGCCACCGCGCGGCCGGTCCCGAGGAAGAACGGCACGTCCATCCCCAGCTCCACCGCCAGCGCCTGCAGCCGCGGCCGCGGCCACCCGAGCCCCCACAGCCGGTTGAGCCCGGTCAGGGCGGCGGCGGCGTCGCTCGAGCCCCCGCCGAGGCCCGCGGCCACCGGGATGCGCTTCCGCAGGGTCAGCCGGGCCCCGCGATCGACGCCGGCGGCCTTCTGGAGCAGACGGGCGGCGCGCATCACGAGGTTGCCGTCATCGGCGGGGAGGTCCGGGTCATCGGTGCGCAAGGACAGCGTCTCGGCCGGGTGCACCTCGAGGCGATCGAAGAGGTCCACTGCTTGCAGCACCGTCGCGATCTCATGGTAGCCGTCGTCTCGCTTCCCCAGCACCTCGAGGGCCAAGTTCACTTTGGCCGAGGTGCGGAGGACGAGCCCCTGGCTACCCCGTGACCGCTTCGACAAGGCAGCACACGCTACCATGTGCCGCGGAAGGGTGTCAACGGAAGTCTTGAATTCTAACGTGTTCCGGAACAGTCAGGGTCAGCAGCGCCGGATCGAGCCCGGTGTTCATCCGGGGATTGCGGTAGCCCACGCGGACCTGGAGCGCCCCGTCCGGCGTCTCGAGCAGGAGGCCTGCCGGCGGGCCGTCCGGGGGGGCCGGCGCGAAGGTCACGCGCACCGGGTTCCTGCCCGTCCACTCCACCTGGCGCGCCTGGCCGCTGTCGGGGTCGAACCAGATGCGCTGCTCGCCGCCGGCGCCGGCCAGGCGCAGCGACGGTCCGATCGAGTCGGCGGTCAGGAGCTCGACCGTGGTGGGATCCGGCATCGGGCGCACCCGGCCGGCGAGCAGCGCGACCAGGTCCTCGCCGCCCAGGGCCACGCCCAGCCAGCGGCGGTTGGCCTCGGGCGAGGCCGGGGCGATGTAGGCCCGGTTGTCGAGCACCTCCCACAGCGTGACGCTCTTCGGATCGCCGGCCACGATCAGGACCGGGGTGCCGAACGGGGAGAGCGCCTCGAAGCGAAGCGAGGCGGGCTCGCCCAGCAACAGGAGCACGCCGGTGAGCCGCTGGCCGCGGTTGTTGCGGCGAATCGTGAGGTCGGCCTGCGTGCGGAGATCGTGCAGCGCGCGCCGGTGCTCGTCGAGGCGCCGCAGGGCCGCGCGCGCTTCCTCGGAGACCGGCGCGGGCGCCGGCGGCGGGGCGGCGGTGGCGCAGCCGCCCAGCACGCCGGCCAGGACCAGCGCGGCGAGGCGGCTACTTCTGCTCGGCCTTGGGCGGGGCACCCTTGGCCCGGATCTGGTTCTCCCGCGTCTCCTTGATCTTGTTGCGGACCTGGGCCGCGGTGGGCCCGTCGGGATCCACCTTGAGCGACTTCTCCCACGCCTCGATCGCCTCGTTGATGAAGTTGTTCTTGAGGTAGGCGTCGCCCAGGTGCTCGTAGAGGACGGGGTCTTCCTTGGCGAGGCTGACCGCGCGCTTGAGCTCGCGGAGGGCCTCGGGATAGCGGCCCTGCTGGTAGTAGGCCCAGCCCAGACTGTCGATGAAGTAGCCGTTGTCGGGCTCCAGCGCCAGCGCCTGCTGGATGAGCTGGATCGCCTCGGTGAGGTTCGTGCCCCGCTCCGCGTACATGTAGCCGATGTAGTTGTAGGACTCCGCGTGCTTGGAGTCGAGCGCGATCACGCGGCGGAACGACTTGATCGCGTCGTCGAACCGCTGCTGCTTCTCCTGCACCACCCCGAGCTGGAAGTGGAGGTCCTTGTTCTTGTCGTCCACCGAGAGCCCCTCGCGGAGCACGTTGGCGGCGCGGTCGTACTGGTTGGCGCGCTGGAGCGCGGTGCCCAGGTAGAGGAACAGCTCGGGCCGCTTGGGCTCGAGGTTCACCGCCTCCTGGAGCACGGCCACGGCCTGGTCGTACTTCTTGGCCCGGCCGTAGAGGAAGCCCAGCTGCACCCGCGCGTCGACCGAGCGCGGGTCGGCCTGGATGATCTTCTCCAGCTCGGTGCGCGCCTCGTCGTCCTTGCCCGCGTCCATCAGCGCGGTGGCGAGGTAGTAACGGGTGCGCATGTTGCCGGGCTCGAGCGCCACCGCCTGACGGAAGGCGGCCACCGCGCGGTCGTACTGCTTCTGCTCGTAGTGGACGGCGCCCAGCTTGAGCCACACGCGCGGATCGCGCGGCAGCGACTCCACCAGGGTCTCCATCTCGCTCTGGGCCTCGTCGTACCGCCCCAGCTTCACCAGCAGGTCACCCAGGCGCTCGATGAAGGCCGCGTTCTCCGGGTTGGCCTTCAGCGCCTCCTTGTAGACCCCGACCGCGTCCTCCAGCTTGTTCTGGCTCTCGTAGACGAAGCCCAGCGCCGACCACGCCCCGTCGTGGTCGGGATCGAGGTCCACCGCGCGCCGCAGGTTCTTGAGCGCGTCGTCCCACTGCTCGCTCTCGATGCCGATGCGCCCGAGCAGGTAGTAGCCCTGCGCGAGGGTCGGCCGCGCGGCCACCAGCCGCCCCAGCACCTCGCGCGCCTTGTCGTAGTTCTTCTGCTCGAAGTGGAGCTGGGCCAGCGCCAGGTAGCCGTCCGGGGTCTTCGGATCGAGCGCGACCGCCTTCTCCAGCGCCGCCTCCGCCTCCGGCAGCTTCTTCTGCCGCTTGTACAGCTCGGCGAGCGTCATGTAGGCGCTCGGGTTCTCGGGCTCGAGCGCGATCGCCTTCTGGGCCGCGGTGAAGGCGCCCGGCATGTCGTTGCTGCGCACCAGCCACTGGGAGAGCTGGATCCAGAGGACCCCGCTGTCGGGATCGGTCTTGATCGCCTCCCGGAGCTGCGCGATGGCCTGCGGCAGGCGGCCGGCCCGCGCCTCCATCTGCGCGATCACGTAGTGATCGTAGGCCTCGGCCTGGGCCCCGATGGGCCGGCGGGCCGCGGGGGCGATGGCCACGACCGCCGGTCCGCCGGACTCGGCGTCGCGGTGACCGGCGGTGGCGCACCCGGCGAGGGTCGCGGCGAGCGTGGCGCCGGCCAGCGCGAGCGCGGCGAGCGAGCGGCCGCGCCGCGCGATCAGGTCCTTGGAGACGAGGCGGCGGACCGCCGAGGCGAGCTCGGTGTCGGCCACCGGGGCCAGTGCGCGCTCGACGAGCGCGTGCTCGTCGGGGTCGAGACGGAGAGAAGCGGTGGGGGCCGTGCCGCGCCCGGGCGCCGACCGCTCGGCCGCGGGCACCGGGCCGGCGAGGCCCAGGCGCAGCGCGGTGACGGAGGGGCCGAAGCGGGCACGGACCGCGTCGAGGACTTCCGCGGATCGCATGGAGAGCTCCTGGAGCCAGGGTGAATTGTCGACGGTGACCGTGAGCGTGCCCGCCCGGAGCTCGCCCGGTCGCGAGCGGCGCGCCAGCTCGGGACCCACGGTGGCGCGCCAGCCCGCCCGGATGCGCTCGGCGAGCAGCCGCTCTTGGAGGGCGGGGAGCGCCGCGACCAGCAGGTCAGCCACGCGAATCGGAGAACGAGAGCGAGAATCGCCCCGCATCGCGGTACCCATCATACGCGACCGGGCATCTGGTGGCTACCTTCGACTCGCGGATCCGGCACGCGGCGCGCGATGCGCCGAGGGCAAATTGACTCCAATGGGACGCGCATTTATAGTGTCGCTACCATGGCCAGACCCAAGCGCGGGGAGATTCTGTCCCTGACGATCGACGACCTGGCCTACGGGGGCGAGGGCGTCGGGCGGGCCGGCGGCTACGTGGTGTTCGTGCCCGGCGGCCTGCCGGGTGATCGCCTCCAGGTGCGCCTCGTCCAGGCCCGCTCGCGCTTCGGACGCGGCGCGATCGAGGCGGTCCTCGAGCCCTCCCCCGAGCGCGTCGACCCGCCGTGCCCCTATTTCGGTCGCTGCGGCGGCTGCCGCCTGCAGCACATGGCCTATCCGGCCCAGCTCGCCTACAAGGCCAAGCAGGTGGCCGACGCGCTCGAGCGTCTGGGCGGGCTTCGCGACGTCCCGGTCCGGCCGATCATCGGCGCGGACGAGATCCTCGGCTACCGGAACAAGATGGAGTTCACGGTGGCGCGCCCGCGTCGGAGCGCCGGGGCCCCGCCCGAGACCGCCCGCGGCCCGGTGGTCGGGCTCCACGAGACCGAGCGCTACGACGCGGTGCTCGACATCGAGCACTGTCTGCTGCAGTCCGACCGCATGAACGGGCTCCTCGCCGAGGCGCGCGCCTTCTTCGCCGATCGCGACCTCACCGTGTACGAGCAGGAGACCGGCGAGGGGCTCCTGCGGTTCCTCATGCTGCGCGAGGGCCGGCACACCGGCGAGCTGATGGCCAACGTGGTGACCTCCGCGCCCGCGGTGTCGGAGCTGGCCCCGCTGGTGGAGCGGCTGCAGGCGCGCGAGCCCGGCACCACCAGCGTCATCATGAACGTGAACCCGAAGAAGGCGAGCGTGGCGGTGGGGGTGGAGGAGCATCTCCTGGGCGGGCGCGACCACATCCGCGAGCGCATGGGCGGCCTCACGTTCCGGGTCTCGGCCAACTCCTTCTTCCAGACCAACACCCGGCAGGCCGAGCGCCTCTTCGATCTGGTGGTGGAGTCGACCGGTCTCACCGGCACCGAGACCGTGATCGACCTGTACTCGGGGACCGGGGCCATCAGCCTGCTCCTCGCCCGCCGCGCGCGCTGGGTCTACGGGGTGGAGCTCGCGCAGGCCGCGGTCGACGACGCGGGGGCCAACGCGGCGGCCAACGGGATCACCAACTGCACCTTCCTGGCCGGCGAGGTGCGCTTCGTGCTGCCCTCGCTGATCGCCAAGGGCGTGACCGCGGAGGTGGTGGTGGCCGACCCGCCCCGGGCCGGCTTCCATCCGAAGGCGCTCCACGCCCTCGTCACCCTGGGTGCCCGCCGCATCGTGTACGTGTCGTGCAATCCCACCACGCTGGCCCGCGATCTGGGCGAGCTGGCCCGCGGGGGCTACCGGGTGGAATGGGTGCAGCCGGTCGACATGTTCCCGCACACCCCGCACATCGAGGCGGTGGCCCGGCTGGAGCGCACCGCCTCGTGAAGTCGTACCTGCTGCGCCGCCTCTGGCAGTCCGTGCTGGTGATCTTCGGAGTGTCGGTGGTGGTGTTCCTGATCCTCCACCTCACCGGGGATCCCGCCGCGCTCTTGCTGCCGCCCGACGCCACCGCCGAGGACATCGCCAAGTTCCGCCACGACATGGGCTTCGACGATCCGGTGGCGGTACAGTACCTGCGCTTCCTCAAGGGCGCGGTGCGCGGCGACTTCGGTCAGTCGATCCGTCACGGCGAGCCCGCGATGGGCCTGGTGGCGGAGCGGCTGCCCGCCACCTTCGAGCTGGCCGGGGCGGGGCTGCTGATCGCGCTCGCCCTCGCGATTCCGGCCGGCATCGTGTCCGCGGTCCGGCGCAACACCCCGGTGGACTACATCTCCACCGTGGTGGCCCTCCTGGGGCAGGCGATGCCCACCTTCTGGCTGGGGATCATGTTGATCCTGGTGTTCTCGGTGCGGCTCAACTGGCTGCCCTCCTCCGGGCGGGGCGACCTCGAGCACCTCATCCTGCCCGCCATCACCCTGGGCCTCTTCACCACCGCGCGCATCACCCGGCTCACCCGCTCCGGGATGCTGGAGGTGCTCGGGCAGGACTACATCCGCACCGCGCGCGCCAAGGGGGTGGGAGAGCAGCCGGTGGTCTGGAAGCACGCGCTCAAGAACGCGTCGATCCCCATCGTGACCATCGTGGGCATCGAGCTCGGCACGCTCCTGGGCGGCTCGGTGATCACCGAGACCATCTTCGCGTGGCCCGGCGTCGGCCGCCTGTCGGTGCAGGCGATCTTCAACCGCGACTACCCGGTGGTCCAGTCCGCGGTCTTCCTGCTCGCGAGCACCTTCGTGATCGTGAACTTCCTCGTCGACGTGGTCTACACCTACCTCGACCCCCGCATCCGCTTCCGCTGATGGCCCGCGTCCCGACCCGCACGCTGGCCGTCCCGCCGGTGTCGGTGACCGCCTCGAGCCCGCCTCGCCCGCGCGAGTGGGTGACCCTGCTGTACCGGCTCGCGCGGCGGCGCACCGCGCTCTTCGGCGCGGCGGTGGTGCTGGTGGTGATCCTGGCCGCGGTGTTCGCGCCGCTCGTGTCGCCGTTCGATCCCCTCGAGCAGGACATCGGCCAGCGGCTCAAGGACCCGGGCTGGCAGGACGAGCAGGGGCGCCTGCATCCGCTCGGCACCGATCACCTCGGGCGCGACATCCTCGCCCGCATCATCTTCGGCTCGCGCATCGCGCTGGTGGTCGGGCTCGCCGCGGTGCTCATCTCGGGCCTGCTCGGCATGGCGATCGGCCTCGTCGCCGGCTACTTCGGCGGCCGGGTCGACGACTTCCTCATGCGCCTGGCCGACATCCAGCTCGCGTTTCCGTTCATCCTGCTCGCCATCGCGGTGATCGGGGTGCTCGGCCCGAGCCTGCGCAACATCATCATCGTGATCGGGGTGTCCTCGTGGGTCGTCTACGCGCGCGTGGTGCGCGGGGAGGTCCTCTCGATCCGGGAGCGCGAGTACGTGCAGGCCGCCATCGCGCTGGGCAGCCAGCACGGGCGCGTGCTCTGGCAGCACGTGCTGCCCAACACGCTCACCCCCTGGCTGGTGGTGGCCACGCTCGACATGGCGCGCGTGATCGTGATCGAGTCCGCGCTGTCGTTCCTCGGCCTGGGGGTGCAGCCGCCCACCCCGACCTGGGGCGGGATGCTGGCCGACGGCCGCGTGTACCTGTCCACCGCGTGGTGGCTCGCCACCTTCCCCGGCCTCGCGATCCTGGTCACCGTGCTCGGCATCAACCTGTTCGGCGACGGCCTCCGCGACACCCTGGATCCACGACTCAAGGTCTGACATGAGCGACGAGACGCTGGTGCTGCGCGGTGCCCGCATCATCGACGGAACCGGGGCCGAGCCGGTGCGCGGCCGCGCGGTCGTGGTGGAAGGCGCCACCATCACCGCGGTGGTGGACGAGGCCCGCGCCCCCCGCGGGCGCGCCGTCGACCTCGCCGGCCACACCCTGCTGCCCGGGCTGATCAACTGTCACGTGCATCTCTGCCTCGGGGCGGAGGCCGACCCGGTGCGGCCGATGCGCGAGGAGCCGCTGGCCATGACCGCCATCAAGGCGCTGGTGCGCGCGCGCCTGACCGCGGAGGCCGGCGTCACCACCGTGCGGGACCTGGGCGGCCGCGACTACGTGGAGATGGCGGTGCGCCGGGCGATCGGCGAGGGGCTGATGGCCGGGCCCCGCATCGTGGCCGCGGGGCGCCCGGTGTGCATGACCGGCGGCCACGGGCACTTCCTGGCCCGCGAGGCCGACGGCCCCGACGACGCGCGCAAGGCGGTGCGCGAGCAGCTCAAGGCGGGCGCGGACGTGATCAAGCTCATCGCCACCGGCGGCGTGATGACCCCGGGGGTCGAGCCGGGCTCGCCGCAGCTCACGCGCGACGAGATGCGCGCCGCCATCGAGGAGGCGCGGAAGGGGGGCCGGCGGACCGCGGCGCACGCCATGGCCGCCACCGGGATCCTCGACGCCCTCGCGGCCGGGATCACCTCCATCGAGCACGGGGTGTTCCTGACCGACGAGATCGTCGCCCACATGCGGCGCGACGGGACGTATCTGGTGCCCACGCTCAACGCGCCGGTGGCCATCGCCTCGGGCGGCCTGGCCGCCGGCATTCCCGACTTCATGGTGCGCAAGTCGGAGGAGGTGCTCGCCTCGCACGTGGCGAGCTTCCAGCTCGCGCACCGCGCCGGCGTCCGGATCGCGGCGGGGGCCGATTCCGGCACCCCGCTCAACCCCCACGGCTCGCTGCTGCCCGAGCTCGAGCTGATGGTGAAGTACGGGATGACCCCGCTGCAGGCGATCCACTCCGCCACCGGGGTGGCGGCGGAATGCCTGGGGCTCGCGACAATCACCGGCCGCATCGCGCCCGGCTACGCGGCGGACCTCCTCGCGGTGGCCGGCGATCCCGCGGAGCGCATCCAGGCGCTCGGGAACCCGCGGCTGGTGCTGGCGGGCGGCCGCTTCATCGTCGGCGAGAGCGGGGTCGCGGCGGGCACGACGCGGGCCTAGAGGCCCAGCAGCAGCTGGACCGCGACCCGCAGGGCCAGCAGCGCCCACGCGAGGCCGCCCACCGCCACCACCACCTCGCGCCAGAGCGGCGGCCGCAGCGGACCGGGGAGCAGGGCCCGGTTCAGGGACAGGGTGTGGAGGGACAGCGCCGCGAAGTTGACCGCGGCCACGTTGGCCCCGATGAGGATCAAAGTGAGGGGCGCCGCCACCGTCAGCGCGAGCGCGCCCGCCACCACGAAGACCACCAGCACCGGATAGAAGAGCCAGGCCGGCCCGCGCCCGCCGGGACGCACGCCCGCGGTCCACAGCATCTCGGTCACGTGCTGGGCGAAGCCTTCCGCGGTGCCCACCTGGGTGGAGAAGAAGATCCACAGGCCGGTCGCGATGGCGGGCACCCAGAGCACCGCGCCGTAGCGCCGGGCCAGGTCGCGGCCGAACACCGCGCCCGCGGCCAGCCCGCCCACGTCCGCGTCGCGCGGGACGGCATCGAGGGCCAGCACCACCGGGAGCGCCATCCCGATCACGCAGATCACGCTCCACAGCGAGAGCAGATCGGCGCGCAGGTAGCGCCACCACTCGCGCCACTTGCCGAGGTTGGCCTCGCTCGGGGGGAAGATCGCCCCCTCGCGCGGGAGCCGGACCTCCTGTGCCCCCACCGGCGTGGGCTGCACGCCCACGGTGCCCGCCATGCCGAAGCCCTTGTCGCGGAGCCAGTACGTGAGCATGGCGTTCACGGTGCCGCCCGCGCCCGAGTAGGCCGCGAAGCCGGTCACCAGCAGCCAGTCGTGCGGACGGCGGAGATGCCCCGGCACCCACGAGGGCTCCCAGAGCGGGCGGCCCGCGAAGCCGCTCGCGAGCGCGCTCCACGTCGGGCCCGGCACGTGGAGCAGGGCCAGTCCGCCCAGGAGCAGCAGCATCCAGGCCATCATGATCCACTCGACCCGCTCGAGCGCGCGGTGCAGATGGCGACCGGCGAGGACGAGGAGCACCGCGACGAAGAAGAGGAGGTAGCCGAGCCCGACCACGGTGGCGCGGTCCTCGACGCGCGGCATCCGACCCAGCAGCAGCGCGGCGAGCGCGGAGCCGCCGGCCAGCGCCCAGCCGGCCCAGCCGACCTGCGCGAGGTGCAGCAGCGCGTAGACGACCGCCCACGTGCGCGGGCCCGGGCGCTGCCGCATGAAGCCGGTGAACACCGGCTCGCCGGTGGCCAGCGTGTAGCGGGCCATCTCGGTGTTCAGCACGCCCTGGAAGAGGATGGAGAGGGTGCCGATCCAGAGCAGGCTCGGCCCGTAGGCGGCTGCGACCGCGGGGCCGAGCAGCCAGTCCCCCGCGCCGAGCGAGAGGCCGAGCAGGATCGCGCCCGGCCCGATCACCCGCACGAGGTTCACCGGGTTGTAGGCGGGCGCGTGCGGCAGGTCGCCCTGCCGCCACGCGGGCAGCTCGCTCACGCGCGGGCGCGCCTCCACCGCCACGCCCAGAGGGTGAGCCACGCCGCCGGCACCGAGAGCCAGAGCCAGCCGGCCGGGGCGGCGGCGGCCCAGTCGATCGCCAGCAGCGCGGTGCCGCCCGCGGCGGCGATCCACAGCAGCAGCTGCGCGAGCCGGTCCGCGCTCGCGCGCGGCCCGCGCGCCGCCACCGCGAGCGCGGCCGCGGCGGCCGCCCCGTCGAGCAGCACGTCGGCGGCGCTGCCTCCGCGCGTGAGGGTGACGGCCTGGTGCGCCTCGTCGAGCGCGGCGGTGAGCACCGCGAGGCCGAGGGGCGCCCGCCATCCCGGGGGACCGAGGGCGCGACGCCAGAGCAGGGGGAGCACGCCGTACTCGAAGACGTGGCCGCCCTTGCGCACGAGCCAGTGCAGCGCCGCGAGCTGCTCGGGCGCGGCCCACGGCAGGAGCGCGCGCAGCCAGGGCTCGAGCAGGGGCGCGGTGGCGCCCGCGCCCCACGCGTCGCGGGAGAACCACGCGATCACCGCCGACCAGAGCAGCGGGGGCAGGAATCGGAGAGCCGAGCGTCGGGGCGGCGGCGTCACCCTCCCAGCCTGGCACAGGAGGCGCCGATTTCCCAACGCGCGCGGCCGGCCGCGCCACGCGGAGATCAGAGGAACGCCCGCTCCACGAAGAGCACGAGGCCGACCACGAGGATCGCCACCGACGAGGTGATCACCGCCGGGTGCGACCACCGGGTGCGACGGATCAGGAGGAGCACCGGCAGGCAGAGCGCGACCACGAGGGCCTGCCCCAGCTCCACGCCCACGTTGAAGCCCAGGAGGGAGACCAGCAGCCCGTGCGCGGGCAGGCCCAGCTCGCGCAGGGCGGAGGAGAAGCCGAAGCCGTGGACCAGGCCGAAGCAGAAGCTGACCAGCCACCGGCGGGAGACCGCGGCCCGGCCGAGCAGGTTCTCCGCCGCGACGTAGGCGATCGACAGCGCGATCACCGCCTCGATGAGTCGATCGGGCAGCGTGACCACCTGCAGCACCGCCAGCGAGAGCGTCACGCTGTGGGCGACGGTGAACGCGGTGATGATCTTGGCCAGCGACAGGAGACTGCCGCCCGGCAGGAGCAGCCCGACGACGAACAGCAGGTGGTCGTAGCCGCTCAGGATGTGGTGGATGCCCAGCAGCACGAAGCTGCCGGTCGCGGGCGCGGACCCCGGCGCGCTCGCGACGAGGAAGCGACCGACGCGCGACTCGGGGGCGAATGCGAACTGCTGAGTGCCCGCGGGCGCCTCGACGCGGGCGAGCGTGTGGTGGTCCGGGCCCAGGACGTCGAAGGTGTCGTCCCGGACGGTGAGCGTCTGCGGGGCGCTGCCGCAGGCGAAGTCGACGTGCATGGTGAAGATGGGGGCCGGGAACGCGCCGGGCCGGACCTCGCCGGGGCCCGGCTCGCAGCGGACGTCGCCGGCCTCGAGGACCACGTGCTTGCGCACGAGGTCCAGCAGCGGCTCGCGGCTCGGGGCGTGTCCGGCCTGGGCGAGGCGCAGGGCCTCCGCGAGGTCCGCGGGCAGGACGGTGGCGGGCAAGGTCGCCTCGTACCGGACGGTGCCGCGGCTCACCGTGATCACCGCGTACCCGGTGCTGCCGCCGGTGTGGGCGAGCCCGACGGCGGGCGCGGCCAGGAGCAGGAGGGCTCCGAGCGCGCGTCCCAGCTCCCGGGCGCTCATCCGCGGGTGGCGTCGCGGATGACCTGCTCCCATTCCGCCCCGATGAAGCGCGACATCAGATAGACCTGGTCGTCGCCGGCCAGCTTCATGTACTGCAGCACCTGCTGCGGGTTCGGGGCCCCGAAGGCGGCCTCCAGCACGCGCGTCTCGCCGCGATAGAGCGTGGCCACGAACCCCGGCGGGTCGAGCCCGAACTCCCGCAGGCCGAGCGGCGACCACTCGGCCGGTTCCATCACCCGCACCGGGGCCGAGACGTGCATGAACTTGATGGACGAATCGAGATGCGCGGCGAGGCCCGAGGGCAGCGGCCGCTCGCCGTCGTGCCAGCCGTCCGCGGCGCGGACGAAGCGCCAGCGGCCGGCCGCGGTGCGCACCTCCACCCGGTCGATCGCGGTGGGCGGCTCGCTCATGACCCCGGAGGGGGTGAACTTCACGAACTGCTTGTTCTCGGGAAGCCGGCCGGAGATCACCATCGCGACGAGGACCCCCAGCGCGAGGAGCGCGCCGATCGGGACCAGCGCGCGCCGACGGCGCCCTATCGCCGTCTCCACCACACCACCACCCCGATGCCCACCACCGAGAGGGGGAGCAGGACCTCGAGGCCCAGGAAGATGCGCTGCATCTGGGACTTGGTCAGCAGCACCAGCGGCGGCACCGGCATGCGGGTGGTGACGGTCGGGGTCTGCTCCTCGTGGGCCGCCCAGCGGATCATGGCGAGGGAGAGATCGCCGTTGGACATGTAGGGCAGGAAGGAGTTGCTCGCGAAGTCCCCGTCGCCGACCACGACCAGCCGGAACGGGCGCGGTCCGGGCGGCCGCCCCGGCCACGTGCCCTCGAAGGCGACCGCGAGCGCTCGCCGGCCCGGGGTCTTCGAGGCGGCGCGGGCCCCGTCGCTCCGGTCCGACGCCAGGTCGCTCACGACCTTCACGGGCTGGGTGAAGCTCTGCGGGCTGCTCGCGAACAGCGTCTGCGCGGTCACGCCGGGCGGAGGCGATCCCAGGGTGAGGGAGCGGACGCCGGGGAAGAAGCTGAGCGCGATGCCGCGCGTGATGGGATGCGGCTCGTAGACCGGGATCGCGACCACCTCGGGATCCGTCGAGTAGTGGTCGAGCGGGTCGACCACCACGTTCTGCTCCACGGTGAGCCCGAGCCGGGCGAGCCCCGCCCGCAGCCCCGGCTCGAGCACGAATCCCAGGTCGTACATCAGCACCGCGGCGCCGCCCCGGGCCAGGTAGTCGAACAGGGCCTCGCTCTCCGCGGGCAGGTACATGGTGCGGGGGTTGACGTCCACCAGCACCGCGCAGTCGGACGGGATCTCGGGCCGGGCCCCGGTCACCACCTTGCGGACGTCGTAGCCGAACGACTCCAGCGCGCGGCGCAGGCGCCCGGCGCCGTGCGAGCGCATCTGCACGAGGGCGGAGGCGCCCTCGCCGTGCCCATGGCCGGCCACGCCCTCGAAGTGGGTGTGGAACTCGAAGTTCTCCACCGGATACTCGTTGTGCCCTTCCATGAAGCAGACGGTGGTGACCCGCTCCCGCAGCACGCGCAGGATGCCCAGCGCGATCTGGTTCTCGTCGGTGCTGAAGACCTGGATGCGGCGGCCCTCGCTCTCCAGCACCGCCGCGTTGTAGATCCGCACCCCGTAGGTGTCGGCCACGCTCGGCTGCTTGTCGGGATCGACGGTGCGCACGTGCAGGTGGGGATTGCGGCGCCCGAGCACCTCCACCATGTCCTTGGCGCGCCGCCCTTCCTGGTGCTGGGCCTGGTAGAAGTAGGTCAGCGTCACGTCCCGCCTGAGGCGATCGACGACCTGCTCGGCCTGCTTCGACGGGGTGAACACGCCCTCGCGGGTGAGGTCGAAGTGGGCGTCGTGGAGCACCAGGGCCACGTTGGCCAGCCCCGCGATGCCGAGCGCGGCCAGGACGACGGAGGTGGTGTAGGCGATGGCGAGCGGGCGCCGCAGGCGAGGCTGCAGTGGCAGCCGCGCCCCGAGGACGAAGAGCACCGCGAGGGCCGCGAGCCAGGCCACGAACCAGAGGGTGTTGACGGTTTCGAGGCGATCCATCGCCAGCGCGGGTCCGGTGGCGAGGCCTACCGCCGGGCGAGCGCCCGGCTGCTGAGGAACAGGCCGGTCAGCACCAGGGTGAGGAAGAAGCCGACGTCGGACAGGAACATCGCGCCGGTGGCGAAGGGCGTGAAGTGCGCGACCAGCGAGGCGTGGGAAACGATCCGGTCGAACGGATCGGGCAGCAGGTAGCCGAGCGTGTCGATCATCCACAGCAGGATGCCGAGCCCCATCGCCGCGACCGCGGCCACGATCTGGTTCGGGGCCAGGCTCGAGGCGAGCAGCCCGATCGCGGTCAGGCCGGCCGCGAGCAGGAAGAGCCCAAGGAAGCCGCTGTAGATCGGCCCCCAGTCCGGGTCGCCGTAGATGCCGAGCACGACCGCGTAGCTCGCGGTCAGCGCCAGCATCACGGTCGGCAGCGTGAGGCCGGCCAGGAACTTGGCGAGGACGATGTCCATCTCCCGCACCGGCGCGGTGAGCAGCAGCTCGAGCGTCCCCGCGCGTCGCTCCTCCGCGAACAGGCGCATGGTCACGACCGGCACGATCAGGAGGAACAGCACCGCGGCCTGGAAGAACACGCGCACCAGGTCGCCGGTGCGGTTGAGGAAGAGCACCGCGGTGAACGTGTAGCCCATCAGCAGCAGGTAGACCGCCACGGTGGCGCAGGCGATGGGGGAGGAGAAGACCGCGCGCTCCTCCTTCAGCAGCAGCGGCCCGAGGTGGCTCACCGGCCCGCACCCGCCGCCCGGCCGGTGAGCTCGAGGAAGAGCGCCTCCAGGTCGAGGGGAGCCGCGCTCATCTCGAGCAGGCCGAGGCCGGCGCCGACCACCGCCGCCGCCACCCGGTCCGCGATCGGCCTGGTCCGGCTCTCCACCAGGTAGGTGCCGACGTCGGGCGTCGGCTCGCTCTCCACCGTGACCGCCCGCACGTCCGGGATCGCCTGCAGGCGCGCGCGGACCACCTCGAGGGGACCGCGGACGCGCACTCGCAGGCGGACGTCGCGGCCGTCGGGGCGGACGCGGTGCACGCCCAGGAGCCGACCCGCGAGCAGGACCGCGGCCCGATCCGCCACCCGCTCGATCTCGCCCAGGATGTGCGAGGTGACCAGCACGGTGTGAGCGCCCGCGAGGCCGCGGATGTGGCCGCGCATCTCGATGATCTGCCGCGGGTCGAGGCCGTTGGTGGGCTCGTCCAGCACCAGGACCGCCGGGTCGCCCAGGAGCGCCTGGGCGATCGCGACGCGCTGGCGGTATCCGCGGGACAGCTTGGCGATGAGCAGGTCCCGCACGCCCCCGAGCGCCAGACGCTCGACGGCGGCCTCCACCGCGCGGCCCACCGCGGGGCCCCGCAGGCCGCGCAGCCGGGCCATGAACGGCAGGAACTCGCTCACCCGCATCCATTCATAGAGGGGGACGTCCTCGGGCACGTAGCCCACGCGCGCGCGGGCCTCGCGCGACCGGGTCACCACGTCCAGGTCGGCCACCCGCACCGTGCCCTCGCTGGGACGGAGGTAGCCGGTGAGGATGCGGAGGATGGTGGTCTTGCCGGAGCCGTTCGGGCCGAGCAGGCCCATCACCTCGCCGCGCTCGACCTCGAGCGAGACGCGATCGACCGCCAGGCGGGAACCGTACCACTTGCTGAGGCGCTCGACGGCGATCAGCGGAGACATGCGATGCAGAAGACGACACCGCCGGACGGGTTCGCCGTCCGGCGGTGCGTGGGTCCGTGGTCGATCGGCTACTCGAAGACCTGCGGAGCGTGCGTGGAGCGGGCCTTCCCGGCCGGGCCGTCCGGATCGTGGGCGGTCATGAAGCTCGCGTTCTCGCGCCCCTGCATCATCCGGATGTACTCGTAGGCGTTCAGGATGCCGGTGGGATTGTAGGCCAGCGAGACGTCGGGCAGCAGGTTCTTGGTGACGTTTTCGGAGAAGTACACGTTGTCGCTGGTCAGGATCACGGTGCCGGTCTTGGGCAGGCGAACGATCGCCATCTGGCTGCCCGGGGTGTGGCCGGGCCAGCTCTTCAGCACCACGCTGCCGTCGCCGAAGACGTCGAGGTCACCCGTGAGCTGCTCCATCTTGTACTTGTTGGGCAGCGCCTCGCCCAGGTCGTTCCGGAGGCAGGCCACGTCGCCCGGGATGTAGGGACCGGCGGTGCCGGGCTCGGGCCACGCGGCGTTCTTCATCTCCTCCTTCTGGACGAGGAACGTCGCCTTGGGGAACTTGCAGACGTTGCCGCCGTGGTCGAGGTGCATGTGCCCGACCGCGACGTACTTGATGTCGTCGGGGCTCAGGCCGATCTTCTTGAGCTGCGTGTCGATCGCGACGTCGGGGCCGCGCTCGGGCGTGAGGCCCTTGATGAAGGGCCCCCAGTAGCTCGGGTCACTGATGATCTTGTCGTTGTTCCCGGTGTCGAAGAGGAAGTTGCCCTTGGGGTGCCGGACCACGAAGAAGCCGACCGGCACCGTGATCGGATTGCTCGACGCGCCGGACTGCAGCGCGCTCTTCGCGATCGTCAGCCCGCCCGAGCTGAACGCGTACATCTTCATGCCGGCGGGCGGGGCATTCTGCGCAAGCGTGATGGACGGAAAGGCGATGAGGGCCAGCGCGACGCTCGCGACGAGACCAAGAATTCTCAGGTTCATGCGACTCTCCTCAGCGGTCGGGAACTTCCGCTCTGAAGGCACGACTCGCAGCACTCGATCGGCCACGGCCTCCTCTCCGACAACCTGGATGCCCTGTCAACGGGCCGGAGTATAAAACCCTCGCGCGCATTGTCAAGGTCACGACACAGCGCGACAACCGCCCGCAAAGTTGACAACTCGGATTCGCTAAACATAGGATGAGCCGCATGCAGATCCGGGAGCTGCTCGACGAGCTCCTGACCTCGCTCGAGACCGGGCCGCTCATCAGCGCGGTCCGCCACTTCGAGGCCAGGCCGGCGGTGTTCGCGCCGTTCCCCTCGTCGCTCGATCCCCGGATCGTGGAGACGCTCAAGGCGCGCGGCATCGAGCAGCTCTACTCCCACCAGGCCACCGCCTTCGAGACCGCGGCCAAGGGCGAGCACCTCGTCGTGGTCACCCCCACCGCGTCGGGCAAGACGCTGTGCTACAACCTGCCGGTGCTGCAGGCCCTGGCGCAGCAGCCGGAAGCCCGGGTCCTCTACCTCTTCCCGACCAAGGCCCTGGCCCAGGACCAGCTCGCCGAGCTCACCGAGCTGGCCCGGTCGCTGCCCGACATGCGGATGTTCACCTACGACGGCGACACCCCGCAGGACGCGCGCCGCTCGGTCCGGGCCCGCGCCAATCTGGTGCTGACCAACCCGGACATGCTGCACTCGGGCATCCTGCCCCATCACACCAAGTGGGTGAACCTGTTCCAGAACCTCAGGTACGTGGTGATCGACGAGCTGCACGCCTACCGGGGCGTCTTCGGCAGCCACCTCGCCAACGTGCTGCGGCGGCTGAAGCGGATCTGCCGCCACTACGGGGCCTCGCCGCAGTTCATCATGGCCTCCGCCACCATCGCCAACCCGGGCGACCTCGCGCAGCGGCTCACCGGCGAGCCGGTGGTGGAGCTGACCGAGAGCGGCGCGCCGACCGGCGAGAAGACCTTCATGGTCTACAACCCTCCGGTGATCAACCCCGAGCTCGGCATCCGCGCCCCGTATCTCGGCGAGGCCTCCAAGCTCGCGGCCCGCTTCCTGCGCCAGAAGGTGGCCACCATCGTCTTCTGTCAGAGCCGGCTCTCCACCGAGGTGGTGCTCTCCACCATCAAGAAGATGGTGGAGGACCGGACCGGCGACTCCGGCATCGTGCGCGGCTACCGGGGCGGCTACCTGCCGCTGCGCCGGCGCGAGGTGGAGCAGGGGCTGCGCTCGGGCGAGGTGCTGGGAGTGGTCGCGACCAGCGCGCTCGAGCTGGGCATCGACATCGGGCACCTGGACCTGGCGGTGCTGGCCGGCTATCCGGGCACCATCGCCTCCATGTGGCAGCAGGCGGGCCGGGCCGGACGGCGGAGCGGGGAGTCGGCGGCGGTGATGGTGGCCACCAGCTCGCCGATGGACCAGTACCTGGCCGCGCACCCCGACTACCTGTTCGGAGCGCCGCCCGAGCACGCGCGCATCAATCCCGAGAACCCGTTCATCCTGATCAACCACGTCAAGTGCGCGGCCTTCGAGCTGCCGCTGGGCGCGGGGGAGACGTTCGGGGGCGACGTGACCGCCCACCTGGCCGCGCTCGAGGAGGAGGGCGTGCTTCACCGGGCGGGCGAGCACTTCCACTGGAGCGCGGAGACCTACCCCGCCGATCACATCTCGCTGCGCACGGTGACCTCCGACAACTTCCTGGTCATCGACACCACCGCCCGGGACGCCAAGCAGGCGAAGCGGCGGCAGATCATCGCGGAGGTGGACTGGAAGAGCGCCTTCGCCATGATCTACCCCAAGGCGATCTACATGGTGGAGGGCGAGCCCTTCGAGGTGCAGGAGCTCCACTACCGCGAGGACGAGGAGAAGGTGGCCTACGTCAAGAAGGTGGTGGTGGACTACTTCACCGACGCCATCACCGCCAAGGGCGTGTGGATCCTCCAGCGCCTCGGCCGCCAGGAGACGCCCGGCCTGCTCGCCGAGCAGGGCGAGGTGCTGGTGGCCGAGAAGGTGGTGGGCTTCAAGAAGATCAAGATGGGCACGCTCGAGAACGTGGGCTCGGGCGAGGTCGAGCTGCCGCAGCAGGAGATGCAGACCACCAGCGCCTGGCTCACCATCGATCCGGGACTCCTCGGCCGGATCTCTTCCCGACGCGACGACCTGGTCGACGGGCTGCGCGCGCTCACCCACCTGCTGCACAGCCTGGCGCCCATCTTCCTCCTGTGCGACATCCGCGACGTGGGCTCGTGGCTCGGCGACGGCTCCCCGGCGCAGACCGGGCAGGTGGTGACCCGCGAGACGATGCGCGCCCAGCTCCTGCAGGGCGAGACGTTCACCCCGACCATCTACCTCTACGACAACCAGCCCGGCGGCATCGGGCTGGCCGAGCGCATCTTCGAGGTCCTGCCCGACCTGCTGGCCCGCGGGCTCGAGACGCTCGAGGCGTGCGGTTGCCGGAGCGGCTGCCCCTCGTGCGTGGGGCCGGTCAACGAGGTGGGACGCCAGGCCAAGCCGATCGCCCGGGCCATCTTGAAATTCCTCGTCCCCCGGCGCTGAGCCCCCACCCACGGTGAGCCGCGGCGACCTCGCGGAGCTGACGCGCATCATTCGCCGCATCGAGGCGAAGAGCCGGCAGCGTCCCCCCGCCGAGCCGGGCCGATCGCCCGCCCACACGCTCGAGAGCCTGCTGGGCGGGGAGATCGAGGAGACCGAGCGGGGCGGGCTCCTGGTGGTGCGCCGCCGCTTCCCGGTCGAGCACCGGCACGGCGCCCAGTCGCTGCGGGCCGCCCGCGACGCGGCGCCGGAGGCGCTGGCGCTGCTGAGCCGCGACGGCGCGCCGGCCGAGGCGCATCGGCTGCTCTACCTCGACACCGAGACCACCGGCCTCGCGGGGGGCACCGGCACCTACGCGTTCCTGGTCGGGGTCGGCTTCTTCGACGGCGACGAGTTCGAGGTCCGCCAGTTCTTCATGCGCGACCTGGACGAGGAGGCCGCGCTGCTGACCGCGCTGGAGGCGATGTTCCGGCGGTTCGACGGCTTCGTGACCTACAACGGGGTCGGCTTCGACCTGCCGCTGCTCGAGACGCGCTTCGTGCTGGGGCGCCGCCGCTTCCCGGGCGAGGCGTACCACGTCGACCTGCTCGGTCCGGCGCGGCGCCTGTGGAGCGCGCGCCTGGCCGACTGCCGGCTCGGCACCGTGGAGCAGAGCGTGCTGCGCTTCATCCGCGACCAGGACCTGCCCGGCGCGCTGATCCCGACCGTGTACTTCGAGTACCTGCGGCGGAAGCGCCCGGACCAGCTGCCGCGGATCTTCGAGCACAACCGGCACGACATCCTCTCGCTCGCGGCGCTCACCGGCTGGGTGGCCGACGCGGTGGTCCGCGCCCCGGTCCCCGACCTGGATCCCGAGGCCCTGGCCGGCCTGGGCCGGCTCCTGGAGGCGGCCGACCCCGAGCGCAGCCTGGCCTGCTATCGCATGGCCCTCGACGAGGGGCTCACCGCCCCGTTCCGGGAGCGGGTGCTGCTGCGCCTGGCCCAGGGCGAGAAGCGGCGCGCCCGCTGGGAGGAGGCGCGCGCGCTCTGGGAGGCGGTGATCGCCGCCCCGCGGGAGTTCGACCCGCGTCCGTGGGAGGAGATCGCCAAGGTCCACGAGCACCGGCGACGCGATCTGGCCGCCGCCCGCACGGTGGTGGAGGAGGCGCTGGCGCTGGCCCGACACCACCGCGCCTCGGATCGGGTCCTCGCCGCCTTCGAGCACCGGCTGGAGCGGCTGGTCCGCCGCCTCGACCGCGCCCTCGATCCGCGCGACGCCGCGCAGCCGGCCTGACCCGGGCCCGCGCGGCCGCGCTCGCTCCCGGCC
>Ga0070741_10003080_pt1 | contig 42419 bp, 33 predicted proteins | sample Coa_R1_4_FD_66440 | JGI IMG/M metagenome (GOLD analysis project Ga0070741, IMG submission 66440) | Surface soil microbial communities from Centralia Pennsylvania, which are recovering from an underground coalmine fire - Coalmine... | ecosystem: Environmental > Terrestrial > Soil > Unclassified ... | reverse complement strand
CCGTGGGTGTTGACCGGCAACCGCCCCCCCATCATGATCTGCCCGTCGCGCAGGAAGTCCTTGGCCTCCCCCCGCTTGCAGAACCCGAATTCCTCGAGCTGGGGCAGCACGAACGGCGAGAAGTGGTCGTACAGCACCGCGGTCTGGATGTCGTCGGGCCCGAGGCCGGACGTCTCCCACATCTGGCGGGCGCACGTCGCCATCTCCGGGAGGTCGACGAGCGAGTCACGGAAGTAGCTGCGCATCATCTGCTGGTCGTCGGCCATGCCCTGGGCGGCGGCGTCGATGACGACCGGCGGCTGGCGCAGGTCGCGCGCCCGTTCGAGCGACGTCACCAGGATGGCCTGGCCGCCGTCGGTCTCCTGGCAGCAGTCGAGCAGGTGGAGCGGCTCGACGATCCACCGGCTCGCCTGGTGGTCCTCCAGCGTGATGGGCTTGCCGAAGAAGTGCGCCTTGGGGTTGTTGGCGGCGTGGGCACGGTCGGCGACCGCGACGCGCCCGAAGTCCTCGCTGGTCACGCCGAACTCGTGCATCAGGCGGGTGGCGAAGATGGCGATCCACGACGCGGGCGTCAGCAGCCCGTAGGGCGACGTCCACGCGTACTGCACCTCTTCGGCCGTCGCGCCGGCGGGGCGGTCCTGCACGCCCGCACCGAACCGCCGCCCCGAGCGCTCGTTGAACGCCCGGTAGCACAGGACGTAGTCGGCGACTCCCTCCGACACGGCCATCGCCGCGTACTGCACCGTGCCGCACGGTGCGCCGCCGCCGTAGTGGATGCGGCTGAAGTGCGTCAGTTCCGGGATGCCGAGGCTGCGCATGAGGTCGGTCTCGGGATTGGTCTCCATCGTGAACGTCGACATGCCGCGCACCTGCTCGGGCGGCACCCCGGCGTCCTCGCACGCGGCCAGGCACGCCTCGATGGCGAGGCGCAGCTCGCTCCGGCCGGAGTTCTTCGAGAAGTCCGTGGCGCCGATCCCGGCGATGGCGGTCGCCCCCGCGTAACGGTGCGCCGTCATTGCGTCTGGATGGCCACGTGGGCCTCGGCCTCGGGGTCGAGGAACGGCTCGCCGTCCACCTCGATGACGACATCGCCGACGATCGTGCCGGCGTACGGGAACGGCGCCACGTAATCGTCGGTCACGGCCAGCCCGCTGGCGTCGCGCCCGGCCGAGAGACCGGCGCAGTGCAGGGAGAACCGCGTCGGCGTGAACCGCGGGATGTCACCCTTGGCGACGGGTGCGCCGTCGACGAGCAGCGTCCCCGTCCCCTGGTGCTCCCCTGTCTTGTCGAACCGGTACGACAGCGTGTGGCGGCCCGGGCTCAACCGCTCGGCCGACTCGACGCGGTGCTCCTCCCAGGCGGCGAGGTTGTGCACGTAGCGGGGCCTGCCGTCGAGGACGTACAGCGCCCAGCCGCCGAGCAACGACCCCTGCGACACGAGCACCCCGTCGGCGCCGCCGTCGGGCACGTCGACGGTGGCGGTGACGGTGTGCGAGCGGTTCTTGATGTTGGCGGCCACCTGTTCGGGCACGGCAGCGCCGCCGGGGCGGTAGGCGTAGCGGCGCCGGTCGGGCACCCCGCGCGGCCGGCCGAAGGTCCAGTCCGAGAGCGCCCGGTTGTCCACCGGGAGCACGTTGTTCTGCGATGCCTCGACCCACCAGCGCTCCACCATCCGCGCCAGGCGGTCAGGTTCCGCGTCGGCGAGGTCGTGGACCTCCGACGGGTCCACGTCGACGTGGTAGAGCTCCCACGGGGCCTTGTCGAGGCCCGGGTTGTCGCCCTGGATGTCGTGGTAGAGGACGGCCTTCCAACCGTCCTGGTACAGGGCGCGGCACCCGAACATCTCGAAGTACTGCACGTCCCGGTGCGCCGGCGCGCCGGCGTCGGCGAGGGCCGCAGTGAAGCTGGCCCCGTTGACCGGGCGCTGCACGACGCCGGCGACCTCATCGGGGATGGCGACGCCGCAGATGTCGAGCACGGTCGGGAGGATGTCGACGGCGTGGGTGTACTGGCGCCGCCGCCCCGGGCTGGGCGCGCCGCCGGGGGGGCGCACGATCAGCGGGTCGCACACCCCGCCTTCGTGGACCTCGCGCTTCCACCGGCGGAACGGCGTGTTGCCCGCGACCGTCCACCCCCACGGGTAGTTGTTGTGGCAGCGCGGCCCCCCGATCTCGTCGAGCCGGGCCAACGCCTCGTCGACGGTCCGCGGCAGGCCGTTCCAGACGCGGCCGTCGTTCAGCGAGCCGAACGGGCCGCCCTCCGAGCTGGCGCCGTTGTCGGACAACGCCACGATGAGCGTGCGGTCGAGCTCGCCCGTGTCGCGCAGGTGCGCGACGAGGCGGCCGAGGTGGTGGTCGGTGTGCGTCAGGTAGGCGGCGAACGCCTCCATGTAGCGCGCGTACACGCGCCGCTCGTCGGGCGACAGGTCCGACCACGACGGGACCCACTCGGGGCGGGGCGAGAGCTCGGCGGTGGCTGGCAGCAGGCCGCGTGCCTGCTGGCGGGCGAACGTGGCCTCGCGCCACGCGTCCCACCCCTCGTCGAAGGCGCCGCGGTAGCGCTCCTGGAACGCCAACGGCGAATGGTGCGGCGAGTGGCAGGCGCCGAAGGCCAGGTAGAGGAAGAACGGCTTGTCCGTGTCGATGGCGCGCAGGTCGGACACCAGCCCGATCCCCCGGTCGACGAGGTCCTCGGTGAGGTGGTAGCCGTCCTGCCACCGGCCGGGCGGCTCGACCGGGTAGCTGTCGGACACGAGCGTCGGCGCGAACTGGTGGGTCTCGCCGGCGAAGAACCCGTACCAGCGGTCGAAGCCGCGCGACAGCGGCCAGCGCGCCCGCGTGCCGGCGGCGTGCGCCTCCTCCTCCGGGGTGAGGTGCCACTTGCCGAGCGCCCACGTCGCCCAGCCCGCGTCGCGCAGGTACTCCGACAGGAACCCCGCCGACTTCGGGATGCGGCCGTGGTAGCCGGGGAAGCCGGCAGCCAGCTCGGTGATGCGGCCCATCCCCACGGCGTGGTGGTTGCGCCCGGTCAGCACGCACGCCCGGGTCGGCGAGCACAACGCCGTGGTGTGGAAGTTCGTGAACTGCAGGCCGTCGGCGGCCAGGCCGTCGAACGTCGGAGTGTCGATGTCCGACCCGTAGCACCCGAGCTGCGCCCAGCCCACGTCGTCGAGCACCACGACCACGACATTGGGGGCGCCTGCCGGCGCCCGGCGCTCCTCGGGCCACCACGGTTCCGACTCGAAGTGGTACCGACCGATGGTGCCCCCGAACTGCCCGTCCCACGCTTCCACGCCCCGGAGACTACGGGGTACGGTGCGCCATGGCACCCGGACCGGTCATCATCGAAGCGGCGATCAACGGGGCGACGACCAAGGAGCGCAACCCGCATGTTCCCGTGACCCCCGAGGAGATCGCGGCGGACGCGCTGGCGAGCATCGAGGCGGGGGCCTCCGTCATCCACAACCACATCGACCTGCGGGGCATCAGCGTCGAGGAGGCCGCTGAGCGGTACCTCGAGGCCTGGCGTGCCGTGCTGGCCAGCCGCCCCGACGCGCTGTGGTACCCGACGGTGCACTTCGGGCCGCCGCTGAGCTACGAGCACCTCATCCCGCTGGGCGAGAGCGGCCTGTTACGCCTCGGCCTGATGGACCCGGGGTCGGTGAACCTGGGCCGGGCCGATGCCGACGGGGTGCCGGTCGGCGGCATCGTCTACGCCAACTCCTACGAGACGATCGCGCGGGCGTTCGACATCTGCCGGGAGCAGCGCCTCGGCCCGAGCCTGGCCATCTACGAGCCCGGGTTCCTCCGGACGGCGCTGGCGTACTGGCGGGCAGGGCGGCTGCCGCAGGGCGCCATGGTGAAGTTCTATTTCTCGAGCGACCAGGGCCTCACCGGCGCGCCGTTCGGGCTGCCGCCGACCGAGAAGGCACTCGACGCGTACCTCGAGCTGATGGAGGGCACGGACCTGCCGTGGGCGGTGTCGGCGGTCGGTGGGGACGTCACCGCGTCCGACATCGCGCCGCTGGCGCTCGAGCGGGGCGGGCACCTGCACCTCGGGCTCGAGTTCTACGGCGGCGACCGCCAGCCCACGAACGTCGAGCTGGTGACGGAGGCCGTGCGGCTGTGCGAGAAGGCGGGACGGCCCGTCGCCACACCGGACGAGGCCGCGGCGATCCTGCGCCTCCCGCGCGGCCGCTAACCGCCGTCGAAGCCGCCCCGCCGCCCTGGTCCCACGGTGGCGGCCGCGAACGGCGGCAACATTCCGAATTGCGCCCAAACGCCGGGCCAATTCATGAACGGATTCTCACGCGCCGCCCTGAGATCGGCCGAGGCCTTCCTCGTACAGTACGAGGAAATGCTCCTGGGCAGAGGGGACGAGGCGGCGCGGCTCACCGAGCTGCTCGACCAGGCGCGACGCGGGCGGAGCGCGGCGCTGATCCTCCACGGCGACCCCGGCATCGGCAAGACGGCGCTGCTCGAGCACGCGATCGTGCGGGCGGACGGGTTCACCGTGCTCCGCGCCGTCCCGCTCCAGGCGGAGGGGGAACTTGCCTTCGCCGGCCTGTCCGACCTTGTCCGCCCGGTCCTCCGCTTCCTGGACCGGATCCCCAGCCCCCAGCGCGCTGCGCTTTCCGGTGCGCTGGCGCTTGGACCGGCGGCGCCGGGCGATCGCTTTGCAGTGGCCGCTGCGACACTCAGTCTGCTCGCCACCGCGGGTGAGGAAGCGCCGGTGCTCGCCGTCGTCGACGACGCGCACTGGCTCGACCGAGCGTCGCTCGAAGCCCTCCTCTTCGCAGCGCGCCGGCTCGGCAGTGAGAGCGTCGTGCTGTTGTTCGGCATGCGCGATCGGGACTGGATCGCCGATTCCGGCGTCGAGGCGCTCCGGCTGCAGGGGCTGAGGTCGGAGGACGCCGCTGCGCTCGTCGACAGGACCGGCGTCAGCGTGACCGCCCGCGTCCGCGACCGTCTCGTCAACGAGACCGGCGGCAACCCGCTGGCGATCCTCGAGGCGATCTCGACGCTCACCGAGGCCGAGCTGAGCGGCGATGCACCGATCGCGAAGCCGCTCCCTGTTGGTGAGGCACTGGAGCGCGCCTTCGCCGCGCACCTTCAGGAGCTGCCCGGTGGGACCCGTCACGCACTCCTCATCGCCGCGGCGAGCGAAAGCGGTGAGGCGGGGGAGATCACCCGGGCGCTCGAGGCTGCCGGTCTGGCGGACGACGCGCTCGAACCGGCGGAGCGCGACGGCGTGATCACCCTCGTGGGCGAGCGCTACGCGTTCCGACACCCGTTGGTCCGGTCGGCGGCGTACCACCTCCACGACCCGGTCGAACGGCGAGCCGCGCACCGCGCCCTGGCGCAGGCGCTCGGTGAGGGAGGTGAGCGCGCCGCATGGCACCTGGCACTCGCCACCGTCGGCCCCGATGAGCGGGTCGCGTCGGTGCTCGAGCAATTCGCGGTCGGCGTGCTGGCACGCAGCGCGTACTCCGTCGCCGCGAGCGCATTCGAGGCCGCAGCCAGGTTCAGCACCCATGACCAGCACCGCCTGCGCCGCACGATGGGCGCCGGCCGGGCGTTATGGCTGGGGGGCGAGGCGACGCGCGCGGCGTCCTTGTTGGAGGATGCGGTCGACCTCGCGCCGGATCCTCTGACGCGAGCGGAGGTCCAGCAACTGCGTGGGATGGCGATGCTCTTCACGCGCCCCATCCCGGAGACGCGGGCGCTGCTCGAAACCGAAGCGGCGCGGATCGCTGCCCACGACCCGGCGAGCGCGGCGAAGATGCTCACGACCGCCGCCATCGCATCGATCATGGCCGCCGAGATGCCGCTCTCCGAGGAGACCGCTCGCCGGGCTGTCGGCATGGCGCCCGCGGGAAGCCCCGAGGCCATGTTCGCCACGTTCACGCTCGGGCTCGCGGTCGCGAACCGGGGCCGCGTCGATGAGGCGTTGGCGCTGGTCGAGCCACTGCTCGACCTCCCCGGCCTGTTCGAGGAGGTCGGTGAAAACACGATCTCAGTGGCGGCGATCTGCAACGGCTTCACGTGGCTCGAGCGGTTCGCCTATGCCCGCCGGACGCTCGGCAGCATTGTTGATGCGGCTCGGGCCGCGTCAGCACCCGTGGTGCTCCCGTTCCCCCTGGCCGCGCTCTCCGAGCTCGAGTTTCGCGAAGGCAGGATGGCGGCCGCGTACGCCTCGGCCGCGGAGTCGGTGCAGCTCGCGACCGAGACCCGACAGATCGTCGAGGCGCCCTACTCGCTCGTGACACTGGCTCGCGTCGAAGCCGTGCTCGGGCGCGAGGAGGAGTGCCGCGCACGAGTCACCGCCGCGCTGTCCTCTTCCCGCTCCACGGGAGCGAACTCGATCGAGGTCTATGCCGGCGCCGCCCTCGGTCTGTTGGAGCTCTCGCTCGGACGGCCCGAGCGCGCGGTCGCGCACTTCGCCGTCTGCAACCGGCTCGAGGCCGAATTCGACGTGCGGCTGCCGACCAGCGTCCCGTGGCGCGCCGACCATGTCGAGGCGTGCGTGCGGTGCGGAGCGCTCGGGGATGCCCGCAATGCGCTCGCAGCACTCGAGGAGCGCAGCGCGGCGACCGGCGTCCGGTGGGGCCTGGGGACGACCGCACGGTGCCGCGGCATGCTCGCGGAGGAGGACGGCTATGCGGCGGAGTTCGAGGCGGCGCTCGGGCTCCTCGAGGATATGTGGTTCGAGCAGGCCAGGACGCAGCTGGCGTTCGGGATGCGCCTCCGACGCTCGCGCCGCCGCGCGGCGGCGCGGGAGATGCTCTCGCACGCGCTCGACTATTTCGACCGGGCCGGCGCGGAACCCTGGGCCGACCAGGCCCGCGCCGAACTGCGAGCGGCGGGAGCCATGCCGGCCCCCGTCCCGGACGGCTCCTTGCGGTCGCTGACCCCCCAAGAGCTCCAAGTGGCGATGATTGTCGCGAAGGGCGCGACGAACAAGGAGGCCGCCGCCGCACTTTTCCTCAGCCAGAAGACCGTCGAATTCCACCTCCGCAACGCCTACCGGAAGCTGAACGTCCGCTCGCGTGCCGAACTCGTGCGCCGTGTCGAGGGCCTGCCGTAGCGCTGCTCATCGGCGCACGTTGGTGAACGTGCACACGAGTTGGTCGCCCGGCGCGACGGTCACGACGAGGGTGGTACCTGGGCCGGACGGGCCGATGGCGCCGTTGAGGGTGCACGCGATCGAACTCCCGTACGTGGCGCGGAACGGCGCCGACGCCACCGTCTCGCCGATCGTGTACGTCCCCGGCGCCACGTTCCGGGAGCCAGAGGCGCCGTTGCCGGCCGCTGCCCTCACGGTCCCCACGCCGACGATCCCCAGGTTGAAGCGCCCGGGGTCGGTCGCCGGAACGAGCGTCTTGGCGAGCGTGATCGTCGCCTTGCGGGTGTTGGTGAACGTGCAACCGAGCTGGTCCCCGGGGCCGACCGCCACGGTGAGGCTCGTCCCGCTGCCGGAGGGACCAGGGACGCCATTGACCGCACAGGCGATCGAGCTGACGTAGTTCGCCAGCGCTGAGCCGGCCGCGCCGGTCTCCCTGACCGTGTACGTGCCGTAGGGCACCTGCCGCGACCCGGAGTCGCCGTTGCCGGCCGACGCCTTGACGGTCCCGACCCCAGCAATTGCCAGGTTGAAGCGCCCGGGATCGGTCGAGGGAAGGAGCGCCTTGGCGAGGGTGATCGTCGCCTTGTGATCGTTGACGAAGGTGCAGTCGAGCTGGTCGCTCGCCGCAACCGTCAGCTGGAAGCCCGTCCCCGTGCCGGACGGGCCGGCGCTGCCGTCGAGCGTGCACGCGTACGAGCTGGTGTAGTCGGTGAGGACGGCCCCAGCTGCGGCAGTCTCCCTGATCCTGTAGGTGCCGGGCTTGACCGCGGTCGTCCCCCCGTCCCCTTCACCCGCGGCGGCCCGCACCACGATCGTGCCGGCGCGCAGGTCAAAGCGCCCGGGGTCACCCAGCGGGAGGAGCACCTTGTGAAGCGTGATGCGCGGCGTCGTCCGGGTGTTGGTGATGGTGCACACGAGCGAGTCACCCGCGGCGACCGTCACCGTCAAGCTCGTGCCCGGGCCGGAAGGCCCCGGACCTCCGTTGCGCGTGCACGCGACCGAGCTCGTGTAGTCCGACAGCACGACGCTGGGGTTCGAGAGGACGCCGCTGGCGGCTGCCTCGGCAACGGTGTACGTGCCGGCGACGACTTCCTCCGAGCCGGAATCGCCGTTCCCGGCGCCAGCCCGCACGACGGCCTGCCCGACCGACAGGTCGAACCGGCCGGTATCGGTCGACGGCGAGAGCACCTTGGTGACGGAGATCGTCGCCTTCTTCTGGTTGGTGATCGTGCAGTCCAGGGAGTCGCCCGATGCCACCGTGGCCGTGAGGCTGGGTTGGTTGGCCGAGGGGCCGGGCTGGCCGTTGAGGGTGCAGGCGATGGACGTCGTGTAGTCGGCCAGGCTCGTGCTACTGCCCGCTCCCTCACCGAGGAGGTACGTGCCGGCGCCGACCTGCGCGGTCGCGAAGTCCCCGTTGCTCGCGTCGCTGACGGTGGTCGGGCCCGCGAAGAGCTCGAACAGGCCGGAGTCGTTCGCGGGAACGAGGGCGTTGTGCAAGGTCAGGGTGGCGGGTGGAGGTGGCGGCGCATTCCGGGTGTTGGTGACCGTGCAGTCGAGGGAGTCACCCGACGCGACGCTGACGAGGAGGGTCGACTGGTTCGCCGTGGGCCCTGGTTGGCCGTTGAGGGTGCAGGCGATGGATGTCGTGTAGTCGGACAGGCTCGTCCCGTCGCCGGCTTCCTCACCGACGGTGTACCCGCCGAAGCTGGGCTCGACCTGGGCCGTCACGGAGCCGCCGTTGCCGGCGTCGATGAGCGACCCGGTGCCAGCGATGAGGTTGAACAGGCCCGGGTCGTTCGCGGGGATGAGGGCGTTGTGCACTGTGATGGTGGCGTCGAGGATGTTGGTGATCGCACAGTCGAGGGCGTCCCCCGCGGCGACCGTCACCTGGACGCTCGTTCCGTTCCCCGCCGGGCCGCCGCCCTGCCCGTTGAGCGTGCACGCGATCCGTGTGGTGTAGTCGGACAGGATCGTGCCGTTCGCGCCCGTCTCGCTGATCGTGTACGTGCCCGGGGCGACCGCCGTCGAGCCCGAGTCGCCGTTGCCCGCAGCCGACTTGACGACAGTCGGTCCGACGAGCAGGTCGAATTGCCCTGCGGCCCCGTAGGGCACCACGTTGTGAACGGTGACCGTGGCGTTGTGCGCGTTGGTGATCGTGCACGCCAGTGAGTCGCCTGCCGCGACGGTCACCTGGAGGGGGAGGTTGCCAGAAGGCCCAATGGAGGCGTTGAGCTCGCACGCGACCGATGTCAGGTAATCGGACAGGACCGTACCGTTGGCGCCGGCTTCGCTGATCGTGTACGTGCCGGGGGTCACCGTTGTCGAGCCGAAGTCCCCGTTGCCCGCCGCCGCCTTGACGACGGTCTGGCCGGCGAGCAGGTCGAACTGCCCTGCGTCGGTCGAGGGAGTCAGGATGTTCAGCAACCTGATCGACGCCGTCGTTGCGACAATCGGCTGCCAGTCGGGGCTGCTGTTCTGCGGATTCGTGGATGGAGCGGGCGTGGTCAACTGCAATGCGCCGCCGCCCGCCGCTTCCATCTTGTAGACATCGCGCAAACTGTTCCGGTCGCTGTCGAACGCGATGGAGGTCCCGTCCGGCGACCAAGCCGGCGAGGTGTCGGTGACGTACTGGTCGGAGGTCAGGCGGATCACGGACGAGCCGTTGCCGTTTGCCAGCGTCTTGAAGATGTGCGTCGAGAACCCGAAGTCGTCACGGTCGGAGGAGAACGCAATGGTGGACCCGTCGGGCGACCACGCCGGGTCCCGGTCGTTGTAGTCGAAGTCGTTCGTGAGGTCACGAACGTTGGTCCCGTCGGCGTTCATGATGTAGACGTCGTCGGCCGTCACCTGGTTGGGACCGCACCGCTGGCACGAGCGGACGAAGGCGATCTCCGTGCCGTCAGGCGACCACGCCGGTTCGTAACTCAGGCCGTCGGTGGTGAGCGGTCGAACGGTCCCGCCGAGGTCGGTGACGTAGATGTCAGCAGAGCTGGTGCCGGCTCGCGTAAAGGCGATCTTTGTGCCGTCGGGGGACCAGGAAGGCTGATTGTCCGCGCCAATCGTCAGCTGCTGTTGGTTGGAGCCGTCGGCGTTCATCGTCCAGATGTGGGCCGTAGTACCGGTCGCGCGCTCAAAGGCAATCTTCGACCCGTCCGGGGAGAAGACCGGGTCCAAGTCAGAGGCCATGATTTGGCCTCCGACGACGTTGTCGGTGAGCTGCGTCTGGTTCAACCCCTGTGCGTCCATCGTGGCGATGACGTCCTCGCAACAGGTCGCGCCGATCCGTAGCTCTTTGACGTACGCGATCTTGCCGTTCGACCCGGGGAAGGCCCCAGCCGCGGGGCTCGCCTGCACTACGAGGACCGCTGTCGGCACCGCCACGGCCGCCGTTGCCAACACCGCCACGAGCGCGGCGATCTGCACCCGCTTCAGGCTCACTCTCGCTCTCCCCTCCTACCGTGCACGGCTCCGGCTGGGTGGCCGCGCAGGCGACGTTTGCCGCCGCCGTCCGTGGCCACAACAGGGATTTCCCTAGGATTTCGGGCTGGCGCCTCGGGCCCTGCTCCGGGCGGGCGTCGGGTTAGCCGGGGTCGGCCTCGTGGCCTGCGGGCGTGAGCCCGCGGTAGGCCTGTCGCGCCGAGAGCTCGCCGGAGACGACCATGTCGATGGCCCGGCAGATCGGCAGGTCGAGGCCGTGGCGGTCGGCGAGCTCGAGGACGAGCGATGCGGTGTGCACGCCCTCCGCCACCATGTGGAGGTCGGCCAGCACCTGCTCGAGCGGCACGCCCTGGCCGAGGCGCTCGCCGACGATGCGGTTGCGGCTATACGGGCTCATGCACGTGGCGATCAGGTCGCCCATTCCGGCGAGCCCAGCGAACGTCGCCGCTTCCGCCCCCATGGCCACGCCCAGCCGCGTGATCTCCGCCAAGCCCCTCGCCATCACGGCAGCGCGGGTGTTGTCGCCGACCCCGAGGCCCTGGCCGATGCCGGCGGCGATGGCGATCACGTTCTTCAGGGCACCGCCGAGCTCACAGCCGATCACGTCGTGGTTGAGGTACACGCGGAACAGGCCCCTGCCGAGCACCTGCTGGATGGCGCCGGCGAGGGCGAGGTCCTCGGTCGCGATCACGCTGGCGGCGGCCTGCCCGCTCAGGATCTCGCGGGCCAGGTTGGGGCCGGTGAGCGCCGCCGCCGGGTGGCCGGGGAGCTCCTCTCTGACCACCTGGGTCATGCGCAACAGCGTCTCGGGCTCGAGCCCCTTGGCGAGGCTCACGACGGGCACCCACGGGCGCACGGTGGAGGCGGCCTTCCGGACGACATCCCGGAACCCGGCCGTCGGGACCCCGACCACCAGGAGATCGGCGCCGCTGACGGCCTCGTCGAGGTCGCTGGTGGCCCTGAGCTCGGCCGGCAGGCGGAACTCGCTGACGTACACCGGGTTGGCATGGTCGCGGTTGATCCCGTCCGCAATCTCAGGCGAGCGCGCCCACAGCATCGTCGGGTTGGCACGCGAGCACAGCGACGCCACGGTCGTGCCCCAGGAACCCGCCCCGAGCACGCTCACCTGCATCCCTGCATGGAACCACGAACCCGCCGCCCGCGCACGGGCATCCGCGGCAGACGCGACGGGCATCCCTAGCGTTGACGGGCGTGCTGTTCGCCTTCGATGACCCCGACGACTTCGCGCGGGTGCGCGACGTCCTCAAGACGGCCGACTACACCGACAGTGGCGTCGTCGGCATCGTGGGCACCGGCGGGGCGCCGTTCGGGCCGCGCAGGGTACCGCCCCTCCTGCGCCGCACCAGCGGCGGCTCGCCTCTCGAGACGCTGATCCGCCTGTTCATCGTCGGCGTGGAGGTGCCTCTGGCCGCCGCAAACGCCGCGCTGGCACCGATGAGCGCAGCGCGCTGGACCGAACTCGGGCTGCTTCGGGCAACGGAGGACGGCGTCGCCGCCACGGTGCAACTCCGGTGCTGGCAGCACCTCGTCGTGGCGTTCGACTGGTTACGGCGCACGCCGGACGGCGGCATCGCGCCCGATTACGTGATGGGGATCAGCCCCTCAACGCTCGGTCTGGCATCGCTCACGATCCGGCAGCCGTACGGGCGGGCGCTCGACCTCGGCACCGGGTCGGGGTTCCACGCCTTGGTGGCGGCGGGGCACACCGAGCACGTGGTCGCAACGGACCGCAACGCGCGCGCCGTCGAGTTCACGGCCTTCAACGCGGGACTGAACGGGCTCAAGAACGTCGAGCCACGAGAGGGAGACCTCTTCGTGCCCGTCGAGGGCGAGCGTTTCGACTTGGTCGTCTCCAACCCACCGTTCATCATCTCGCCGGACTTCAAGCACCTGTTCCTCAGCACGGAGCTCAAGGGTGACGAGCTGTGCCAGCGTCTCGCGCGCGAAGTGCCGGCGTTCCTCCAGGAGGGCGGGTGGTGCCAGTTCCTCGCCAACTGGGCCATCCTGCGGGGCCAGTCATGGGACGAGCGGCTCTCCACCTGGTTCGCAGGCAGCGGGTGCGACGTGTGGGTCAACCAGCGGACGACGCAGGCGCCGGACGAGTACGCGGCGACCTGGATCGAGACGGAAGGAAGCGACCTCGACGAGTTCGCCCGGTTCTTCGACACATGGATGAGCTACTACGACGCCCAGGGCATCGAGGCCGTTGGCTTCGGCCTGGTGACCATGCGGAAGGCGTCGCGCCCTGCCGGCAACTGGTTCCGCGCCAGCGCGTTACCGCAGGCAACCCAGTGGGGTGCGGGCGAGGACGTCGAGCGGTGCTTCCTTCTCCACGACCTGATGGCTCGCACCGACGACGCGGCGCTGCTCGATATGGTCCTGACCCTGGCTCCCGACGTCCGCCTGCACCGCGAGTGCTCGGCGAAGGACGGCATGTGGCAGACGGAGTCCGCCCGCGTCGCACGTTCCAGCGGGCTCGGCTACACGGCGGGCATTGACGAGATCGGCGCGGACCTCCTTGCCAGCTGCGACCGGGCGCGCCCAGTGAGCGACCTCGTCGCCTCCGTTGCGTCGTCGACCGGCAACGTCGCCGACGAGATCGCGGCGGGGGTCGTGGCGATCGTTCGCAGCCTCATCGCCTGCGGGATGCTCGTCCCCGCGGGCGATGTCAGGCCAGCTTGAGCTGCTTCAGATCGAAGAGGCCGCGGATGGCGTCGGCCAGTGCGCCGGTGTCCTGCTGCGGCCTGTAGTCGACCTCCACCTTGGCGAAGTTCAAGCTGAAGCTCTCCTTGGGTAGCTCCTCGCCCTGGCTCCCGCCTGTCTGGTAGCCCGAGATCAGCACGTCGGACATCTTGATGGTGAGGAAGTCGAGCTGGGACTTGCCCGCCTGGATCGCCGTCAGCACGGCGTTGCCAGGAGACTCGCCGCGAGCGCAGAACTGGAAGAGCTGTGGCGACGCCTTTGACATCGACGAGGTGAGGTGGATGTCCTGGAAGCTCACCTTGCCGGCCCCTCCGCCCGCACCGGCCGCGACCACACTTCCCGTGTTCGTCACACCCCAGCTGAACGACTCGATGTCGATGTTGCCCTCGAACTTGACCGCCGTACTCTCACCGGTGATCTTGTCGAACTTGAGGTAGTAGTCAACTGCCATGGTCGGACGCCTCCGATGAGGTGGACAGGTCGAAGCGGGCGGAGCCGTCCCCACCCAGGCTGAGGAACCGCTGTACCGCGGTGTAGGTGCCCTTGGCCCCGGCGTACTTGCCGGTGCCGCCGGTGATCGCGAACGTGATCGGCGCGCCCAGATCGGCACGCGCCAGGCCCCGTGCGCAGATGGTGCCCTCGAAGAACGTCAGCACCTCGTCCTGGACGCTCACCGGGTCCGTCGGGCCCGCGGACCCGAAGTCGAGGAGCTGGAGGTACGTGCCGAGCACCTGCCCGACGGTGTTACCACCGCTGTCGAGCAGGTTGCCGGTGATCAGCAACCGCTGCCCGGCCGGCGGCAGCGTGCCGCGCACGAAGTCAGGAGCCGAGACGTCCAGGCCCGCGCCGGTGAACAACCGGTTGCGGTGGCCGTTCGAGTGGTCGTCGGGCGTGGCACCGGGGCCCGTGGTGGTCGGGCCCGACGTATCGCTGGGGTTCGCACCGTGGGGCGAGGTGTCACCCCGCTCGGCGGCGCCCGCGGGCGAGGCGTCCACGAGCAGCGCGCCCGTCCCGGCCGCGCCGATGAGGGCAAGGCCCCGCTTGATGGCCTCCCGTCGCGTGCGTTCCACCCCCGGCACGCAAGATGTGTCGGCGCGAAGGGGGCACTTCTGAATGAGCCGCCCGCCCTATTCGATCAGCCCGACCTCGGCGCCCACCGGGTACGTGCCGCCCGCCGGCGCCGTGATCCGCAGCACGCCGCCCACGGGCGCCTCGACGTCGAGCTCGGTCTTGTCCGTGTCGAGCCGGTAGACGACCTGCCCGGCGGTGACGGGTGTGCCGTCGGCCACGACCCACTCGATGATGGTCCCCTCGTCCATGGCCGCCCCGGCCTGCGGGACGCGCAACGGCGTGCTCACGCCATGGCCCGCACCGCGGCCGCGATCGACGCGGCCGTCGGGTAGTAGTGCGCTTCGAGCTCCGGCGCGAACGGCACGGGCGCGGGAGCGGCGCCGAGCCGGGCGACCGGCCGCTCGAGCGTCCCCCAGAGCTCCTCGGTGATCATCGCCGCGATCTCCGCCCCAGGCCCGGCGACGCCGACCGCCGCGTGGGCAACGACGGCGTGCCTGGTGCGCGCCACGCTTGACAGGACCGTGGCCCGGTCGAGCGGCGCCAGGCAGCGCAGGTCGACCACCTCAACGTCCACGCCCTCCCCCGCGAGCTCCTCTGCGGCGCGGAGCGCAGCGGGGACGGTGAGCCCCCACGCGATCACCGTCGCGTCGGTCCCGGGGCGGCGCACCTCGGCCGAGCCGAGCGGGACCACGTGCCGGCCGTCGGGGACCTCGCCGCGCCCACCGAGGAGGGCCAGGAACTGCATGAACACGCACGGGTCGTCGTCCTCGATGCACGCGGTCAGCAGCCCCTTGGCGTCGGCCGGCGTGCTCGGGCACGCCACCTTGATGCCCGGGGTGTGCATGAGCCAGGCCTCGAGCGACTGGGAGTGCTGCGCGCCGAAGGAGCGGCCGGCGGCGACGGTGGTGGTGATCGTGATGGGCACGCCGGTCCGCCCACCCGACATGTAGCGGAGCTTGGCCGCGTGGTTGGCCAGTTGGTCCATGCACACCATGAGGAAGTCCATGAACATGACCTCGGCGACGGGCCGCAGGCCGTCGAGCGACGCACCGATCGCGGCGCCGACGATCGCCGACTCGGAGATCGGCGTATCGCGGACGCGCGCGGCACCGTGCTTCGTGGACAGGCCCCGGGTCAGTTTGAGCGCGCCACCCGCCGGGTCGGCGACGTCCTCCCCGAGGACGATGACCGTCGGGTCCGACGCCAACGCCTGGTCGAGCGCCTGGTTGATCGCGCGCGACATCGAGATCTCAGCCATGGGTCACGTCCGTGAGCAGTGCGGAGGGTGCGGGAGCGGCGGCGCCGAGCGCCGCCGAGAGGGCGTGCTCGACTGCGGCCTGCGCATCGGACTCGATCTCGGCGACGTCCGACGACAGTCCCGCCTGCTCGAGGGCGGCGCGAAATGCCGCGACGGGCTCACGCCCGCGCGCCGACGCGAGCTCATCGGCGTCCATCTCGTCGGTCCCAGACCCGAAGGCGTGCCCGTCGAGCCGGGGGGCGATCGCTTCCACGAACGACGGTCCCCGGCCCGAGCGCGCCCGGTCCACCGCCTCGCCGAACGCGTCCCAGAGCGCGGGTACCGACAGGCCGTCGACCGTGGCCGCGGCCATCCCGTACTGCGCCACGCGGTCGGCGAGGTGCACGGTCCGTGTCGTGTGCTGGTACGGCGTGTGCTCGCCCCACTCGTTGCGCTGGCAGCAGAACACGATGGGCAGCTCCCACACGCTGGCCAGGTTGAGCGCCTCGTGGACGGGGCCGATGTTCATCGCCCCGTCGCCGAAGCTCGCCACTGTCACCCGCCCGGAGCCGGTCAGGGACGCGGCCAGGGCCAGCCCGACGGCGATCGGCACGCCGCCACCGACCACGCCGCTCGTCACCATCAGGCCATGGGCGGGGTCGGCAAGGTGCATGGGGCCGCCCTTGCCCGCCGACGTGCCCGTCGCCCGCCCGAGGTACTCACCGAACAGTTCGGTGAGCGGGACACCCTTGGCCACGGTGTCGTGCAGGTTGCGGTACGTCGTCACCATCCGGTCGTCAGGGCGCAGGCGCTCGCACAGCGTGGCCGGGATCGCCTCTTGGCCTCGCACGCCGTAGTACGCAAAGGCGAACTCACCGGCACCGAGGCCGCGCCCGAGGCGCTCGTCCGCGGCACGGATCGTCGCCATGCGCCGGTAGATCGACAGGGCTGCGTCCGCAGGCAGCCCCAATTGCTCATCCCCCATCCACGCCCTCCCGCAGCAGGAACTTCTGCACCTTGCCAGTCGCCGTCATCGGCATCTCGTCCACCACCACCCAGCGCTTCGGGATCTTGTACGCCGCCAGCCGCTCACGCGCCCACTTCTCCACCTCGACGACGTCGACCGTCGCGCCGCGCGGCCGCAGCACACCGACGACGAGCTCGCCCCATCGGCGGTCGGGGACGCCGAGGACCGCGGCTTGGGCCACGTCGGGGTGCTCGCCGAGCACCGCCTCGATCTCGAGCGGGAAGATGTTGGTCCCGCCACTGACGATCATCTCCTTCAGGCGCCCGGCGATCTGCATGTACCCGCGCTCGTCCAACGTGACGAGGTCGCCCGTGCGCAGCCAGCCACCGTCGATGAGCGTCTCGGCCGTCGCCTCGGGCATGTCGTGGTAGCCCTGCATCACGTTGAACCCGCGGATCTGCAGCTCGCCGACCGTACCGGTAGGCACGACGGCGCCGGTGTCAGGGTCCACGACGCGGGCCTCGATCTGCTCGAGCGGGTGACCGAGGCTGACCGCCTTCACCTCCGGGTCGTCGCCGAGCTCGGTCTGGGAGATGTAGCCGCAGGACTCAGTCTGGCCGAACACGACCGTGATCCGCGCCTCGAGGTTCGCCTCGATGTGGCGGATGAGCTCGGGCGGGACCACCGCGCCGCCGGAGCTGATGGCCCGCAACGTGGACAGGTCGCACGACCCGAAGTCGGGGTGGTCGATCATCGCCACGAGCATGGTCGGGACGCCGACGATATGGGTCGCCCGTTCCTCACCGATCAGCCGCAGGACGAGGCCCGCCTCGAACACGGGGACCGAGATGTTCGTCACACCGAGCTGGCACAGGCAGAACGACACCTCCTGGCCCCCGACGTGGAACAGCGGCATGTTCTGCACGTAGCGGTCGCCTGGCCCGAGCCCGAACCGCTCACCCCCGAAGCGCGCTGCGTTCGTCATCCCGCGGTGGGTCAGCCGGGCGCCCTTCGGCACACCGGTGGTGCCCGACGTGAACACGATCTGGGCGACGTCGTCGGGCGCTGGCCCGGCCCGCGAGCACGATGCCGGGCCGCTGGCCGTGAACGCGTCCCAGTCCTCGAAGCGCACGACCTCACGGAGCGACGGCAGCGATGCGCGCAGCGACTCCACCACGGCACGCGGCTCGTTGCCCCGCCAGCTGTCGGTGACGAACACGCCCGCCGCGCCGGACGTCGACAGGATGTGGTGCACCTCGCGCGCCCGCAGCGCGGGGTTGAGGGGCACGTAGACGAGCCCCGCCATCGCCGCGCCGTAGCTCAGGATGAGGACCTCGGTCAGGCTCGGGGCATAGACGGCGAGGCGCTCGCCGGGCTCGAACCGCTCGGCGAGCGAACCGGCCGCCGACGACGCCGCGGCGAGCAGCTCGGCGTAGGTCCACCTCCGGCGCTCGCCGGCGACGCCTTCGACCAAGGCGTCACTCCCGGGTGCGGCCGCGGCGGCGTCCTCGAGGATCGACGCGACCGTGGTATCCCGCAGCGGCTTGGACGTATCGGCGGCGACGTGCGCGAGGGTCACGAACCGATGTAGGCAGTGAGGGTCGCGTGGAAGTGTCGGATCCGCGACTCCTGGTAGTGGGCGAGCGTGAGGTCCTTGCGGACCGACGCGCGTAGGCCGCGCTGCACCCGCGGGAGCGTGGAGAAGTCCTGGTTGAGGATGCGCCCGATGTAGCCGAGCTCCGGCGCGTCGAGGAACGTCTCGCCCGGCTGCAGCACGGTGGGCTTCGCCGCGGGCGGCCGGCCGGAGGCGGGGACGGGCTGCAGGATCATGATGTCGACGATCGATGACTCCGGGTCGTTGCCGTTGGGCCGGAACCGGTACACCAGCGGAGTCGTGTAGCTGGGCCAGGGCATGAAGTTGGGGAAGACGAAGTACTCGACGGCATCGACGGCCTCGGCGTCCGACATCGGTACCTCGCGGCCGGCTTCCGAGGAGATCGTGCGCCGCGTCGTGTCGGCAATGACGTGGCGGGCGCTCGCCCCTGGCGGCGCCTCACCGTCGCCGGTGGAGAACATCAGCCGGATGATCTCCTCGTCGGGGACGGCGCGCTCCATGTGCTCGCTCGGCACGCCGACGGGCGTGATCATCCGGCTGATGTTGGCGCCCCACATGTCGTACTCCGTCATCGAGTCGCCCGTCGTGCGCAGCAGCTGCGGGTGCACGGCGACCGTGTGGTACGACTCGATGAACGCCTCGAGGGCGACCTTCCAGTTGCAGGCCACGGTCCTCACGGCGTGGGCGCTCTTGTAGCGGTCCTCGAGCGGCCAGTCCGTGAAATGCGACGGCAGCACCCCGAGGTAGTCCTCGAGCGGTGGTGCCGCGGGGTCGAGGTTGACGAACACGAACCCGCCCCACGTGCCGACGCGCGCCTCGGGGAGGCAGAAGCCGCCGGGGTCCACCTGCGGGAAGTCCCATTGGCACGGGATCCGGTCGAGCGAGCCGTCGAGGCGCCAGGTGAACCCGTGGAACGGGCAGCGGAGCTCGTCACTGTGGCCCGACCCCGCGCGCAGCTGCGTGCCCCGGTGGAGGCACGAGTTGTGGAAGGCCTGGATGCGGCCGGGCGCCGAGCGCATCACGATCAGCGACGTGTCGGCGATGTCGTAGACGACGTAGTCGCCGACAGACGGGATGTCCTCCTCCCGGCACGCCATCTGCCACACCTTGTGCCACATGCGCTCCACTTCGAGGTCGTGATAGGCGCGGCTGGTGTAGCGCTCGGGAGCGATCACCACCTCGCCGGGATCGGCGAACGACACCGACCTCAGCGCCGCCGGGACCGCCCCGCGGTCCTCGTCGAACAGGCTCTGGACGTACGCCTCGCCTCGCGGCCGAGCATCAGTCATGGGCGACAGCCTCCCTGGCCACGACCATATCGGTCACGCGCCGCGTCCCGCACGGCGTCTAGTTGTAGCGTCCGGGCCGGCGTGCGCGCACTGTCGAGGCGGGAGCTGTTGGGGGCGGGCGTGGTGGCCGCCGGGGCGGGCGTGGTCGGCGCGTGCTCGAGCGGCAAGCACGCCACGGCGCCGACATCGACGACGTCGGGAGCGGTGGCCGCGCCGGCGACCACGACGACCTGCGCGCCAGCGAGGGGCGGGCTCAAGCAGATCGAGCACGTCGTGTTCGTCATCCAGGAGAACCGGTCGTTCGACCACTACTTCGGCACGTACCGGGGAGTGCACGGGTTCAACGACCAGGGCAGGTTCGCCCAGCCACCGCCCCCCGGCGGCCAGGGGTCGGTGCTCCCCTTCCACCTCGACACGGCCACGACGGGTGCGTCGTGCACCAATGACATCACCCACGACTGGGGACCGCAGCACCAGGCCTGGAACGGCGGCGCCATGGACGGGTGGGCGACCACCCACGCCGCGGTCGATGGCGCGGACGGTGCGACGGCGATGGGGTACTACACGCGGGCCGACATCCCCTACTACTACGCCCTCGCCGACGCGTTCACCATCTGCGACGCGTACCACTGCTCGGTCCTCGGGCCGACCGACCCCAACCGCCTGTTCTCGATCTCGGCGACCAACGACCCGGCAGGGACCGGCGGGGGCCCCGTCATCAACACCGTCGACCTCATCCCGGGCCTGCAGGCGCAGTACAGCAAGACATGGACGACGATGAACGAGCGGCTCGAGACCGCGGGCGTGTCATGGAAGTGCTACGACAACCCCGCCTTCCCCCAGCTGAAGAACGCCGTCGCCATCTCCAACAACAAGCTGTTCTACTTCAAGCAGTTCGCCGACCCGACCACGTCGATCCACAAGCGGGCGTTCAGCAACGCGTGGCCGGCCGACTTCCAGGGCGACGTCACGGCGGGCACCCTGCCGAGCGTGTCGTGGGTCTTCTCGCAGCCGGGGCAGGACGAGCACCCGCCAGCATCGCCGCAAGTCGGCCAGCTGTTCGTCGCCAAGGTCCTCGGCATCCTCATGTCCAACCCCGCCGTGTGGGCCAAGACCGTCGTGTTCGTCACCTACGACGAGAACGGCGGGTTCTTCGACCACGTGGCGCCGCCGGTCGCGCCGCCGGGCACGCCCGGCGAGGAGCTGACCGTCTCGCCCCTGCCCGCCGACGCCGGGGGGTTCGCCCGGCCGGTCGGGCTCGGCTTCCGGGTCCCCATGCTGGTCCTGTCACCGTTCAGCCGCGGTGGCTGGGTGTGCTCCGAGCGGTTCGACCACACGTCGATGCTGCGCTTCCTCGAGACGCGCTTCGGCGTCGAGGTCCCGAACCTCTCGGCCTGGCGGCGGTCGGTGACGGGGGACCTCACCTCCGCACTCGACATGACCGCGCCGGACGTGTCGGCCCCCTCACTGCCGACGCCGGCCGCTGCAGACGTGACGCCGCCGCTCGGCTGCCCGCCGCACGAGATCATCACCAACGTGCCGACGTACCGGCCGCCGGCCAACCCGCCGATGCCGGCGCAGGAGCCCGGCGCGGCGAAGCGCCGCCCCGCCCCGCACTGCTGACTCATCCAGGTCGCGCCCCGGCGTCGTAGACGGGGCGACACGCGCTCGCGTCGTCACCAGAGGAGGGCGTATGGGGATCACACGGCGGAGGTTCTTGCGCGACGCGTCCGTGGGCGCGGCGGCGGTCGGGACGGCGGCGGCATGGGCACCGGGCATGCTCGGGCTCGCCTCGTCGGACGCCCCCGACATCGGCTCGCTCTCGTCCGGGTCGGCCTCGGTCGCCTCGCTCGCGTCCACGACGGCGTCCGTCGAGGGGCCGGTCGTGGCCCACATCGTCGACGCGTCAAGCGGCACGGTCGCCGTCTACCACGGCACCCAGGAAGTCATTGTCCACAGCCCAGGCCTGGTCAGCGCCCTGCACGCGGCGCTCCGTTAGAGGAGACCTACATGTCATCGCACCGTGAAGCCCCCGAAATTTCGAAGGACCCCGTCGCCGACAGCACCGACCTCTACGCCTGGGTCGACAGCGCCAGCACGGTCACGATCATCGCCAACTACGTGCCGCTGGAGGCGCCTGCGGGCGGGCCGAACTTCTATGAGTTCGGCGACGACGTCGTCTACGAGATCAACATCGACCAGACGGGCAGCGGGTACCCGTCGATCACCTACCGCTTCCGGTTCACGACGACGATCGTGAACCCGAAGACCTTCCTCTACAACACCGGGCCGATCATGTCGCTCACCGACCCGAACTGGAACCGGCGCCAGACCTACACGGTCTCGCGCGTCGACAGTGGCGGCCACGAGCAGGTCCTCGGCACCGGTGCGTGCCCGCCGTGCAACGTCGGCGGGCGATCAACACCCAACTATGCGGCGCTCGCCCAGTCCGCGGTGACGACGTTGGCGTCGGGCGAGAAGGTGTTCGCCGGCCAACGGTCCGATGCCTTCTGGGTCGACCTCGGAGCGGTCTTCGACCTGGCGGCCCTCCGGCCGTTCGAGAACCTGCACCTCATCCCCATGCCGGCTGCCCCCGGGGTCAACTCGCTGGCCGCCAGCAACGTCCACTCGATCGCCATCCAGGTGCCGATCGCCCGCCTGACGGCGACGGGGCAGGTCGTCGGCGACCCGAAGAGCCGCAACGCCGTGATCGGGATCTGGACGAGCGCGCACCGCCAGAAGGTCAGGATGGAGAGCGAGGAGGGCGAGAGCGTCGGCGTGGGCCCATGGCACCAGGTGTCGCGCCTCGGCAACCCGCTGTTCAACGAAGTCATCGTCCCGATGGCCAAGAAGGACCGGTGGAACCGGCTCTTCCCGCACTACGACGCCAACTTCGCGCAGTACGTCGCCCACCCCGAGTTGGCGGGCCTGTTGCCCGTGCTGTTCCCCAAGGTGTTCCCCAACCTGGCGGCGTACACGAAGCCGCGCGCCGACCTGCTCGCCATCTTGTTGACCGGGATCCCGACGGGTGTCGTGCCCGGGTTCCAGAACTTCACGGGGACGACGCAGGCCGACATGCTGCGGCTGAACGTCGCCATCCCGCCGTCCGCGAGCCCCAACTCGCTCGGGCTCATCGGGGGCGACCCGGCGGGGTTCCCGAACGGCCGCCGGCCGGGCGACAACGTCGTCGCCATCGAGCTGCTGGCGGTGGCGGGAGCGACGATCCCGCTGGTGGACCCGAGCTTCACGCCCGATGCCGCCGCGTCACTGCTCACCGACGGAAGCGCGTTGACCGCGACGCTGCTCAATACGTTCCCGTACCTCGGCGTGCCCTACGACGGGTTCGACGTGCCGCAGCCGTCGCCGGCATGAGCGAGGCGCCCTACGTCGACCCCGGGCCGCGCTCGGGGGCACCGGATGCCCTCGTGCTCGACATCGGGGGGGAGATCGGGGCACTCGTCGTGCACGCCCCGCCGTCGTGGATCGGTACCGAGCTCGACGTCACGGCCGAGGGCGAGCCGCGGTCGCACCACCGCCACCTCCTCGTCCGGCGGCTGCACGCCGGCGGGCACGACGTCGTGGCGGGTGTGCTGCCGTCGCTCCCCGCGGGGGCGTACACGGTGTGGGGCCCATCGGGGTCACCCGTCGCATCCGTCTCGGTGAGCGGTGGGACGGTCGCGACGGTGTCGGTCTAGCCGGGCACCGTCTCGCGGTCGTCCTCGACCTCGTCCTCGCCGCTGGGCCCGCCGGGCGTCGCCGTTACGCGGCGCCCGGCGGTCCGGCCGGGCCCCCTCCCCCGGTCGCCAACAACGACCGCGCACTTTGGCGTGTGGCGTGTCCTGAAATGTCCAAAATGCCACACGCCAAGTCGTGCAATCGAGCACCGACGATGTCGCCGCCGGTGGCGTGCCCGAGCGTGCGCCGGCGTTTTGCGCGGCGCCCGGGCGATGGGCGACCGGCGACCGACCGGCGACCGACCGGCGACCGACCGGCGACCGACAGGTGGTCCGCTCAGCCCCCCGGCACCGTCACCGAGTCGGTGTCGCGCCCCGAACGCAGGAGTGTCCCGGGTGTGGCGCCCGTGATGCGGCCGTCGCGCACGACCGCCGTGCCGTTCACGTACACCTGCTCGACGCCCGTCGACTCGGCGTACAGCCGCCATGCCCCGCCGGGCAGGTCCGTGCGCGTGCGCTCCTGGCCGTACCCGATCGTGTCGGGGTCGAACACGACGAGGTCGGCGCGCGCGCCGACAGCGATGCGGCCGCGGTCGCGTAGGCCGTAGAAGCGGGCGGGCTCGTCGCTCAGGAGCTGCACGGCCTCCTCGAGCGTGATCCCGCCCCGCTCGCGCACACCCGCGAGCAGCGCCGTGCTGTAGATGGCGCCGCACATCATGTCGAGGTGCGCACCGGCGTCGCTCCCGCCCACGATCGTGCGCGGGTCGCGCCAGACCTCCACCTTCATGTCCCACGCCTTCGGGTCGTCGCGGAACGCGGGGCGCAAGCCGGTACGCAGCCCGTCGGCGATCACGATGTCGAGCAGCGTGTCGAACGCGTCCCTCTCACCGGCGATCTCGCCGACCATGCGCCCCTCGTACTCCCGCAGGGCGTCCGAGTGCACCTCCTCGATGCGGAGGTTGGCCCAGTTGGCCAAGCCGCGAAGCACGCCCGCCTCGTCGGACGCCGCCCCCGCCTTGAGGCGGGCGCGCTCCGCGGGGTCGCGGAGCGCGGCGATGCGGGCGTCGACCGGCAGCGACATCGTCTGGCGCCACCCCGGTAAGCCGTCGAGCACGAACGCCGTGAGGAAGTTGAGGCGCGGCGCGGTGCCGTGAGGCAGCGTGAGCGCGACCACACGCGCGCCCCGTTGCGCGGCGCGCGTCGACGCGTCCAGCTGGCGCCAGTGGCGCTCGGGGTCCATCGAGTTGACGCCGAGGACGTTCCAGTTGATCGGGCGGTTGCCGGCGAGCGACATCTCGGTCATGAGATCGACCTCGTCGTCGCTGAACCCGTTCAGGCACCCGGCGAGGATGACCTCGATGGTGGTACCGGGGTGGTCGCGCACCGCTCCCGCCAGGGCGATGAGCTCTTCGCGCGTTGCGGCGCGCGAGGGCACGGGCTTCTGGGCGCCGTCGTTGTGCGTCGGCGCCGTGCTCGTCGAAAAGCCGAGGGCGCCGGCGTCGAGCGCGTCGTGGAGCGCGGTCAGCATGGCCTTCAGCTGGTCGTCCGTCGCCGGCTCGGCCACCGAGTCCTCGCCCATCGCCACCCGGCGCAACGCCGAGTGCCCGCACAGGAACCCCGCGTTGACCCCGATGGCGCCGTCGAGGCGGCCCATCCAGTCGGCGAACGACCCCCAGTCCCACGGCAGCCCCGCCTCGAGCGCGGCGAGCGGCATCCCCTCGACCCGCGCCATCATCTTCATGAGGTAGTCGGCGTGGGCCTCCCCAGCCGGCGCCAGGCTGAACCCGCAGTTGCCGCCGATCGCCGTCGTGACGCCGTGCAGCGGTGACGGGCTCGCCGTCGGGTCCCAGAACAGCTGCGCGTCGTAGTGCGTGTGGATGTCGACAAAGCCGGGCGCGACGACCAGACCGGTCACGTCGAGCGTCCGCGTCGCCGGCTCGTCGGTCGCCCCGACCGACACCACGCGCCCGTCACGGACCCCCACGTCGGCGCGCGCCCGCGGCGCACCAGTCCCGTCGATCACCGTCCCGCCCTGGAGGAGGAGGTCGAGCACGTCAGCACCACCCTTCCGGCGGCAGCTGGTGGCGGAACAGCCGAGCCGCGTTCTCGTAGGTCATCTTGCGGGCGTGCTCGTCCGACACGGCGGCGAACCGGTCAGCCAGCAGCTCCTGGGTGTCCGGCCAGGACGAGTCGGCGTGCGGGTAGTCGACCTCGACCATGATGTGGTCGACGCCGATCCGCTCGCGTGCCCCCAATGTCGAGGGGTCGTCGATCATGCAGAACCAGAAGTTGCGCTGCACCGCCTCCGCCGGTGTGACATCACCGTCCCATGCCCCGGGGCCACCCACACCGCCACCGGCGCCCGAGTGGGTGGCGATGTAGTCGAGGCGGTCGAGCAACATCGGCACCCACCCGATGCCACCCTCGCTCAGCGCGATGTTGAGGCGGGGGAACTTGACCGGCACGCGCGCCCACAGCCAGTCGACCGCGGCCGCGAAGCCGTTGACGGGGAAGAGGGTCGTGTAGAGCTCGAGCGGACCGCCTTGCGACGTGGCCGCCGACCACCGCGACGAGCCGGTGTGCAGGCAGATGACGGTCTCGGTCTCCTCGCACGCCCGGAGGAGCGGGTCCCAGTGGTCTGTGTAGAGCGAGGGCAGCCCAAGCGGGACGAGCAGCTCGGGGAAGCTGAGCGCCTTGAAGCCGCGCGCCGCGTTGCGCCGGACCTCCTCCGCCGCGAGGTCAGGGTCGCTGAGCCACGTGATCTGGAGCGGGATGATGCGCTCGGGGTAGGTGCCGGCCCACACCTCGTGGTGCCAGTCGTTCCATGCCTTCACGCATGCCAGGCCCAGCTCCTGGTCCTTCGACTGCGAGAACACCGCCCCGGCGAACCCGGCGATGAGGGAGGGGAAGTTCAGCGAGGCCCACACGCCGGCGATGTCCATGTCGGCGATGCGCGCGTGGATGTCCCAGCACCCCTTCCGCATCTCATCGAACCGGGTCGGGTCCATCGTCCACATGTCCTTGCGCCGCCCGACCACCGCGTTGAGGCCCATGTTGGGGTAGAGGTTCCCTTCGTAGACCCAGGCCTGGCGGCCGTCGTCGAACTCCACGACGTAGGGCGCCGCCTCGGCGAACCGCGAGGGCATGCGGCCCTCGAACAGGTCGCGCGGCTCGATCAGGTGGTCGTCGACCGAGATGATCGGGTACCGGCGGGCGCGCGGCTCGGGGTCGGGCAGGAGAAGGTCAGGCATCGGCCCGAGACTACGCCGGGGCGCGGCCCCCGGCCCGGGTCAGCCGATCGTGCTCGGGTAGCGGCTGAGGACGCGCGGCGTCCCGTCGATCACATGGACGGCGTCACGGAGGAGCACGCCGCCAACGCCCTCCTCGGTGGCCCACGCCTGCACCGAGAGCACCATGCCGGCGACGAGCGTCTCGTCCGCGCCGCCGCCCCGCCCGATCACCGGCAGTTCGGCGCCCATCCCGAGCCCGACGATCATCACGTCGGCGTCGTTGGACTGCAGGTCCGCGCCGCGTGCGCCGGCGCGGCAGCGGTCGATGACGGCGTCGAGCGCCTCGCGACAGCGCGACGCCAGCCGCGACGCCGCCGCCGACGGGTGGTCGACGATGACCGTCCGCCCGATACCGCCCTCGTACCCGGCGTACAGCGCGCCCGGGCTGAGCGCCACGAGCTGGCCCGGGCCGAGGAGGCGCTCCGACGGGATCCGGCGCAGCGTGACCGGGCCCGACCGCGGCGTGGCGCACACGACTCCTTCGGTGGGCGGTTGCGGCGACCCCATGCGCGAGATGGCCGCCAGGTAGGCGCACAGGATGTCGCGCTCGCGCGCGCCCGGCTCCACCGCGTCCTCCATGGCGCTCAGGGCGGACTCCGAGATGGCGACCGCGTGCTCGATCAGCAGCACCTCGGCCGCCGACTTCGACTCCTTGGCGCGCCGCAGCGCAGGCGTGGCGTCGGCCAGCTCGGCGCCGGGCGCCAACGCGGCGAGGAACCCCTCGAACCCCGGGCTGTAGGAGTCCGACCCCACCCGCTTGGCCGCGGCCAAGCCGGGGATGGCGGCGATCGCCGGGATCAGGTTGGCCGGGTCCCACTTCAGCCCGAACAGCTGGTCGTGGCTGACCTCGGGCGGCACGCCCTCGTCCCACACCGACAGCAGGTGCACGCCGCCCGTCGCGGCGACGACGACGCAGCCGGGGCCGGGGGGCCGCGCGCCCGCGGTCCACAGCTGGCGGGCGCCGGCAGCGAAGTTCACGTTGCCCGGGCGCCCGAGCAGCAGCGCGTCGAGCCCGTGGTCGGCCATCGCCTCCAACAGCCGGCGACGCCGGTCGGCGCGCACGGCCGTGAGGTCGATCGCGCCCGGCTCCTGCGTGGCAAGGATGGTGCTCATCACGCCTCCCGCGAGAAGGGGTCGTACGGGAAGTCGCTCAGCGACACCACGCCGCCGTCGGTAACGCTGTAGACGTCCTCCGACCGGTAGCCGCTGTAGCCGTCCTCCCAGATCACCGGCTCGAGCACGAGGATCATCCCCGGCGCGAGCACCTGTTGCTCGTCGAACGCGTCGCCCATGTCCGTCCCGATCAGCGGCATCTCCGCGCTGTCGGTCCCGATCCCGTGCGAGAGGTAGAAGTGCTCGATCCACGGCTTCTTGCCGCCGTTGACGCTGATGGCGGCGCGGGTGAGGTCGAGGGCGGTGACGCCGGGCTTCACCATGGCGAGCACGGTGTCGGTCACCTCCTGCCAGCGCCGGTACTGGCTCTGCTGGCGCGGCGTCGGGTCGGCGCCGATCAGCCACGTGCGGCCGAAGTCCGACGCGTACCCCTCGAAGTGGATCCCGGTGTCGCACCAGATCACGTCGCCGTGGCGCAGCACGTGACCGGTGCTGCCCGTCGGGAACGCGATGTCCCCGTGGACGGTCCACGGCCCCGCGGCGACGCTCGTCGGCATCGCCTGCCAGATGGGGTCGATCCCGTTCGACACGTCGCCGAGCTCGTAGAGCCGGTCGAGGAACACGGCCGTGAGCTCGCTCTGCGTCACCCCGGGCCGCAGCAGCGGCATGACGTCGCACATGGCGAGCTCGTTGAGCTGCTGGGCGTGGCGGATGCACGCCAGCTCGTCGACCGTCTTGCGCAGCTTCACCGGGGCCATGACCGAGGCGGCGGAGACCAGCTCGCGGCCCCCGAGGAGGGCGCGCAGCGGGTGCGGCACCTCGTCGAAGGCGATCCGCCCGGTCGGCACCAGCTCGGCCACGGCCGACGCGAGCACCGAGGCACCGAACGCCAGGTCGGGGAAGGCGGGGCCGTGCAGGTGGTCCGCGGGCAGGTCGGGCGGTGCACCCTCGGGGTAGGGCGTGTACAGGTGCGGCACGTCGTCGCCGGCGACCACCACGACGACCGGCCGGAACAGCGCCGCCCGCCCGCTGTCGCCCGCCGGGAAGTGCGCGCCGCTCGCATAGGAGACCGCGCTCGGCTGGAGCAGCACGGCCCCGGCCAGGCCCTGCGCGGACAGCTGCTCCTGGATGCGGGCCATCCGCTCGCGCCGCATCCTCGCCAGGTCCGGGAACTCCGGGATCGGCCGGCCATCGACCGTCGGCACCATCTGCCCAGGCATCGCAACCCCCTCGAACCGTCGCTCGGGGGCGACGTTACCCCAGGGTCAAAACAGTTGGGCTGCCAGCGAGGCGAGCGGGCTGCGCTCGCCCTGCGTGAGCCGGATGTGGCCGAACAAGGTCCCGCCCCTCCCGCCCCCGAGCGCGGCGGTGACGACGGCCATGGCGTTGTTGTGCGCGGACAGGAAGGGGGCGTCGATCTGGCTGGTATCGCCGGTGAACACGACCTTGGTCCCCTCGGCCGCGCGCGTGAGCAGCGTCTTGGCCAGGCTCGGCTCCAGGTTCTGTGCCTCGTCGAGCAAGACGAAGGAGGAATGCAAGGACCGCCCGCGCAGGTACGTCACAGATTCCATCGTGAGACGACCTTCCCCCATGACCTGGGCGAGGACTTCGTCCGCCGCGTCCTTGCGCCGGCCGTCGCTCAGCGCCACCACCGCGTCATGGATGGCGCCCATCCAGGGGTCGAGCTTCTCCTCCATGGTGCCCGGCAGGTACCCGAGGTCCTGCCGCCCGACGGCGACGATCGGGCGGTAGATGGCGAGGCGTTCGTAGCGTCGCGTTGAAGGGTGGTTCCACACCTGCTCGAGGCCGGCGGCGATGGCGAGCAGTGTCTTGCCCGTACCCGCGGGGCCGTCGAGCGCGACGACCGAGACGTCGGGGTCGAGCAACAGGTCGAGGGCCAGGCGCTGTTCGATGTTGCGCGGCCGCAGGTCGAACGCGTCGAGGTTGTGGCGCAACAGGTGCAGCGCGTCCGCCTTGCGCCGGGCCAGCGCGGACTGCTGCCCGGCGCGCAGGACGGCGAACTCGTTCTCGGCGAGCGCCTCCGCCGCACCAGCCTCGTCGACGGCGACCACGCGCTCGGCGAACAACCGGTCGATGACCGCGCCGGGCACGTCGTCGACCATCAGCCACCCCGGTGACTCCGAGTCGCGCCCGTAGGCAGCGGAGGGCACGTACTCCTTGGCGGCGAGACCGAGGTGCGCGGCCTTGATGCGCAGCGCCGCGTCGTTGGACACGACCTCGACGCACTCGCCGGCGGCCTGGAGCCCGAGCGCGGTGCCGATGATGCGGTTGTCGGGCTTGGCGTGGTCGAGGTGGTGCTCGTCGAGCAGCGCGTGGTTGGCGCCGTTGACGAGCACGGCGAGCGTGCCGCCGCCCGCGAGCTCGACGGGGTCGACGAGGGACCCGCCTCCGGCGAGCCGCAGCGCCTCGATGCGCCGCAGCGCCTCACGTGCGGTGTGCCCGACGCCGTCGGGGCGGTTCTTCAGGCCGTCGAGCTCCTCGACGACGGTGAGCGGGATCTTGACGGCGCAGTTGGCGAACGCCCCGAGGGCGCCGGGGTCGGCAACGAGGACCGACGTGTCGAGCACGACCGTCGTCGTCGCTGCCTTGGCGGCGGGGAATCTGACTGCAGGCGCGACTGAGCGCACAGGGCTCCTCGGGATGGACGGGCCCATCGCCAGGGTCGAGGAACGGTCATCGACCTCGGAAGCGGTGGCGGGCAGGGGACAGCGCCTCACGAGCTTGCCCGCGGGCGCGGCCCGGGTGGTGGACCAATCCGGCGGGCCCCGCCGTCCGTACCATCTGTGGTGATGCACGCCGCTGACGACGACGCGCTCATCGGCGCCATGGCCGCCGGTGACGAGCAGGCTGCCGCACGGTTCGTGCGGCGCCACCAGCGGCGCGTCTTCGGCCTGGCCGTGTCCATCGTGGGCGATCCCGCGACGGCCGAGGACGTGGCCCAGGAGGCGTTCACACGGGCGTGGCGCCACGCCGGCTCCTACGACGCCCGGCGGGGGGCGGCCACGACGTGGCTGCTCACCATCACGCGCAACCTGGCGATCGACGCCGTGCGGGTGCGCCGCAGCGACCCTGCCGACCCCGCGGTCATGGCCACGCTGCTCGGCGCGTCGGCCCTCCCGGGCCCGGCGGAGCTGGCCGAGGCCGGGAGCGACCGCCGCCGGCTGGTCGAGGCCATGTCGCGGCTGCCGTCCGAGCAGCGCCGCGCCCTCGTCCTGGCCGCCATCGGCGGGCGCACGACCGAAGAGATCAGCCGGTCGGAGGGCATCCCCCTCGGGACGGCGAAGACGCGCATCCGCGCCGCCATGCACCGCTTGCGCGCCGAACTGGTGCCGCCGGTGCCCGACATCGACCTGTCGGTGGAGCCGTGACCCTCACCTGCGCCACCGTCCGGGACATGCTCCCCGACCTCGCCCTCGGCGAGCTCTCGGGCGACGACCGCGCGCTCGTCCTCGACCACCTGGGCACGTGCCTGGCGTGCGCGACGGAGTCCGCCGAGATCACCCACGTGATCGACGAGGTGGTGGCCCACATGGCGCCGCGCGCCGACCCGCCCGCGGGCTTCGAGTCGCGCGTGCTCGCGCGGATCTCGTCGACGTCGCACGTCACCCCGTGGTGGCGCCGGCCCATCGCACTGGTCGCAGCCCTCGCGCTGGCCGTCGCCGGGACGACGACCGGCCTGTACCTCACGCGTGGCGGCTCGGGCCGGCTCGGCGGCGAGTACGTCGCGAGCCTTCAGGCGCTCGGCGGCAAGGAGCTGCGCGCCGGGCCGCTCACCCAACGGGGCCACACGTGGGGAGAGGCGTTCGTGTACGAGGGCAAGTCCTCGTGGGTGTTCGTGTCGATGAGCTGGGACGTCCCCGACGGTGAGTACCGCGTCGTGCTCGACCGGTCAGACGGCCCGAGCGCCACGGTGGGCTCACTGCACCTCGTGCACGGCCAGGGCAGTTCGGGCACGACCGTCGGCGACACGCACACGGTCACGGCCGTGCGCGTGCTCGACGCCGCCGGGCACACGCTCTGTCAGGCCACCCTGCCGACCTGAGCGCGCCCGCGACGGGACGCGCTGGCGCGACGGGCCCGGCCCGCGGTCAGGTTCCCCCTATCGAGGGAGGACGGGGTCGGGAAGCGGGTGACGGTACAGCGCCGCCGCGTTCTCCGAGCACATCAGGCGCAGCTCGTGCGCGGGGATGTGGCCCCAGTACTTCTCGATGACGTCCTGGGTGTCGGGCCACGTCCCGTCGCCGTGCGGGTAGTCGACCTCGACCATGACGTTCTCGACGCCGATCGTGTGGCGCGTCTCGATCGTCGACGGGTCGTCGATGGTGCAGAACCAGAAGTTGCGCCGCAGCACGTCCGCCGGCCGCATGTCCCACCCGAGCCCGTAGCCGGACCGGTCGATGATGTTGTCGAGGCGGTCGATGAGCATCGCCACCCACCCGATACCGCCTTCCGACATGGCGATCTTGAGGTTGGGGTACTTCACCGGCCACGCCGACCACAGCCATTCGGCGCACGCGGTGAGCGACAGCTGCCCGAACAGCGTCGCCCCGAGCGACAGCGACGGGCAGCCCTCGGGATGGTCGGCCATGCCCGACGACGCCACGTGGAGGCTGATGACGGTGTCGGTCTCCGAGCAGGCGCGGATGATCGGCTCCCAGTAGTCGAGGAACAACGACGGGAGGCCGAGCCGGTGCGGCCGCTCGGGGAGCGTGACCGAGCGGAACCCGCGCTCGGCGTTGCGGTAGATCTCGCGCGCGCCCTCCTCGGGATCGGTGAGGAACGTGATGCCGAGCGGGATGATCCGCTCGGGGTACGGCGAGTACCACTCTTCGAACAACCAGTCATTCCACGCGCGAGTGGTGGCGATGCCGAGCTCGGCGTCCGAGCACTGGCTGAACACCCTGCCGCAGAAGCCGGTGATCATCGACGGGAAGTTGAGCGACGCCCACACGCCGTTGATGTCCATGTCGCGGATGCGCGCCTTGATGTCGTAGCAACCGGGGCGCATGTGCTCGAACCGGAAGGGCTCGAGCTTCACCGTCTCCTTGCGGCGGCCGGCGAGCGCGTTCATCCCGACCTGCGTGTAGAGGCCACCGTCGAACGACCACACCTGCTTGCCGTCGACCTCGACGATGCGCGGCGCCAGGTCCTGAAGGTGCGCCGGTAGCCGCCCCTCGAACATGTCGGCGGGCTCCACCAGGTGGTCGTCCACGGAGATGACGGTGTACCGGACCTCCCGGGGCTCTGGGTCCGGGAGGAACAGCGTGCTGTCCAGCGTGGTGGTCACCCCACCATCGTGGCACCTACGCTCCACGACATGTTGTTGCGGAGGCGCTCGGGCGACTCGGTACGAGTGGGCGATTGGGTCGTCGCCGTCGAGGCCATCGGCGACATCCCGGAGGGGACGCGAGGGCGGATCAAGCTCATCGACGGGTTCGGCTGGGTCCGCTACTGGGTGGCATGGGAGACCGGCGAGTGGACGGGGTCGGTCGACGCCGCCTCGGTGGTGCGCGCCGACCGGCTCGAGCAGTGGCGGGCCGACCGTGAGGCCGCCGCGGCGAGGGCGACGACGAGCGCGCGGCCCGGAGCGGCGGTGGCGGGCGGCGACAGCGATGGCGGCGGCGACGGCGGCGGTGCGGCCGGCGGCGGGGGGGCCGGCGGGGGCGGGGTGCCCGAGCACCTGCTCGAGCGGGCGCGCCAGGCCCGTGCCCGCAAAGCCGCGGCTGCGGGCTGAGCTCGGCCGCCGAGTCCGAGTCCGCCAGGTCCGCTGGGTCGTCTGAGTCCGCCTGGTCCCTGGTCTTGTGATCCGCTGACGACGGTGCCGACGCTCTCGGAGGCTGACAGCAAGGCGCTCCTCGCCGCGCACGACGTCGCCGTCCCGGGCGAGGCGGTCGTCGCCACGCCCGAGCAGGCTGCCGACGCCGCGGCACGGATCGGCTTCCCGGTGGCCGTGAAGCTCTGCGGGCCGGCGATCGCCCACAAGACCGAGCGGGGCCTGGTCCGCCTCGGACTGGCCGACGGGCCCTCCGTGGCCGGGGCGGCCGCCGCCTTGCTGGCGGCGGCGACGCCCGCCGACGGGCCGGTCGGCGTGCTGGTGAGCCAGATGGTGCGCGGCAACCGCGAGCTCATCGCGGGCGCAGCGCATGACCCGCAGTTCGGCCCGTGCGTGATGCTCGGCATGGGAGGCGTGCTGGCCGAGGTGATGGGCGAGGTCGTGTTCAGGCTTGCGCCGCTCGCCGACGTCGACGCCCAAGAGCTCATCGACGACCTGCAGCCGGCGGCGCTGCTCGGCGAGGTCCGCGGCGAGCCGCCGGTCGACCGCGCCGCGTTGGCGCGCACGCTCGTCGCGTTGGGCCGGCTGATCACCGGCGACGCGCGCGTGCGGTCGATCGACTGCAACCCGCTGATCGTGTCCGGCGGTGTCCCCGTCGCCGTGGACGCGTTGGTGGAGGTGGACGGGTGAAGGCCCTGTTCGAGCCGGCGGGCGTGATCGTGGCGGGGGTGTCGTCGCATCCGGGGAAGTTCGGGTTCACCGCGCTTCACAACGTGCTGGCCGGGGGGTACGGCGGGCGCGTGTTCGCCGTCAACCGTGACGGGGGCTCGGTCCTCGGTGTCGAGTGCCTCACCGACGTCGGCGACGTGCCCGCGGGCGCCGCGGACCTGGTCCTCGTGTGCACGCCCGCGGCGGCGAACGAGGCGCTGTTGAAGGAGTGCGCGGCGAAGGGCGTGCGCGCCGCCTTCGTCGCGTCGGCGGGCTACCGGGAGGCGGGCGCCGAAGGAGCGGAGGCCGAGGCGCGGCTCGCCGGGCTGGCGCGCGACCTCGGCATCCTGCTCGCCGGGCCTAACGGCCAGGGGCTCGTGTCCACGCCCGCGCAGCTGTGCGCCCAGATCGTCGGGCCCTACCCGCCCGCCGGGCGCATCTCCATCGCCAGCCAGTCGGGCAACGTCGTGTCGTCGCTCATGAACTACGCCGTGCAGACCGGCGTGGGGATCGCCCGGGCGGTGAGCGCGGGCAACTCGGCCTCGCTCGGCGTCGCCGACTACCTGCGGTGGTTCGCGACCGACGACGCCACCGCGGTGGCGGTCGTGTACGTGGAGGACGTCGGCGACGGCCGCGCCCTCGCGTCGACGGTGGCCGAGGTCAGCGCGCGCAAGCCGGTGGTCGTCGTGAAGGGCGGGACGACGTCGGCGGGGGCGCGGGCGGCGGCGTCGCATACCGGGGCGCTGGCGACGACCGAGCGCGTGTTCGACGGGGCCATGCGCCAGGCGGGGGCCGTGCGCGTGGCGTCGATCGAGGAGGCGTTCGACGTGGCGGCGACGTTCGCGACCCAACCGCTGCCCGCCGGCCCGTCGGTCGCCGTCGTCACCACGGTCGGCGGGTGGGGCGTGATGACGGCCGACGCCATCGAGGCGTCGTCACTGTCGCTGCTCGCCCTTCCCGAGGACCTGCGGGCCTCCATCGACGCCCTGCTGCCGCCGCGGTGGAGCCGCAACAACCCGATCGACTGCGCAGGCGGTGAGACGCGCGACACGGTGCCGTCGCTGCTGTCGCTCGTGGCCGGGCACGCGGAGGTCGATGCCGTCCTGTTCCTCGGGATCGGTGTGCAGTCGAACACGGCGCGGCTGCTGCGCAGCGGGCCCTTCTACCCGGGCCACGGGCTCGAGCGCATCGTGGAGTTCCATGAACGGCAGGACGGCCGGTTCGGCGCGGCTGCGGCATCCGCGTCGGAGGAGTGGGGCAAGCCCGTGCTCAGCGCGAGCGAGCTCGCCGTCGCCGACCCCGCCAACCCGGGCCCGGCCGCGGTGCGGGCGAGCGGGCGGCTGTGCTACCCGTCGACCCACCGGGCCGTGGCCGCCCTCGACCACGCGTGGCGGTACGCACGGTGGCGCCAGCGCCGGTCGCTCTAGCGCCGTCCCCGTATCGTCGCGCGCGGGGCCCCGTCCCGTTATCGCCGCGCGCCGGGTCCTGTCCCCTTATCGAGCCCGGCGGCGGCTGGGCTTGCGCGCGCCGACCAGCCCGGCCCGCTCCTCCCACGCCGTCGTGGCGATCACCCGCCCGAAGCGCAGGCCGTAGCGCCAGTTGCGCCCCTTCTTCGACATCCCCGCCGAGCGCTCGTACATCGTGGCCGGCACCTCGGCGACGCGGAACCCGTGGGCGATCGTCCGGATCAACAGCTCCGACGTCTGGTACTGCGGCTGCTTGAGCACCACGGTGTCGGTGACCTCCGTGCGCCACGCCCGCAGGCCGTTCGACGGGTCGGTCAGGTGCACCCCGGTGACGGCGCTGATCACGGCTCCGAACACGACCACGCCGAGGCGGCGCACACGATCGGTCTGCACGTTCACGCCGAGGCGGCGTGAGCCGTTGACGAAGTCGGCGTCACCGGCGAGCAGCGGCGCCATGAGGCGGGGCAGCTCCGCCGGGTCGAACTGCCCGTCGGCGTCGGCCGTCGCGATGTAGCGCGCGCCGAGGTCGCTGGCCAGCCGGTAGCCGAGCCGCAGGGCGACGCCCTGGCCGACGTTCTCGCCGACCCGGCACACCATGGCGCCCGCGCCTTCGGCGGTGGCTGCCGTCGCGTCCGAGGAGCCGTCGTCGACCACGAGCGCCGAGGTCCGCAGGCCGCCGATCTCGCCGGGCACGGCGAGCACCACGGGCGCGACAGACGCTTCCTCGTTGAACGCCGGGATGACGACGACGATGTCGCACCCGCCGCGGTCGTCGTGGGTGCGAAGGAACTCCTCGGCGGCGGCCTCGACCAGCCCCGCGGTGCGGGGCGTCTCCCTGGTCGCTCCAGCGGTCACGCCACGGGGACGCTGAGGCGGTTCGTGGTGCTGCGCCAGTCGATGGTGGGCTGGACCACGGCCGGGTCGATGCGGTCGCGGTGGGCGGCGGCCAGCTCGAGCAGGCCGGCCACGGTGGCGTCGGTGAGGGGGTGGGGCTCAAGGCCCAGGTCGAGCAGCTTGGTGTGGGCGGCGTTGTAATAGTGGGCGTCGGCCTCGACGCGGGGGTTGCGCAGCTCCTCGACGGTGGTGGCGGGGCCGGCCACGGCGGCCACCTTGTCGGCCAGCTGGCGCACGCTCCACTGCTCGGTGAACTGGTTGAACACCCGGTACTCGCCGGGGGCGGCGGGGTGCTCGACGGCCAGGCGCACGCACGCCACCGTGTCGCGGATGTCGAGCATGCCGCGCACCTGGCCGCCGGAGCCGTAGACGGTGAGGGGCTCGCCGAGCACGGCCTGGGCCACCATGCGGTTGAGCACGGTGCCGAACACCTGGTCGTAGTCGAAGCGGGTGGCCAGCGCCGGGTGGCGCGCCGTCTCGTCGGTGGCCGCCCCGTAGACGATGCCCTGGTTCAAGTCGGTGGCGGCCAGGCCCCACACCCGGCAGGCGAACTCGATGTTGTGGGAGTCGTGGACCTTGGACAGGTGGTAGAAGCTGCCCGGGCGCTTGGGGTACAGGACCCGGTCGGAGCGGCCGTGGTGGGTGAGCTCGAGCCAGCCCTCCTCGATGTCGATGTTGGGGGTGCCGTACTCGCCCATGGTGCCGAGCTTGACCAGCTGCACCGGGCGCCCGGCCGAGGCGATGGCGTACAGCACGTTGAGCGTGCCCACCACGTTGTTGACCTGGGTGTGCACGGCATGGGCGCGGTCGATCATCGAGTAGGGGGCCGAGCGCTGCTCGGCGAAGTGCACCACGGCGTCGGGGGCGAAGCCCCCCATCACGGCGTCGACGAACCCGGCGTCGCACACGTCGCCGACGAAGGCCTCCACCGGCCGGCCCCCGAGCGCCTCCCAGCACGCCACCCGCTCGGCCAGCGGGGCGATGGGCACCAGGCTGGCGGTGCCGAGCTCCACGTCGTAGGCCCGGCGCACCCCCGAGTCGGCCACGGCCACGGTGTGGCCGACGGCCGACAGGTGCAGCGCCGACGCCCAGCCCAAGAAGCCGTCACCACCAAGCACGAGAACTCGCATGAGGTCGTGTCTACCCGCGGGACCTAAGCGGCAGCACACCATTGGCTGTGAAGTTCCTGCGAACGCCGGCGCGGGCGCCCGCTCGCTCATCCGCCTCCCCTCAAAAAAACAGAACGCGGTTTCGCTTGAGCGCTGGTGGTCGACGCGAAACGGGCAAGTGGTGTGGAACGGGCGAGCGTGAAGCCACCGGCGCTCAAGCGAAACCGCGTTCTGAAAATCCCCGGTTCTGAAAATCCGGGTTCTGGAAATCCCCGTTCTGAAACGCGTCACGTCCCGAGGGCGTGGGTGTCGAGGAGGTCGACGGGCTTGCCCGTGGAGCTGCGCACCTCGACCCGCAGCGCGCTCGCCGTCGCGGAGACGGGCTGCAGCAGGTACGGCACCACGCCGCCGTCCCCGACCGTGCCCGGCGCCGACGCGACCGTGCGCCACGCCCCGTCCGGGCCCCGGAGCGACACCGTCACCGACACCACACCGCCCTCCGGCGCGAACGCCTGCCCCAAGGTCACCTGCGAGACATGGCGGAGCGATCCCCAGTCCCAGGTGGCGACCGCCGTGCCGTCGTCCGGCGTCACGCTCGGGTAGGGCCCGCCCGGGTCGCCGACCCCCTGCGGCAGGGCCTGGAAGATCCCGAGGTGGCCCGCCGGCTGCGCCAACCCGGTCAGGTCGACGAGTGACGGGTGCGGCGTCCCTGGCCCGATGAACTCGAACACCGATGCGTCGTCGAACGCGGTCCGGTACAGCCGGACCGCCGACGGGAGCGTCGCCGCGTACGCCAGCAGGCACGGGCTCCCCGGACCGGGGATGCTCGCGAACGCTCCGCTGAGCAGGAACGCCGGCCGGTCGTGCGCCAGGCCGCGCGCCAGGTCCTCCGGCGCGCAGCTGCGCGCCAGGTAGAACGCGCCCGGTGCCGCCCGGTGCCCGGTGAACAGACTCGTGGTCCACACGTAGTCGGTCTCCACCAGGTCCTTCGGCGCCCCCAACTGCGCCAGCAGCCGGGTATACGGCGCGCTCCGCGGCTGCGACGACCCGTGCCCCAGGTCGTAGAGGTAGTCGCGCCCGAACTGGGGCAGGAGGATCACCGGCACGAGCAGCGGGAGCGCCCACACCACGGGCCACGCGCCCAACCGGAGCGCGCGCCCGCCTCCGCCCGCCGCCGCCCGTGCCCGCCACCGCGAGCGCGCCCACGTGAGCACCCACGCCCACCCGAGCACGTACCACGCCAGCACGAACGGCAGCACGAGGATCAGCCGCCGCTCGTTCGTGAACGGGAACACGAGCGTCGTCAGGAGGTACACAGGCACGGCCACGCACAGGACGTCGCGGTGGCGCGCGCACCACACGGCGAACCCGATCACCACGAGGGGCGTGGTCAACGTGCCGAAGATGTCGAGCGTCACCGACGCCCAGCCGAAGATCGGCAGCGGGCTGACGCTCGTCGGTACCACAGCCTGCGGCACGGCGAAGTTGATGTACGTCGACAGCGCGTGCAGCACCACGTGCACCGCGCCCCCGCGGAACGCGGTGCCGAACTCGTTGGCGTACCGCGACCCGAGCAGGTTGACCCCGGCGACCACCCGCGCCACGAGCACGGGCACGAACAACGCGAACGAGCCCGCAGCCAGCACCACGGCCCGGCGCGTGTCACGCCGCAGCAGCAGCCACAGCACGAAGCCGATGACGAGCCCCGCGCCGGCCTCCTTCAGCCACACCAGCGCGCCCGAGCCGGCGATGGCGGCCGCCCCGGCCCACGTCCACAGGAATGGCGACCGCGCCCACCGGTCGATGGCGAACAGCACGCCCACGAGCAGGACCATGAACGGCAGCTCCGCCATGATCATCATCGAGAACGTGCCGAGCACGGGGTTGACGGCGAGGTGGAGCAGCACGGCGAGCACGAGCGGCGCAGCCATGCCCCGCCGCCGCAGGTACCACGCCACGAGCACCACGAGCACCCCGGCCAGCCCGACGGACAGCCCGCGGAACGCCGCGTACGCGCTGCCCGACACCAGGGCGATCGGCGTCAGCAGCGCCGCGTAGCCGGGCGGGTACGACGCCACCATCGGCACGCCGGCGGGGAGCGTGCTCGTGAGCCCGTGGCCGTGGGCGAGCGCCCGCGCCACCTGCACGTAGGCGGCGTCGTCGTCGAACGAGCCGACGTGGTAGTGCGGCCACGTGACGCGGGCGTGCACGACGGCCAGCACGGCGCACGCGACGACGAGGCCCGCGACGACCGCTGGTCCCCCGCGGCGATCGGCCGGGGAGGACGAGGGCGCTGCGTCAGCGCCCGAGCGGGCGCTCTCGGCGGTGCTCGCCATAGCGTTCCGCTGGCGCCTGCTTCGAGTCCGTGGGGTTGTAGGTCCAGTCGGGCTGCTTGGCCAGGTGGTGCTCGTCCAGCACGGCGCGGTCGTCGGCGATGTCGAGCAGTTCGGTCACGAGACGGGGCTCCACGGGTTCGGCGCGGCCCGCGGCGTGCGCGGCGAGCTCGGGCCCGTACACCGACACGAGGCTCGACACCACGACCTGGTGCTGGGTGCCGAGGTAGCAGCGGGCGCGGTCGCCGACGGTGGACAGCAGCGACTGCACGCGCGGCAGGTCGGCCTTGGTGCCCTCGTCACGGCACAGCAACGCCAGCTCCGACGCGATGGCAACCCCGTCCTGCTTGCACGGAGTGCACTGGCCGCACGACTCCACGGCGAGGAACCGCGACACGCCGGCCGCCACCGCCGCCATGTCGGTGCTGTCGTCGAACACGATGAACCCCGCCGACCCCAGCCCCGACCCGATCGCCTGCATGTCCTCGTAGGTCAGCGGCGTGTCGAGCTGGTCGGCGGTGATCACGGGGTTGGACACGCCAGGCAGGACCGCCTTGATCGTGTGCCCCGCGCGCGGCCCGCCCGCGATGGCGTGCAGCGCCTCGCGCAGCGTCGTGCCCATGATGACCTCGCCGACGCCTTCGCGTTCCACGTCGCCGATGAACGTGCACACGATCGTCCCCGGTGACTTCTCCGTCCCCTCGGTGCGGAACCAGGCGGACCCGCGCGAGATGATCCGCGGCACGTTGGCCATCGTCTCGATGTTGTCGACCAGCGTCGGCGCCGCGTCGGTGCCGCCGCCGGGGACGGCCATCTCGACGTGCGCCGACAGGTTGCTGCGCGAGCGCACGTCGCCGTACGTCTCGACCAGCTCGCGCTCGCCGCGCCGGTACGGCGGGGCGATCCGCGGGAACGGGTAGCGCCCGTCGAGCACCTCGAGCAGCGCCGTCTCCTCGCCGTAGAGGTACTCGCTCGGCCCCTCGAACACCACGACGCGCACGTCGGGCGCCCAGTTGGCGGCCTCGACTTCGTCGACCGCGGCGCGCAGGCGCGCCACCTCACGCCCGAAGCTCTGCTTCGTGGCGATCACGACTTCGTCGGCCCCCACGGCGCGCGCCGCGATCAGCGCGCCCTCGATCACCGCGTAGGGGTCGGTGCGGATGATCGTGCGGTCCTTGAACGTCCCCGGCTCCCCCTCCGCGCCGTTCACCACGACCGTCGACGCCACGTCTTCGGCGTGGTAGTCGCGCACGGTGCGCCACTTGATCCCCGTGGGGAACCCGGCGCCCCCGCGCCCCCGCAGCCCCGACGCGAGGACCTCGGCGATGATCTCGTCGTGGCTCATGGTGAGCGCCTTCTGAAGCCCCGCCCCGCCGCCGCGGCCGAGGTACTCGTCGAGGCTGGCGATCGGCTGCGGGTACAGGACGCGGTGGACCAGGGTCATGGGCCCACACGTCTATCGGAGATCGGCGCCCGGGGCACGCCGGCCGCCCGTCCCGCCACCGCCGCCGGGCTCAGTCGTCGTCGTCCTCGTCGTCGGTGCTGTCCTCGGCGTCGTAGGTCGCTAACTCGGTGAGGACCTCGTAGCGGACCGCCATCACGCAGTCGATCGGGCCGCAGAAGTGCTGCAGCTCCCGGCTGATCTGGTCGATCTTGTCGAAGAAGTAGCCGGCCTGGGGCTTGGCCACAACGGATTCCCCGGCGGTGAACGCGTACGGCTCGACCCGGAACGAACGCTGCTGGATGTAGTGCCAACCGTCAATCAGCAGGACGGCCGTCACCCGCTCGACGTCGATGGCGGTGGGGTCCATTGGCCGAGCGTACGGGCGCGACCAGCAGGTGCACGGGGATGCCGCCGTTAACGGTCCGCAACCGAGCGGTGAACGGGAGGCCGGCAGCGCGCGCGGCGCGTTCGTCGGCGACGAGCACGGCGACCGTCCACCCGGCGAAGCGCGCCCGAGCCACCTCCCCGAGGTGCGCGTAGAGGCGCCGCACGTCGTCGCTCGCGGCGCGCTTGCCGTACGGCGGGTTGGTCACCACCCAACCGGGGCCGTCGCCCACCGGTGCGACCTGCGCCAACGACAACGTGGAGAACCTGACCCCGCCGCTCACCCCCGCCCGGGCCGCGTTCGCCCGGGCCGCGGCCACCGCCGCGGCGTCGCGGTCCGAGGCCGACACCGGCGTGCCATCGGGCGCTGGCGCGGGCGGGGGCGCGGGTGCCGCCTTCACCGCGGCCCAGGTGCCGGGCGCGAACGACGGCCAGTCCTCGAAGCCGAAGCGCCGCCCCTCCCCCGGCGGCCGCCCCGCAGCCATCAGCGCCGCCTCCACCGCGATCGTGCCCGAACCGCAGAACGGGTCCACGAGCGGCGCGCCCGGCGGCCACCCCGACGCGAGGAGGGCCGCGGCGGCGAGGGTCTCCCGGAGGGGCGCATGCCCGCGCTCGAGGTGCCAGCCCCGCTGGTGGAGGGGCGGCCCCGAGCTGTCGACGCTCACCATCACCCGGTCGTGGACGGCGCGCACCACCACGAGCGGCCCGGTGCCGGGCCCCGTCCCCGCGGCGGCGGCGACCCGC
>Ga0070741_10003079_pt1 | contig 42432 bp, 37 predicted proteins | sample Coa_R1_4_FD_66440 | JGI IMG/M metagenome (GOLD analysis project Ga0070741, IMG submission 66440) | Surface soil microbial communities from Centralia Pennsylvania, which are recovering from an underground coalmine fire - Coalmine... | ecosystem: Environmental > Terrestrial > Soil > Unclassified ... | reverse complement strand
GGGGGATTTTTCGACTATGCCGTTCAAGAGCGAGGCGCAGCGCCGCTATTTCGAAGCAAACAAGGCGAAGCTGGAGAAGCAGGGTGTGGATGTGAAGGAGTGGGAGGAGTCGAGCAAGGGGTTGAAACTTCCGGAGCGGGCATCGAAGGCAAAGAGCAAGAAGAGCCGCTAGAACGCGCAGGCCTCAGTGTTTGAGCGGCTGCCAGAGCTCGACGCGATTCCCTTCCGGGTCCGTGATCCAGCCGAACTTTCCGAAGTCGTAGGATTCGCGTTTGGGGTCGACGGTGACACCATCGGCTGTCAGACGGTCCAGTACTGCGCCGAGATCGTCGACCTGAAGATTGAGCATCGCCTTCTGTGCGGGTGGGAAGTAGGCGTCGTCTTGTTTGAACAGGGCGAAGATGACCTGGGCGCGTTGCTTTGAGGCGGGAAAACCAAAGGCTCCGTCGGACTTTGCGAGACCGAGATGCTGCTCATACCAGGCGTAGAGAGCCTTTGGGTCATTCGCGCGCAGAAAGATTCCGCCAAAGCCAGTGATGGACGCCATGCAGTCTCCTGTGAGGGCCGGTTGTTGAGCGATGTTTGGGCGAGAGCTTACTCCGGTTAGAGGTGCGAGCGCAAATCTAGTCGTAGACTTAGCGCACACGGCGATTCGTTGCGCGCCCCGCAGAAAATTTCTGGCAGGAGATCAATGATGCGATATCTGGTGGCGTTGCTGGTGGCCTTTGCAGCTGTTGTTCTGCCGCCGGGACAGGCGCAGGATGGACCGTACAAGGTGCTGAAGACGGCGCGCGTTGGCGGAGAGGGTGGATGGGACTACATCTATGCGGATAGTTCGGGGCGGAGGCTGTACATTCCGCGAAGTGCGGTGCGCGGGGCCGCGGGAACGCCGGCGGACGCAGCAGCGCAGGGGCCGCGCCTGACGGTGTTCGATCTCAACACGCTGGCGCCGGTGGGGGAGATTTCTGGTGTCGGAGGCCAGGGGACCGCGGTTGATCCGAAGACGGGACGCGGCTTCACCAGCGATCACCCGCAGGTGTCGATGTTTGATACGAAGACATTGACGAAGCTGAAGAGCATCGACGTGGGAGAGGCGCGGCCGGACGGGATACTGTTCGACGCATTCACGGAGCGCGTGTATGTGTTCAGTCATCCGACAAAGAACGCAACGGTGATTGACGCGAAAGACGGGACGGTTGTGGGGACGATCGATCTGGGCGGGACACCGGAGGAAGGAGCCACGGATGGCAAAGGCACGCTTTATGTGGTGATGCAGGACCCCGTCGGTAGCGTCACCGTGGTTGATCTGAAGTCGATGAAGGCGGTTGAGCATTACTCGCTGGTGGATATGGGCGGATGCAATGGATTGGCGCTGGATGCGAAAAACGGTGTGCTGTTTGCCGCATGCAGCAGGCCGGTCGCAGCTGCCGGAGAGGCGCCGAATGCAGCGCAGCGCGGCGGGCCGGCTGCAGGACAGTCGCAGGCGGCGATGGTGGTGCTGAGTGCGAAAGATGGGAAGATTCTGGCGAAGCTGCCGTTGGCCGGGAATTCGGACGGCGCTGTGTTCAACCCGGCGACGATGGAGGCTTTCAGCACGGGCGGAAACGGGACGTTGACCGTGGTGAAGGAAAAGAGTCCGGTGAGCTTCGAAGTGGAGCAGGTGCTGAGCACGATGAATGGGGCGCGCACGATTACGCTCGACACGAAGACGGGACATCTCTTCACGATGTCGCAGGAGCGTACGCCTCCGCCGCCGGGAGCGCCGGCTCTGCCGAATGGGCGTCCGGCGATGGGGCAGGCTGTGCCGGGGTCGTTCACGATCCTGATGATTGGAAAGTAAGAGAGGCGCAGGAAGAAGAGGCCGCGCTGAGGGATTTCTTTCGTCTTTCGAGCGCGGCGAGTGGTACGCTTTACGCCATTCTTCCGGCTCAGGGTTGATCTGCGCAACAGAGTTGGTGCTTCCGGGTGGCTTTGTGTGTGCAGTCGGGCTCTTCCTCCGTATCGCTGTAGACGCACATCTGACATTCAGAAAAGAGACGTGAAGATGCACTGGAGATCGACGGAGCGGCGTTTGCTTGTGGTGTTAATTGCACCGTGTGTTGCTGCGCTGTGGGTGCGGCCCGCGTCCGCGGTTGGGCAGGGGTCCGAACATGGCGGCAAGACCCGCGTCTACTACGTTGCGGCGGATGAGGTGAATTGGGATTACGCTCCCTCCGGGCGCGATGAGGCCATGGGCATGGACTTCGATGCGATCGCGAAGGGCTATACCGAGCCCGGTCCGCACCAGATTGGCCGCGTTAACAAAAAGGCGATCTACCGCGAGTACACGGATGCCACGTTCACCAAGCTGAAGGCCCGCAGCCCTGAGGATGCGTATCTTGGCATTCTCGGGCCGGTGTTTCATGGCGAGGTTGGCGATACGTTCAAGATCATTTTCAGGAACAACGCTACCCATCCGTTCGGGATGCATCCGCACGGGGTGCTGTATGAGAAGGACTCGGAAGGCGCGGACTACAACGACAACACCAGCGGCAAAGACAAAGAGGATGCGTGTGTTGCGCCCGGCGCGACGCACACGTATACGTGGCAGATCCCGGAGCGGGCCGGCCCTGGCCCGAACGATCCCAGCTCGATCTTCTGGCTGTATCACTCGCACTGTGATGAGCTGCGCGATGTGGCGTCCGGGCTATTCGGAGGCTTCGTGGTTACGCGGCGCGGCGAAGCACGGCCTGACGGGCGGCCGAAGGGCGTCGAGCATGAGTTTGTCACGATGTTCATCGCGATCAATGAGAACGAGAGCTGGTATCTCGACGACAACATCCGCGCGCATTGCACGGATCCTAAGGGGGTCAAGAAGGATGAGCTTGGGTTGCTGACTCCGCTGGGATACTACACGCCGGCCACGACGAACGGCTTCATCTCCACCAACGTCAAGTGGTCGATCAATGGATACATCTACGGCAATATGCCGATGATGACGATGAAGAAGGGTGATCACGTCCGCTGGTATGTCGCTACGCTCGGTGACTTCAACAACGCGCATACACCGCACTGGCACGGCAACACCGTGCTGGCCGCTGGCCAGCGCACGGACGTTCTTGCTGTCACGTCAGCGCAGATGATTACTGCCGATATGGTCCCGGATGCGGCGGGCATCTGGCTGTTTCACTGCCACATCAGCGATCACATGCTGGCCGGTATGGATGCGCGCTACGAGGTGACGGACCGCTGAGGCGGAAATGCGGTCTTTTGTGGTCACAGCGAGTTAGTGCCCTCGCGGCTTCGTGCTGAACCAAATGCCATTGGGAGCATCGGATCGCGCCGCCACGATGTCCGGCCAGCCATCTCCGTTGAAGTCGGCGAAAGCCAGGCCGTACACCGTGCCCTGGCCGTCGTTCCATGGGACCTCATGAAATGTGCGGCCGTTGCCGGTGTTGAAGTACACCGATCCAGGCTTCTCGACGTAACCCACAATGATGTCCGGCCGCTTGTCGCGATTCAGGTCGGCGATCGCGACGCAGTAGGGCGGCCGCGTGGGGCCGGGAAGCCTGATCGGTTCTCCGAACTGGCGTCCGCCGCGATTAAGGAGGATGAAGTTCGCCTTGAGGGCTTCATCGATGATCGCCAGATCGGGCCGCCCGTCGCCATTGAGATCGCCGGCCGCGCCCATGCGGATCCAGGCTTCGGCTGGCCCCACCTTGGTCCAGGTCGGGAAGTGTCCCTTGCCGTCGTTCCAAAGCACGTAACTCTGGCCGCCATCGCGATGCGGCACGAACAGATCGAGCGCGCCATCGCCATCGAAATCCGCCACTACGATCGAGGTGGCTGATTCCGTTTTTGGCAGCGGCTGGCAGGCGGGGAAATGCCCTTTCCCATCATTAAGGCAGACGTAACTTGGGGTGGGCACATGGGGGCCTTTCCCTGGTTTTCCGTCCACCAGGTCCGGATAGTCGCCGCGGTTGGCGACCACGATGTCCGGATAGCCGTCACCGTTGAGGTCTGCCAGAGTCACGTACCGTGTGCTCCACTTGGGATCGCCGAACGTGCCGAATTCAGTGAAGTGGCCCTTGCCGTCATTCCGGTAGACAAGTTTGCGATCGGGGGCGTCGTTGCTGACGATGATGTCCAGGAAGCCGTCGCCATCGACATCGGCCAACGCCGCCGAATAGGTGCGGTCGGGTGCCGTCCCCAGGTTAGTGGCGGTGAAGCCGCCATGGCCATCGTTCAAAAGCACGCGATTGAAGAGCGGCCAGTGCCGACCTTTGCCAAGCACAATGTCCGGCAGGCCGTCTCCGTTCAGGTCGCCCACGCTGACACCGGCTGAGGTTTCGCCTTTCTCTTCCAGCAGCAGAACTCGATCGAACGAACGCAGGACCGGGGTCGATGCCGGTTGCGCGTGGGCCAGCAGAGCAGCTACAAGCAGTGCCCATCCTACTGAACCCACCTTCTTATCCTTGAACCGCAGGTCAAGAACAAGCTTCGACAAGATCGCCTCCATGGAGGTAAGTGTATGTGCTGAAGAACAGGCACGGCCCGATGATCGGATTCCAGCTGCCGCGTGTCCTGGCGTCGCTGACACCGCCGGCGAGGAACTTTCGGAGACGGTGGCGGCGCGGATGTGAGAGCCGAATCGACGCCGCTGCGCAGACTGTTGCGGCATCAGTTGGGTGTGGGCGGGTCCACGTGATCTATGACAAGCACCGGAACAGAAGCATGGGTGCTTTGCAGCTTTAACCCGAGTTGCTCCTGCACTGCCGTGAAGATGTCCGGATCATTGCTTTCTTTGCCGGCAGGATCGTCCAGCGGATGGAAGCGCAGATAGAAATCGTAGGAAGCGGTCGTGCCAGTTTTGTCGACAACGGTATGTTCTAACGGCAAGGCAAGCAGGCTTGCAAGAAAGGAAAGAGGAACACCCTTTCCTGCCAGATGACCGCGATCGAAGGTCAGCTCGCCATGCTTCGGGTCGGCTGCGGGTTTTATGCGCAAGCCGCCCTTCGCGACGACAAGAGCATAGACGCTCCGCTCTTTCGACTCCCAGTGAACGCGCAGGGCAAAGCGGTCCTGAAGCAGGCTCTGCATCATCAGCATCTCGCCGGTCGGTCGCCGTGCAGTGAAGTCCGCGATGAGTTCCTGCATCGGGGGATCGGAGAGTTTTTTGAACGCTGGCACATCGTCGGGGTCGACCCGCGCAATGATGTCATACCGCGCGGTCTTCGCCCATCCCGGCAGACCTGAAATCTCATCGTCCCGGAACGGCATCACGCTGAAGTTATAGCCCTCGGAGATGATGTCTTTGAGGCTCATGGCCCGTGCCGTGATGCCGTCCGGCTCGTCGTTGCTGTAGTTCTGTCCTGCTTTGTCCGGATCGGTGACATGGATCGCGACCGAGGCCCAGGAGAGCGGTGGCTTCTGAGACTGAGGTGACGCTGGGAGACCGGAGGATACCTGCAGAAGCAAGGAGAGGACTACTGGCCGTGAAAGAAGGAACATTGGCTCGCTCTTGTTTTTCAATACCTCAACTTGCGGAAGGGCGATTGAAGTCGGGCATCGAGGGGCTGCACGAGGCCTCAAGCCAGCGGCTGATGTAAACGCCGGCGTGGGCCTCTCCGCAGTAGTGGCGGGCGCCGGGGGCTGAGGCGGCTTCGGCGTTCCATTTGAGGACCTTCAGCTCGTCAGAGTTGCACTGAATCATGAACCAGTGAATCGGGTTGGTGCTTTCGGTGCCGCAAATCTCGCATCGATACTGTGTCACTGCCGCCATGATGAAGCCTTCCCTGGAACAAAAAAGACCGTCCACGGCTTTCTCGTGAACGACACCAAGGATAAATGAAACCGATGAATGCATCGGAAACGCGCGCTCGCAGACGCGGCTGTTGAAGAGGCCCAATCAGGCCGGTGATGGTAGGACTTTATGCCGGATGCCGGCTTTCCAGCATCGCGGGTTCAGGTTGACGTTCGAGAAGAATTCGGAAGACCAGCACGTGCGTAATCAACAGAAGGGGCACGATCAAGGTTGGAAGGAAGAATGTGGCTCGCAACTGGCCGGCCAACAAACCGGCGTGGTTGGCCTGGTAGAAGGCGTTGAGGAGATCGGCTATGCCTTCCAGATTGAAGATCCAGGCGACGGCGACGCCGGCCGCGCCGGGCAGCAGGAGCAGCGAAATGAGCGCGAGTGCCGCCGCGATGAGATCGCCATAGGCCATGGGATGTGCGAACGATAGCGGCAGATCGGGTGACACGACACCCGGAACCAGTGCAGCCAAGCCGATGAAGCGGAAGCTGTGCAGGATGAGCAGAGGCTGCAACGCTTCGTTGCGCGGCAGGACGCGGAGTTTCGGCCAGATGTATCGAGCGGCGACGACGCCCCAGGCGATGAGGCCGAATGCGATGCTTACGAAAAACCAGATCATCTGTTGCGGCATGATGAATGTCTCCTTTGCAATATTCCGGCTGTTGACAAGGCTCTCCCGAGGAGGAGAGTCACTGCTGGGCCCCTGGACCGACGAGCATTCTGAGCGGGGTCAGCGGGCCAACGGGAATGTACTGGTGATCCATCAGGTGTTCCCTGGAGAGCGGCAAGGTTTCCATGATGGCCCGTGCCTCGTCCTCGGATTTTGCGTCGACCAGCATGACGACGCCTTTGCCATCGCCGCGTGAGTACCACTCGCGGATCTTGCCGTCGAGGTAGAGCCTGACGGTGGCCTGAATCTCTGACGGCATGACGGCCATGATCTGCGGAACCGTTACGCCCTGGCTGGGAGTCTGGATGACGAACACCGCGGTGGTTTTGGGGATGGCGGCAGGGGGCAGGCCGGAGGCGGTGAACTGGGATTGCGCTCCGGCGGCGACCGGCAGAATTGCCATGAGAAGCGGGGTCATGAGTTTCATTTGCGTAGTCCTTTCCATCGTTGTGCTGCGTTTTGGGCCGTAGAGTACGGGAGTAATCTTTCCGAACAAAAAAATTAACGTTCGACAAACTGCTTAATGAAAAAGTTTCTCGCCTCCATCAGCTTCTGCTCGCGTCCTCGAGGATCGGACGTGAGACGGGCCATCATCAATACGCCGGCCATGCTGGAGAACAGGACTCTGCAGTTGGATAGCTTTTCGTCGTGTGTGTTGCCGGGAACGAAAGGCAACAGCTGCTCACGATATGCGTCCAGCAAAGCTTCAATCCGTTTGCGGACGGGTAGCGGCTTTCGTGCGAGTTCCGGCGCGAGGGCTGCGAGCACGCAGCCGACTCCGGGCGAGTTGGCGTGGCGCACGCTGAGGTAGTGTTCAATCATGGCGCGTAGAGCCTGACCTTCAGGCGCGGCCTTTGCAATCTGGACCATGCCTCTTCCCATCTCTTGGAAGGCGCGCGCCACGGCTTCGACGAAGAGATCGTCCTTACTATCGAAGTGGCGGTAGAAGCCTCCTTTGGTGAGGCCCACTTTTTTCATGACTGTTCCAATGCCGCTCGAATCTCCACCGTGTTCGCGGAAAGAGCGTGCGGCGACGGAGAGAATGTTCTCGTGGTTCTGGGCTTTGTGCTCCAGGGAGTACCGCATGGGGGAAAGATTACGACTGTACTCTAAAGGTTGTCAAGCAAGCCAGACTCGCCGGCGTGTGTACTCCGCAATCCCAGGCTGCGAGCGGCCACGTCCCCGAAAGGCAAAGAGAAGAGGCCGCGATTGCTCGCGGCCTCTTTGGTGGTTCCAATTTGATGTTGGCTAGACGGCTTAGAGTTCCTTGACACCGTCGACGAAGGCTTTCAGCTTACGCGAGCGCGACGGGTGGCGAAGCTTGCGGAGGGCTTTGGCTTCGATCTGGCGGATGCGCTCGCGGGTGACCTGGAAGGACTGGCCAACCTCTTCGAGCGTGTGCTCGGAGCCGTCTTCGAGGCCGAAGCGCATCTTGATCACACGCTCTTCGCGCGGCGTCAGGGTGCGCAGGACCTGTGAGGTGTACTCCTTCAGGTTGACCGAGATGACGGCATCTGAAGGCGAGACGGCCATGCGGTCCTCGATGAAGTCGCCGAGGTGCGAATCTTCCTCTTCGCCGATCGGGGTCTCGAGCGAGATGGGCTCCTGCGCGATCTTAAGGACCTTGCGGACCTTCGCGACAGGGATGTCCATGCGCCGAGCGATCTCTTCGGACGAAGCTTCGCGGCCGAGCTCCTGCACCAGTTGACGCGAGGTGCGGATGAGCTTGTTGATGGTCTCGATCATGTGCACCGGGATGCGGATAGTGCGGGCCTGGTCCGCGATGGCGCGGGTGATGGCCTGACGGATCCACCAGGTGGCGTAGGTCGAGAACTTGTAGCCGCGGCGGTACTCGAACTTGTCGACCGCCTTCATGAGGCCGATGTTGCCCTCCTGAATGAGGTCGAGGAACTGCAGGCCGCGGTTGGTGTACTTCTTGGCGATGGAGACGACGAGGCGGAGGTTGGCTTCGATGAGCTCGCGCTTCGCCTTTTCGGCGTCCATGTCGCCCTGGATCATCTCGCGCTGGGTCTTCTTCAGCTGCTCGATGGAGATGCCGGACTCCTGCTCGAGGCGCTCGAGGTCCGTGCGGCAGTTCTTCTGTTGCCGGCGGTACTCCTTCTTGAGCTCTTCGGAGCGTGAGGCCTCGTGCTTGGCATCGAGCGAGCGGATCTGGCGCTCTAGCGTGCGCATGGAGTCGACCGTCTTGTTGACCTTGTCGAGCAGGCGCTTCTTCTCGGCGTTGGTGTACTTCAGCTCGCGGACGACGCGGGTGACGTAGACGGTCTCACGGCCCTGGTGCCAGCGCGACTTGCGCCTGTCGCGCTCCTTGGCCTTGGCATCCTTGCCGTGCGGCTCTGCGGTGCGGGCCTGCCACTCGGCGGCCTTCTTCTGATGCTTGAGAAGGGCGTCGATGCGGCTGACGGTGGACCTCACGCGCGCCTGGAGGATCTCTTCGGTGAGCTCTTCCTCGTCGAAGGTGACGACTTCCTTGATGTTGCGGACGCCGCGCTTGAGGTCCTCGCCGAGCGCGATGATCTCGCGAATGACGATGGGCGAGCGCGAGATGGCCTTCATGACGCGCATCTGGCCGCGCTCGATGCGCTTGGCGATTTCGACTTCGCCTTCGCGGGTGAGCAAGGGCACGGTGCCCATCTCGCGGAGGTACATGCGGACGGGGTCGTTGGTCTTTTCGAGAGTGCCGGGCGAGAGGTCGAGCTCTACGTCGTCGGACTCTTCGCCGGGCTCGTGCTCTTCGTCGCGCTCGGGGGCGCCGCGGCGGTTGTCGCCGGAGAGCACATCGATGCCCTGGGTGTTGATGGTGGTGAGTAGATCGTCGAGATCGTCGGGCGACGTGATGTCGCCGGGAAGCAGGTCATTGACCTCACCAAAGGTGAGATAGCCCTTCTCCTTGCCGGTATCGATGATGCGGTCTACGTCTTCTTCGTACTTGTCGAGCTCTTCTGCCACGGTTTGGCGCTCCTCGGAAAGGCCCACTGGGTTTTTGGTGGGCGAAAGTCTTGGGTGGGATAGTCCTGCGCTTATGTCGTGATCCGCGCGAGGAACTCCCTGGATGTAAGGGATCGCCGGGGGACTCGGGTGCGGTCAAGGCCGCGGGCGCGGGCGGAAGTCATTGGAAAAACAACCCATTGCTTCGGCAACTCGGAGGCGCAGGTTCTCCAGCACAGCCAGTTTACACCAATTTAGACGCGTTTTGGAGGCTTAAAGATGCAGTTTTGAAGCGATTTAGGAGGGGGAAACGAGGGAATTAACCACACAACTTAAGGGTCACGTGACCTACGTAATTCGACGCTAGTTGCAGTACTGAAGCACGGAGGGTTACAGCCTTTCGTACCAATTTGCGACATAGTTGCGACAGGTTTTCGACAGGTGCACGCGACTATGTTGAAGCGCTTTGTGTTGATGTTCTCGAGTGTCGTAGTGGTCAGCGTACTGGGCGGGTGTTCCGCGAACTTTGTACCAAGCGCTGTCACCCCAAACCAGACGCCGATCGGCACGATTCAAGGCAATGTCCACGGCGGTAATTTCCCCGTGACCGGAGCGCAGATCTACCTCTTCGCGGCCGGACAGGGCGGCTACGGCACGAGCGCGACGTCGCTGATGACGTCCGGGGCGAGCGGGGTGAGCTGCAGCAATCCCGTCGTGAGCGGCGCCTGCTATGTGCCCACCGATGGGAACGGCAACTTTGCGGTTGGAGGCGACTACACCTGCACGGAAGGGCAGCAGGTGTACATGGTGGCAGTGGGCGGCAATCCGGGGCTTGCCGGCAGCGTTAACAACACGTCCATCGTTCAGATGGCGGCGCTGGGCCAGTGCCCCGCTAGCGGCAGCATGGCGTCCCAAGTGCCTTACCTGGTGATCAACGAGGTGACGACGGTCGCCTTTGCGTATTCGGTGGGCGGGTTTGCGACGAACGCATACAACGTATCGTCGGATGCGACAGGCGAGACGGCGATCGCGGCTGCGTTTGCGAATGCGAACAACATCGTGAAGCTGGCGAACGGAACAGCGCTGGCGGCGGTGAACGGGAACGCGAACAGTGTTGCTCCGCAGACGAGGATCAATACGCTGGCGAACATCCTGGCGACATGCGTGAATACGCAGCCGAACGTGTCCACGGGCAAGCCTTCGTCACAGTGCACGAGTTTGTTCAAGTATGCGACGACATCTTCGGGAACACAGGCGACGGATGAAGCGAACGCGATCTTCAACATCGTCCACAACCAGGGCCAAAACGTTGGCAACATTTATAACCTTGCCGGATCGACGGGGCCTTTCTGGCCAACGTTGAACTCGACGCCGGCCGATTGGACGATGCCCGTCGTGTATTCGGGCGTGGTGAGCCCGTACGCCACGAACACCAACAAACAAGTCATCAGCGGCGCCGGCAACATTGCCTTCGATGCCAGCGGGAACGCCTGGATTGGTGATCGGGTAAAGGGCGTCGTTGAGATTACGCCTACCGGAACGGTGACGACGTATAACCCGGGGTTCAAGATGGTGAAGGGTATCGCGATCTCGCCGGACTCGACCGGGATATGGGTGGCCGATTACACGGGCGGCACGACGGGTAATGGACAACTCGATCTCATGACTACTGCCGGCGCGATAAGCGCGTCGCTCACGACGGATATGGATGGCCCGTCGGCCATTGCGGTGGACGCAAACGGGCACGCATTTGTGGTCAACGATCTCAACGGCTCAGTGGTTGCGGCGTCGTCGACAGGCGGATTCCTCGCTTACAGCGGTGCCCTTGGTGTGACATCGCCGGAATGGATTGCGATCGACACGAGCAACAACGTGTTGCTGCCGAGCGCCTCCGGGAGCCAGGCGGTCGGTGAGGTGCCGGTGGACTACGCGGGGAACAGCGGCAACTTCAAGGGGTTCGGCACAGCTACAACGATCGCTGCTGACTACTCGAACGGCTTGGCGTTGGATTCGAATAGCAACATCTGGATTGCCACGAACGCGGTCACTGCCGGCGGCGCGCCTAACAACGAGACTCTCGATGGGATTGGCGCGACGGTAACGACGAATAAGAAGGGCAAATCGAGCGTCAGCTACAGCCTGAGCTCGAGCGCGGTTGGCTACGGCTGGAACGGCGGCGGCCTAGGAGTTCCAAACAAAATGTCGGTCGATGGCGCAAACAATGTTTGGATCGCGAACGGGTATTACCAGACAGTCAGCGGATGGAGTCAGACCCAGAGCGCGTGGCTGGGTGTTCCGGGAATCCAGGGCACATCGAACGGCAGTGGCTACAGCAATGGGTCAACGGGGAACACGTTGTCGGCGTGTCCAGACCCCTCGGGCAATCTGTGGACAGCCAACACGGATGGCACGGTAACAGAGTTGATTGGGCTGGCAGCACCCACCGCGAGCCCCATCTATCCGGGTGTGTTTGGAACGATGCCGTAAACGACAGACCAGAAGAGGTCGTGCGTGCGCGTAGTCTCTTTCGCTTGTCGGGTTGGCGTTCCGTTTCTGACACCGGTTTGGAATGACGACGTGACGCCGCCGAAGTGCGGTCGGGCGCTGACTACACCCGGCCCGAAAAGGGCCGGTACGAAAGAGAAAAGGGCACGAACACGTATTCGCCTTTCGAGTGACGGCTCCTTCAAATCAAGGACTTGCGTGATTCGGGCACGACGGATGAATGCATCGACCGTGGAAGCGCAGATGAGAAGGAGGTAAACCGACCGAAACCGAAGTTGTAGGCCAACGCCACGCTCTGGCTAGAGGAATTTGTCCCGTTTTGGAACATAGTTGGAACAGTTTCTCCAATCGGAGAGAGCACCACTATGCAAATACAACGTGTACGTTTTCCCTTCCTTCCTGCTGTTGCGATTCTTGCCGCGGGCGTGTTGGCCGGATGCTCGACCAGCTTTGTGCCCGGCCCTGTGACTCTGAACAAGACGCCCATTGGGACCATTCAGGGCAATGTGCACGGCGGGAATTTCCCGGTGAGCGGCGCGCAGATTTACCTCTTCGCGGCCGGACAGGGAGGCTACGGCACGAGCGCGAAGTCGTTGATCACGGCCGGGGGAAGTGGCGTGAGCTGCAGCAATCCTGCCGTCGCGGGCGCCTGCTACGTGACGACAGATTCGAATGGGAACTTTGCCCTGACTGGCGATTACACGTGTACCGAGGGCCAGCAGGTCTACATGGTCGGCGTGGGCGGTAATCCGGGCCTGACGGGGACTGGTATCGACAATACGGCGATCGTGCAGATGGCGGCGTTGGCCGCGTGCCCGGCGAGCGGCAGTCTGGCGCAGGCGGTTCCGTATCTGACGCTCAACGAGGTGACGACGGTCGCGTTTGGATATGCGATGAGCGGGTTTGCGACGACGGCGTACAACGTCTCGTCGGATGCAACTGGGGAGACGGCGCTGGCCAACGCGCTGGCCAATGCGAACAAGATTGTGAATCTGCAGTGGGGGCAGGCTCCCACGGTGGCCAACGGAAACTCGAACAGCATCAATCCGCAGAGCAAGATCTATGCGCTGGCGAATGTGCTGGCGACGTGCGTGAATACGACGTCGGCGAACTCATCGCAGTGCACGAATCTGTTCAAGTACGCCGCAACGTCGGCTGGAACTGCGGCGACCGATGAGGCGAATGCGATCTTCAACATTGCGCATAACCAGGGACAGAACGTTACGAACCTTTACAACCTGGCCGGATCGACGGGGCCGTTCTCGCCCACGTTGAGCGCGACGCCGGCGGATTGGACGATACCGGTGGTGTACTCGGGCGTGGTGAGCACCTTCGGGACGAACAACAACAACCAGGTCATCAGCGGCGCTTACAACATTGCCTTCGATGCGAGCGGAAATGCGTGGATCGGCGATCGCAAAAAGGGTGTGGTTGAGATGACTCCCATGGGAGCTGTGACGACCTATAACCCGGGATTCGGCATGGTGAAGGGTATCGCGATCTCGCCGGACTCTTCGCAGATCTGGGTAGCGGATTACTCAGGTGGAACGAGCGGTACGGGCGCGCTGGACATCATGACTACCGGCGGTACTCTCACGACGACGTTGACGACGGATATGGACGGGCCGTCCGCGGTTGCGATGGACGCCAATGGGTATGGGTTTGTGGTCAATGAGCTGAACGGCTCAGTGGTTGGTGTCACGCCGAGCGGTGGATTCGTGGACTACAGCGGCGCGGTTGGCGTAACGACACCGGCATGGATCTCGATCGACCAGAATGACAATCTGTGGCTGCCGAGCACGACGACGAACCAGGTAGTCGGCCAGATTCCGCTCAACTATGCCGGTGCGAGCGGCAAGTTCAAGGGCTTCGGGACGATCGCCACGATCGCCGCGGACTATTCGTATGGGGTGGCCGTGGATTCGAGCAACAACATGTGGTTTGCAACGAACGCGATCACGGGTGGCGGTGCGCCGAACAACGAGAATCTCGATGAGATTGTGCGCACGGTGACGACGAAGAAGAACGGCAAGCAGACCATCAGCTATAACGTGAACTCCAGCGACCCTGGGTATGGATGGAACGGCGGCGGCCTGGGGATCCCGTATAAGATCTCGGTCGACGGTGGAAACAATGTCTGGATGGCGAATGAGTACTACCAGACGGTGAGCGAATGGAGCCAGTCGCAGGGTGCGTGGTTGGGCGTTCCGGGAACCCAGGGAACAGGGTTCTTCGGAACTGGTGAGGTGGATGGAAAGGGATACAACAACGGGTCGACGGGAACGACGCTTTCGGCGACCCCGGATCCCTCGGGCAATCTGTGGACTGCGAATACGGATGGCACAGTGACTGAGCTGCTCGGATTGGCGACGCCGACGGCGAGCCCGATCTATCCAGGCGTCTTTGGAACGATGCCGTAAAAGCTGAGGACAGATCAGAGTGGGAAGAGGTCACGCGAGCGTGACCTCTTCCTTTTGCGCACGGCATTTGCTTAAAGGGCGCGTGCGAAGATGGCGTCGCAACAGCACTGGCTGCCGACCTGAAAGGTGCGAGTTCCGGCTTCGACAAAGCCGTTGCGGCGATAGAAGGCGATGGCGCGCTGATTGTCGGCGTTGGTTCCGAGCAGAAGGCGGCGGCAGCCCATGGAGTTCGCGTCGGCGATGACCGCGTTCATGAGAGCCTGACCGGCGCTGAGATCGGGCTGGGGGTGGCCGGCGTTGTCGAGGACGGGAGCATAGCGGCGGGAGCGGAAGCGGGAGAGCAGGTAGATGCGTTTGAGCTCGATGTCGCCGGCCTGGAGCGGGAAGGTTGGGAGGTCGGGGTCGGTGAGCATGGCGTAGCCGACGGGCGCGCGGCTGCTGACGGTCTCGGCGAGCGTGATGCGGGTGTGGGGCTCGGCGAGTGCGGCGCGGTAGGCGTCCGGCGTGTGGTTCTTTGCGCAGTGCGCGATGATGTCGGCGCCCGGCAGCATCCATGTGAAGGCTTCCAGGAAGGTAGCGCCGCCGACGAGCGCGAGTGCCGGTGCGTCGTCGCTGGTAGCGCGGCGAAGCTTTACGGGCTCAACTGTGGGCTCGTCGGCGGGGACGATCCAGGCGGTTTCAGTGACATCACAGGACATGGGAGTTTCCGCAGTGAGGTGGAATTCAGATGTAGACCGATGATAGTTCGTCGCAGCGAATGAAGTAGGCTGAGCCGGTGACGCGGACGGCGAAGGTGGGAGAGGGGCTCAGCACGCAGCAGATGAAGGATGCGATGTATGCGCGGCTCGGTAAGGAGCTGACGGCGGATGATCGTGTGCCGGAGGAGTTGCGGCGGCTCGCGGAGAATCCGAGGGTGACGGTGCGGCGCGGAGGAGCGCCGGAGCGTGGGCGATGCGTCGTGTACTGGATGCAGCGCGCGCAGCGGGGACGCGATAACCATGCACTGGATGCTGCTGTGCGTGTGGCGAATGCGCTGGGGCTGCCGTGCGTGGCGTACTTTGCCGTGGTGAAGAACTTTCCGCATGCCCACCTGCGGCATTACGCGTTCATGAATGACGGCTTGCCTGATGTGGAGGAGGACTGCGAGGAGCGCGGCATTGGGTTTGTGATGCGGAGGGCGCCTGACGAGAGTCACGAACGGTTCTTCGCGGAGGTGGGCGCGGCGATGGTGATTGGAGATGAGAATCCGATGCGTGTTCCCGAGGCGTGGCGTGTGCAGATGGCGGAGAGGTTGCGTGTGCCGTTCTGGACGGTGGACGCGGACGTGATTGTGCCGTCGAAGTTGCTGGAGAAGGCGCAGTTCAGCGCGGGTGTAATACGTCCGAGGTTAATGCGGAGGCTGCCGGAGTTTTTGCGGGAATATGAGAATCCAGAGGCGGACGTGCGGTGGAGTCGGCCGCGTGGTTTGCAGACCGACGATGTGCGCGCGGATATTACGCGCGGGTGGCGCGAGTTTGATCGTTCCGTTGCACCGGTAGAAGAATGGCGCGGCGGGCGAAAGGCTGCGATAAAGCGGCTGGAGCGGTTTGTTCGGGAGATGTTGGCCGGCTATCAGCGTGATCGAAATAAGCCGGAGAGGGATGGGACGAGCAAGCTGTCGCCGTATCTGCACTTTGGGCATATTGGTCCGCTGAGGATTGCGCTCGCGGTGAAAGCGGCGGTGCGGAAGGGTGCGGAGATGCAGAGTGCCGCGGATGCGTTTCTGGATCAGCTGATTGTGTGGCGTGAGTTGAGTGTGAACTTTGTGCGATACCAGGCGCAGTATGATTCGCCGGACTGTGCGGACAATTGGGCGAAGCTTACGATCGCGAAGCATGACAGGGATGAGCGCGAGGTGCTCTACACCGTGAAGCAGATGGAAGAGGCGCGCACACACGATGAGTTGTGGAACGCCGCGCAGCTGCAGATGGTGCAGCACGGATGGATGCACAACTATATGCGGATGTATTGGGCGAAGAAGATTCTGGAGTGGACACCCAACGCGCCGGCGGCGATGAAGCGCGCAGTTTATCTGAATGACCGCTACTTTCTGGATGGGCGCGATCCGAATGGCTACGCGGGGATTGCCTGGGCGGTCCTGGGGAAGTTTGATCGCGCGTGGGCTGAGCGGCCAGTATTTGGGAAGAGACGGTATATGAGCGGAGCGAGCACCGCACGAAAATTTGATGTGAAGAGCTATATCGCGGGGATGCACGGCGGTACTCTCGATTTCGGGCAGCAGCGATAAGCTGTTGGCATGAAGATTGGCGCGTGTCTGCTGGTGCTGAGTTGTGTTGTCGTGAGCTTCGCGAATGCGGAGAAGCACAGGAAAGAACTTCCGCAGGAGCAGTTCAAGGTGGGGGTCACGTCGCGGGTGTTTCACCCGAAGGTGCAGCGCAACTGGCGCGGAGCGGAGCGCCAGGAACTGCGCGTGACGGTGTGGTACCCGGCTGCGGGGAATGCGGTGGAGACGCAGCAGGTAATCGGACCACCCGATGCTCCGCTGTTTCTCGCGGGCAAGGCTCAAGAGCATGCGGCGATGGCTCCGGCCCTGGAGAAGTGGCCATTGATCCTGTTGTCACATGGCAGTGGCGGATCGGCAATGCAGATGGCGTGGCTCGGCACTGCGCTGGCGCGGGCGGGATTTATTGCGGCGGCAGTGAATCATCCGGGCAACAATGCGCTGGAGCCGTACACGGCAGAGGGCTTTATGCTCTGGTGGGAGCGCCCAACGGATCTCAGCGAGGTGCTGGATGGCATGCTGGCGGATCCGGAGTTTGGGCCAAGGATTGATGCGGGCCGGGTGGGTGCGGCCGGCTTTTCGATTGGGGGATATACTGCGCTGGCGCTGGGTGGAGCTCGGACGGACATCAGTGTGATTGTCGATTTCTGCAAGAAGCAACCGGACGCGACCGCGTGTCGTGTGCCGGAGATGAAGGATATGGGAACGCCGGAGCAGATGCTGGCTACGGCGCGAAGGACAAGCGGCGTGTCGCTGGCGAGGTCGGATGAGAGCTATCGCGATCCGCGCGTGCATGCGATTTTTGCGATTGCGCCGGCGGTGGGGATGACGCTGACGCCGGACAGTCTGCATTCAATGCGAGTGCCCGTGGAGATCATTGTCGGCTCGGCGGATCCGATAGCGACGCCGAAGGATAACGCGGACTACATTCGCGCGCATATTCGAGGAGCGAAGGAGACGGTGCTGCCGAATGTGGTGCACTACACGTTTCTGGACACGTGCACGGCAGAGGGCAAACAGAAGCTTGGTGTGTTTTGCGAGGATCCGCCGAATGTGGACCGTGAGGCCGTGCACACGCAGGTGGATGAGATGGCGGTGGATTTCTTCAATCGGGCATTACAGCAGAGTAGCGGGTTTCATTTGAAGTTATAGAGCGCGGCGGCGTTGTCGTGCAGGACCATGTGGGCGAGCTGCGAGGCGCGTGCGTGCGTGATCTCGCCATCGCGCTCCATGCCGGTGAGGGCGATTCCGACCGCGTTGCGGGCGTTGCGGGCGGCAAGCCAGGTGGACTCTTCCCAGCCGAGATAAGGCGAATACGGGTAACCGTCGGTGCCGAAGAGGACCTTGTCGGGGAAGAGCTCGAGCCACTCGCGCAGCCACGTTGCGAGTGTAGCTGCGGGAATGACGAGCGCCTGCTGTGAGATGTCGAGGTAGACGTTGGGCTTCTGGAGCATCGCGCCGACTTCGTGCACGAACGGCCAGCCGCCATGGAGGAAAACGAAGTTTGTGTGGCGGAGGGCGGGGTCGTTGAGCAGCGGCTCGAGGTTCATGGGATTGCCGCCGGTGATGGAGAAGTAGCTTCCGGCGCCAGCCATGGAGTGCAGGTGAACGGGCATGCCGAGTCGGCCGCATTCGATAGCGATGGTGCGAAAGAGATAGTCCTGGAGCGGCTTGTACTTGGTCTGATCCGGTGATGTATTGACGTCAATGTATTTGGAGTAAACGGCTGCGGCTTCCGCTCTCGTAGGATTGCCGACAGAGAGCGTGCGGAGGTAGGCGAGCTCGAATTTAGCCGCGATGGCGCCATGGTCGTGCTGGCGTTTGAGCGTGGGCAGCACGATTTGTGCGATGTATTGGTCGAGCGTGGGAGGGAGCTTTGCAAGGCCGGCGTCATGGATGTAGCGCGCGCGGAGTTTGTCTTCAAGCGCGAAGAACTGCGCTCGGTCGGGAGTTTCGGCGGCAAGCGCGGAGTCGTTCAATGGGAAGAGCAGCGCGTCTTCGTAGGGTACCCATAGGAAGCGCGGAGGTTCGACGCCGGTGCCCATCGCGACGCGGTTTGCAACCATGGTGGCGATGTTGGATTTGTCGAGGATGTAGGTGGAGTAGTGCTTGACTTCGCGGGCTTTCACGCGAGCACGCGCGGCGTCGAGTTGCTTCTGGGTGTCAGGTGTGAGCGGTGGCTGCAGGTCGATATTGAAGAGAGCCTGCCAGGCATCGTGAAGCGGTGGCCAATCCGGGCGGAGCGCGATGGGGTCAGTTTGAGGGGCCATGCTGTCGACGGGCAGCGCGTCGAACTCGCGATCAGTCGCATCGTCGGGCGGCGAGAGCATCGGGTGCGCGTGGTTGTCGATGGCCGGGATGCTGTCGATTTCGCGGGCGAGGTCGGGCAGGATCTTCGGTTGTTGTGAGAAGCCGCAGGCGAACGCAGAGCCGAGAACGATTGCGGCGAGCAGTTTGGCGCGAATGCTCATGCGCAACAGCGTACGCGATGGGTGGCTAGTCGACGCGGCAGATGAGGCATTTGAGATACCCGGTCTCGGGAAGGGTGAGGACCTGGGGATGGTCGGGTGCGGCGGCGCGGGTTTCGAGGAGCTGCACGCGGCGGCCTGCATCGGCTGCAGCGGCGCCGACGATTTCGGTGAAGTCGGCGAGCGAGACGTGGTGGGAACAAGAGCAGGTGATGAGCGTGCCGCCGGGTGCGAGCAGCCGGATGGCGCGGAGGTTCAGCTCCTTGTAGCCGCGAAGAGCGCCTTCGGTTGCGCGCTTGGATTTGGCGAAGGCTGGCGGGTCGAGCACGATGGCATCGAAGGCTCCGAGTTCGATTGGCAGCGGGCCGCGAGCGTACACCTCCAGGCTGTGGGTCATGGAGCGCAGGGCGTCGTCGAACGCACGAAGCAGAGCGAAGGCGTCGGCTTCCACCCAGTCGACTGTTGTGCGCAAGCCGGAGTTGAGGTTGAGGTTGCGTTCTGCAGCCTCGAGCGCGGAGCGGGATTGGTCGAGCCCGGTCACCTCCGAGCACACACGGGCGAGATGCAGCGCGAAGCCGCCTTGGTAGGTGCAGATGTCGAGCGCTCGTCCCGTGCGGCCGGAGGCAAGGACGTGACGGGCGGCGGCGGCATAGTTGAGACGCTGATCGAGAAAGGCTCCGGTCTTCTGGCCAGCAAAGGCATCGTAGTGAAACTGCAGACCGTTCAGGGTGAAGGTAGTTGTGGTCGGGGGTTCGGCTGGTGCGTTGGTGAACAGTGCGCCGGGTGCGGGGGCGCGGAGATGTTCGAGCTCGCGGATGCGCGGGTCGGGGCGTTCCCAGATGGTGAGCGGTTGGTTTTCCGGAGCGAGGTGTGCGCGGAGTGTTTCGACTATGACCTCGCGGACATCGTCCTGGGCCGTGCCCTGGCTGAGGAGTTGGAGGATGACGAGGTCGTTGTAGCGGTCGGCGATGATGCCGGGGAGGTTGTCAGCTTCGGCGAAGATGAGCCGGTGGGCGTTGTTGTCCGGAGTGAGCGGAGCAAGCTCGCGGCGGAGTTGGAGTGCAGTTTGGATTCGGCTGCGCAGGTCGGCCAGGTATTGCTGGCGTGTGAGTGCGGGTGTGCGCGAGACGAGACGCGCGGCGATCTGTGAGGTGGTGGAGTAGAGCGCCGTGCCGAGCGGGATCTTGCGGTTGTCGGCGATGGTGACGAGCGCGCCGGGTTCCAACGCGTCGTCTGTGTGCTCGATGTCGGAGCGGTAGACCCAGAGATGGCCGCTGCGGAGGCGGTCGGCGGCTCGGCGCGTGATGCGAAGCGTAGAAGTCATCACGTTCAGGATAGGAGATCAGTTGCCGAAGGGTTTGGCGGTGGCGAAGGTGACGGATGGCGGCACGTGGAAGTCGGCTTCCGCGTCGGGATGCGCGGGGTTGAAGGGCCTCCAGTCGTCGACGACCTGCTGGGCTATGGGGAGCTTGTCGTCGATGAGGCCCTGGACGATGAGTTTGGCGAGCTCGTATGCGCCGAAGGGCGAGTGATGCGTGCCGTCCATCTGGGTGTAGTCGGCGTTGTGCTCGAAGAGGTGCAGTGAGCCCTTTTCGCCGAACGCCTCATAGAGGATCTTCGATTGGGCGTTGAGGTCGATGAGGGCGGCGCCGGTCTCGGCTGCAGCTTCCCGGGCCATCTGCGGATACTCCTCCAGGCTGTTGACGACGTGGCCGTCCTGGAAGCTGTGACGGTTCATGGGCGTGACGATGACGGGCGTTGCGCCTTTGGCCTTGATGGCGTTGGCCCAGGCGATGAGGCCGGCTTTATATTTGATGGCCGCGTCGGGGTCCTTGGCTTTTTCTTTCATATCGTTGTGGCCGAACTGGACGATGAAGACGTCGCCCGGCTGGATGAGCGAGAGGATTTTGGCGAAGCGGCCGCGAGAGTTGCTGGCCGCGACCGTCTCGCCGGACTCGGCGTGGTTAGCGACGGCGACGGTGGGCTTGAAGAAGCGTGGCAGCATCTGGCCCCAGGAGGCGTAGGGTTCGCCCATCTGGTCGCAGACTGTGGAGTCGCCGAGAAGATAGATGGTCGGGACGTCGACACGATCGACGGTGAGGCTGCGGATGCTCGGGTGCGTGCCGTCGAACTCGAGGGTGATGCGGCTGTCCCAGTCGCGGGCTTCCTGTTCGCTCTCGCGCGGGGCTTTGAGGCGGACGACGCCGCCGGTGGACAGCATGGGAGTGCGGACGTTGACGATGAAAGTTTTGATCACGCTTCCGCCTGCGGGCGCTGCGGCGGTTTCGATCATGAGGCGGCGGAGCTCGGCTTTGACGGTGGTGTCGGATCGCTCATTCGCGCCGAGTGTGACGGTGAGACGATAGTTGCCTTCTGGGGCGTCGAAGCTGAAGAAGAATGGTGTGCCGCCGATGCTGGAGGCTTCAATCGAAGGAGGCTCGCCGTCAAAGCCGAATCCCCAGCCCGGTGAGTAAGGCGCCGCCGAGGTGATCGCCGTGACAGCGGTGGAGGCATGGGCGCTCTGCCCGAAGACGAAGACGCGGTGGTACGGCGGGATGGTTGTCGAGGCGGTTTGGGCAGCCATCACCCATAAAAACGAGGCCCACAGGACGGGCGTGGTCAGCAGGGGTTTCGATAGTTTCATCTCGGTCTGAAATTAGCTTAGGCGGGGAACGTCTTTATCGAGAATCTTGGCGAGCGCGGCAACCACGAGACAGTGGTCGTCGCGCTGGGGCAGGCCGGACATCACGATGCTGCCGACCGGGCCGGTGCCTTCGATAAGAATTGGGAAGCCGCCGCCCTGTGCGGAATAGTCCCGGGGATTGAGGCAGTGACGCGATTGCAAGGTTTCGTTGTTGGACTCGAGGATGAGGCCGATGGCGTAGGAGCTGCGGCCGAAGCGGTGCACTACGTTGCGTTTGCGGCGGATCCAGTCCGCCTGTCCGGGGTTGGAGGTGGGCGTCGCACAGGCGAAAAGCAGATGATCCGCGAGTTCGATCTCGATCGTGCCGCCGGCCCGGCAGTCCATGAGAAGCGTGCGCAGGTAGCAGCCGAGCTCCCAGGCGGTTTCAGGGTTAAAGCTCTGGAAGCGAAGGATCTGTTCCTGTTGCTCAAGAATGGCAAGGTCGTCAGAGATCGACATAATGAGTGTGGGACGTCTCGCTCATCGTTCAGGATGCAAGGTGCGTTCGAAGAATGCGGCTGCGCGTTGATAACTGGTGAGCCAGTCGCGGTGCAGGATAAAGTCGTGAACTTCGTCGGGAAAGATGAGTTCATCCACAGCAACGCCGCGTGCGCGCAGGGCATCGGCAAGGCGGGGCGTCTGCTGGTAGGCGACTTCGGGATCATCATCGCCATGGATGAACAACACGGGCGAGTGCCAGCGGGCAACATCGGCCACCGGCGAGCTGGCATGCGCGAGTGCGGCGATGCGCTCCTGCTCGGCGAGCGAGCCACGAAGCCAGTCGGCGGTGGCGTTGTCCTCGCGCGCCCACTCATGCACGCCGTGGAAGTCCACGCCGGCAGCGAAGAGATCGCTGTTGCGCGCGAGCGCGAGCGCGGTGAGGTAACCGCCATAGCTTCCGCCCCAGATGCCGACGCGCGCGGGGTCGACGTACGAGGACGAGCGCAGATAGTTCACGGCGCCAAGCACGTCGTTATACTCGGCTGCGCCCGCGGCGCCTGAGTTCTCGCAATCGCGGAAGACCATGCCGTAGCCGATGCCGCAGCGGTAGTTCACGCTCAGCACGATGAATCCGCGCGAGGCCAGGTACTGGTTCATCGCGTAGGCGTTGGAGTAGTAGTCCATGCCGGGATAACCAAGAAGCATCTGGCGATGCGGACCGCCGTGGAAGAACAGGATTACGGGGTGGCGTGATTGCGGGTTGAAGTGTGACGGGAAGAAGAGCTGGCCATGCAGAGTGAAGAGCTTGTCCTGCGAGGGGAAGAGCACCTGCTGTGGAGCGTTGAGCTGGGCAGCGGGATAGCCGGGAGGCAGCGCGTTCAGGTGCATCGGCTGCATGTCGCCGCGCGAGGTGATGAAGGCTGCGTGCATCGGTTCGCGCGCGTCGGCGACGAGAGCGGCGAGATTGCCGGCGGATGAGAAGACCGGATGGGCCTCGATGCCGGCGCCATGCGTGATCTGGACAGGTTCAGGGTCGGCGTCAAGGTTCATGCGCCAGATGTGGCGGCGATCAATGTCGAGCGGGTCGCGCATGGAATGATTGGAAGCGAAGATGAGGATGCGGCCGTCGGCGCTGAGCCCGGGATCTTCGACCTCGAAAGGACCGTCGGTGAGGAGCAGCGGACCGTGCTCCGAGTGTGCTGGGTCGAGGGAGTAGAGGTGGACCCAACCGTCGGCTTCACTCGCATACAGGATGTGATTGTTGATGGACCAGAGCAGGCGCGGCTCGCCGGAGGACATGTGCGGAAGGACGGAGCCGGGCACGTTCGGCGCGGCAATAAACGCAGCATGAGATTGGCCGCTGGCGAGATCGAGTAGCTGGATCGACCAGGGATTTGGGGAGGTGCGGTTCGCAGCGAACTCCGGCGCCGTGACGAAGGGCGAGCGCAGCCAGGCGAGTTGTTTGACATCGCGCGAGAATGCCGGCGCGGAGTCGTTGTCGGTTGAGGGTGCAGGAAAGGTGAGGACGTGGGTGCGCAGGTCGAAGAGTGCAAGGAAGCTGTGCTCGCGCTGACCGGTGCCGCGAGTGCTGATGAATGCCAGCAGATTGCCGTCCGCCGAGAGAGTCAAGGACGAGGCTCGACCGCGATCGAAGACGAGCTGTGCAGGCGGCCCTTTGGGTGAGAGCGGAAGCGACCAGATGACGTGATCGCGGATGAACAACAGTGTGTGGCCATCGTGCGAGAAGAGCGGATACTGACCCTGCACAGTGGGAGCGGCCGGCACGGGACCGTCGACGGGAGCGAGCCAGATTTGAGGCTGCAGGACCTGCTGAATGTGTGCGGGATTGGAGGGCTTTTCGTCAGGGCCGTCCTCGGCGGAGCGCGTAAAGGCGATAACGCTTCCGTCGGGCGACCAGGCGAGATTTAAGAGATCGAGGCCGTCATCCTTATCGAAAAGAGTGAGCTGATGCGCGGGCGAGCGCGCGGCGGCGATCCAGAGGTTGCGATGCCCCTCGGCGTCCTCGACCCACGCGAACCGGTCACCGCCTGGTGCAGCGGTGAGTTCGGATGCGTATGGCGCGCTGAGCACCTGCGCGAGGGAAAAAGGCTGCTGTGCGCTCAGCACTGTAGTGGTGCCAAGCAGCAGTAGGAGTCCACCTATAGCCGGCGTGCGGACATTCATGGCCGGATGGTAGCAGGAGGAGTGAAAGCGATTAATAGAAAACCGCGCCGGGTGAACGCGGAGTCAAGAGCGCTCGATCAAAAGAAGCAGGAGCCCGAAGGCTCCCGCTTCCGTTCGAAACAGCTTAACTAGTGCGGGTACTGATCGTGGTCATGATCGCGGTCGCGATCGTGGTCATGGTCCCGCCAGTATTGATCGCGATCCTGGTCCCATCCACGCGCGTGGCGGAATGCTTCGTTGTAGCCGCGGAGAAATGCATCCCGATAATGATCGCGTTCCGGGCCGGGGACGGGAGGGTTGCGGTACTGCGGATAGTGCCACGGGTCCATGTCGCGATGCGCTTCAAAATCACGATGAGCAGCCTCGACTCCTTCGTGGAATGCGCGGCGGCCTATGTCGTTGTAGTAGTTCGGTGCTTCGATGTTCCACTGAATTACCTGTGCATGAGCCTGTCCGACATGACCCATGGGAACACCTGTCAGGCCCAGAAAAATTACGGGAGTGACCAAGCGAACTAAACCTTTCATCGTTCACCTCACGTTCGGCTAAAGACTAGCCGTTCAGCGGATTTAGATGATCGTCGAGGTTGTGGATGTTGTCGGAGTTAGACCGGGGATCTGGCCGGATTTTGACGAGCGGAAAATTTGTCCCGGGCAACTTGTGCGCGGGAGCCGGGTTGAGATGAGTGCGTGGGAGACAACCCCGGCGCGGAGGATCTATGAAGACGCAAGCACTGGCTGTAGCTGCGATTGCTTTGATGATGGGTTTGGGCGGAGATGCGATGGTCGCGCAGTATTATGGTCCGCCGCCGATGCAGTACGCGCAGGGACCGGCCTGGGACCAAGCGCCGCCGGAGTTTCGCGCGGCCCAGGAACGAGGCTTTCATGACGGGATCGAAGGAGCGAAGAAAGATTTCGAAAACCACCGGCAGCCGAACGTGATGAATCGCGACGAGTACCGCAATCCGCACTTCATCTCGCCACCGGACCGCGAAGACTACCGCATGGGATTCCGGCGCGGGTACGAGGTTGCTGTTCGCCACATGTATGGACCAAGAGACTACCGGTAACAGTTGGTCCGAAGAGAAAAGCCCGGCGCGCGCTGCGCTTTTTCAATGCTTCTGTGGATCACGCAGCGGTGGCTTCTGCCTTGAGTCTTTCGGCCGTATAGTGTGCGATCAGGGCGTCGACCGTAGGTTGCAGCATGCCTTCCATCACCATGTTGAGCTGGTGGTTGGTGAGGCCGATGCGGTGATCGGTGAGGCGGTTCTGCGGGAAGTTATACGTGCGGATCTTCTCGCTGCGGTCGCCGCTGCCGACCTGCGACTTGCGCTGCGCAGCTTGCGCGGCGTGCTGCTTCTCCATCTCCACTTCATAGAGGCGCGCGCGCAGAACACGCATCGCCTTCTCGCGATTCTTGATCTGCGACTTCTCGTCCTGGCAGCTCACGACGGTGTTGGTGGGCAGGTGCGTGATACGCACGGCGGAGTAGGTGGTGTTGACGCTCTGTCCGCCGGGGCCTGAGGAGCAGAACGTGTCGACGCGAATGTCCTTCTGCTCGATCTTGACGTCGACCTCTTCGGCTTCCGGCAGCACGGCGACGGTGATAGCAGAAGTATGCACGCGGCCCTGGGTCTCCGTTGCGGGAACACGCTGCACGCGGTGCACGCCGGACTCGTACTTCATCTGCGAGTAGACCTTGTCGCCTTCGAAGATGGCGGTAACTTCCTTGAGGCCGCCGACATCGCTGGGGGACTCAGAGAGAATCTCCACCTTCCAGCGATGCTGCTCGGCGAAGCGGAGATACATACGAAAGATCTCGGCGGCGAACAACGACGCTTCGTCTCCGCCGGTGCCCGCGCGCACCTCGATGATGATGTTTTTGTCATCGTTGGGATCCTTAGGCAGCAGCAGCACCTTCAACTCTTCCTCGACGACCGGCAGCTTCGGCTCGAGCTCGAGGAGCTCCTCTTCCGCCATCGCGCGCACGTCTGGGTCGCTGTCATTCGCCATCGCGCGCGCTTCGTCGATCGCGTCGCGCAGCTTGCGGTACTCGCGGAACTTGTCAACCGTCGGCTCGAGGTCGCGGTGCTGCTTGGCGACCGTCTGAAACTTCTTCTGGTCGGCGAGCAGCGAGGGGTCGCCGAGCTGGCGGCCAAGGTCTTCGTAACGTGCTTCAATCTGGTCGAGTTTGTCGAACATATAGATAAATGAGCAGAGCTAAGAGGGTAGCGAGAGATGAGAGAACAGAGGTCAGGGTCGGCCGATTCGAGGGCCAGGAAGGCGGCTGAGGCGCAGCTACAGGAAATCGTGGGAGGTCACGGCGGGGGGTGCCGGATTGTCGCTGCAGAAAAGCATTGATGTTCCCAGAATAAAGCTGTCTTTCTTAGATGGTATCGCGAAGCGCGCCGATTCACAGCAGCGCCGGGCTGCGATGGTCAATTCTGGGGCGGCTTGCCCTTGGCGTAGCTGGGGATGTGCTTCGCCAGATGCCGCAGGACGAACTCGCGGACCAGATTGTTGGCCGCTTTGTTGCCCAGGTCGATCACCGTGTTGTTGAGCACCATCTTTCCGGGGTTGGAACCGGGGTGATAGGTGCTCGCGATCAGCCCGGCCGTCGCCGAGCCGAGCAGGTGGGCATAGGCCGGTTGGAAACGCTTTGTTTCATCGCTACGCTGCATAAAGGTCGACGAGACCGCATGCCAGGCGCGCCGCTGCCATGGTCCGTTGGTCATGACGAAATAGCGCGGGTCCTGATGGAAAAGGCTGTCGAATACAACGGCGCTCATCAAGCGACCTATGACGGCGTCACCGTAGGCTGCGCCATAGCGCTTCCAGTATCCGACGGGGCCGCCGCCGTATTCGGGATATGTATTCTGCGCCTGCTCGATGCCGGCCGTGATGCCGGTTATCCCAAGAAAGACCGGGTCCGTCGCGGCGTGCGCGGTCAGCTTCAGCTTCTGTTTCGGGGTGAGGGGCGCCGCGTTCCACTGGTAGCTGGTGTAGAAGTTGGGCAGCACGCCGAACACCCGCTGATGCAGCTCGTTATGCAGTTCGGTCTCGGCCAGCTCCTCGGTCGTCAGGGTGACAGTAATGTCGGCCCGGGCGCCGGCGATGGGCAGCGAGATCTCCGGAAGCGAATAGATCTGTCCGGGTCGCAGGTGAACGTCGTGGACCACATAAGTCTTGAGGCCGGGTGAGCTGATCGTCACCGAATACGTGCCGGGCACGAGACCGCCAACGTTGAAGAATCCGGCAGAGTTGGCGGTTGTTTCGTGGGTCGTCGGCGGTGTGGTGGAGGCGATGACGATGCGCGCTCCGGGGACGAGGCCGCCCTGGATGTCCGAGACGACGCCCTTGATGCGCGCCGGGGGCGGGCCAGGGCTGACCGCGCCGGGCGGACGAGCCGCCTGTGATGTCGATTGCGGCGCGTCAGGAAGCGTCGGAGTGGCGCTCCCGGCTGCGGGCGCGTGGAGCTCGGAGGTCTGCGCGAAGGCGGCTGCCGCGAAGCAGCCTGTGAAGATCACCAGAAGCGCGACGATGTAAGTCCATGGAATGGCTGGGCGGGGTCGCGCGCGATGCACATGGGAACTCAATTTCAAAGAACCCCTACCATACATGGGAGAGTGCTGGGCTGAAAACGGTGGTTTGGGCTTCTTAAGTTGCATGGAATCAGCGGGAGGTGGACGTGAGGTTTGCGAAGCTGGCGGAGTTGGCGGAGAGCCTGGCCGGCGAGTCCAGCAAGCTCAAGAAACGCGCTGCTATAGCTGTCGAGGTGCGGCGAGCAGCCGAGGAGAGCCCCGCCGAGGCGGGCCGGTTCTGCCTGTATCTCGCCGGCCAGACCTTCGCTGAGGCCGACCCGCGCAAGCTGAACGCCGGCGGCGCGATTCTTTCGCGCGTGCTGAAGGAGATTGCGGGCGCGACGGACGGCGCCCTGAACCTGGCGTATCGCCGCCACGGAGACCTGGGTGCGGCGGCGTTTGATCTGCTGGCAGAGAGAAATCAGATAACACCGACCAGAGAGCAGGCCGGTAAGCTCACGCTCGCCGACGTCGCAGACGCGTTTGAAGTCATGGCGCGTGCCCGCACAACTGCCGTCCGGTCTGCCGCGGTCGAGGGCCTGCTGAAGCGCGCGACGCCGCTCGAATCCAAATATCTGCTGAAGCTGATGCTCGGCGACATGCGCATTGGCGTGAAGCAAAGTTTGGTCGAGGAGGCGATCGCTGAAGCTGCCAGCGCAGAGGTCGCAGTGGTGCGGCATGCGGTCATGCTCGAAGCCGACCTGAGCCGCGCGGTCGAGCGGGCGTTTACGGGAACGCTCGCCGAAGCCCGCATGCGGCTGTTTCACCCGCTGGGCTTCATGCTTGCCTCGGCAGTCGAAACTCCCGAGGAGGCAGTCGAGCGCTTCACCGCAAAGCCGGAGAAGAAGCAGGAGCCCAAGCCGAAGAAACGCAGGAGTAAGAAATCGGCCGCTGAAATCATTCCCGAGCCATCGGCGGAAGAGGGGCTGACAGAGGACGTCGAGGCGGAGGCTGCGGTCAGCTCCGAGACGCAGCAGGATGCCGCAGTTCACGCGCCTATCCACGCGCTGATTGAGGACAAGTACGACGGCATCCGCGCGCAGGTGCACTGCGGCGACCCCGAGCAGCCCGGCCGAGTCGCGATCTACTCGCGCAATCGCGAGGACATCACCGAGAGCTTACCGGAGCTCGAGGAAGCGCTGGCGAAGGTGAATTCAGCAGGCGGTCTGATCGGCGCCCGCGGCCTGATCATAGACGGCGAGATTCTGGCGTGGGATGTGGAGGCTGAGCGTGCGCTTCCCTTCTCCGTGCTCGGTCAGCGCATCGGACGCAAGCGTGTCGATGACGCGATGCGCCGCGCCATTCCTGTCATCTTCATGGCGTTCGATCTGATCTATGCGAACGGCGAGCTGCTGCTCCCGCGTCCGTTGCGTGAGCGGCGAGCCGAGCTCGAGCAGACGGTCGCGGCGTTGCGCGAGATCGCTGTTTCGCCACTTGAAGCCGAACCGCAGGGGCAGCTCTTCTCTGCTGTTGATTCAGTTGAGATTCAGCGGCTTCGGCTCTCGCCCGCAAGGATGGTCGAGAGCGCCGACGCGATCGACCAGGCCTATCGCGATGCACGCGCCCGGGCGAATGAGGGCGTGATGATCAAGGCTGCTGGGTCGGCTTATCTGCCCGGCAGGCGTGGCCTCGCATGGCTGAAGCTCAAGCGCGAACTCGCCACGCTGGATGTCGTGATCACGGGAGCGGAGTACGGCCACGGCCGCCGCGCGGGTGTGCTCAGCGATTACACCTTTGCGGTCCGGGGGCCGCGCGGACCCAATGGAGAACCGGCCGAGCTGCTGAATGTGGGTAAGGCGTACTCCGGCGTGACCGATGGCGAGATCGCGGAACTGACCGACTGGCTGAAGGCACACACGATCGAGGACTTCGGCTACTTCCGCACGGTTGAGCCGATCCGCGTGCTCGAGGTCGCATTCAATAACGTCATGCGCTCGGACCGGCACTCCAGCGGCTTTGCGCTGCGGTTTCCCCGAATCCTTCGCGTGCGCGACGACAAGCCGGTCGAGGAGATCGACACCCTGGAACGCGTGGAAGAGATCTACAATTCCCAACCGGATCGGGGGCCTCACTCGCAACCCGACAAGAGCCCGGCCGACGAGGAGGGCTGACGCTACCCCGATTGGCCCGTCAGGTGCATCTGAGAAGGTTGTCCGCTGCGACAAAAGCATTACAGACCGGGACGCAACCCTGTGCGAATCTCTGGGTAGAATGGAGGTAGGGGAATGGAAAACAGCAAATCGCATTTGATGGCTAACAATTCCAGTGCTTTGTTGTTTTTCGATCTCCTACGAAGGTCATCCTCCCTGGAGCTATGTCCCATGACCCCTTTTCGGGCCCCTGGTATCCTGCGCGTTCTCGGTATCCTCTTCATTCTGCTTGGCTTGGTCGGGTTTGCCCCGCGTTCCCAGGCTGAAGCGCCTCTGCTTTCGCCGGGCATCATGCCTGCCGCGGAAGCCACTCTCCCGACCGTCGGGCAACGATATGAACTCAAGCTCTATCACCTGCACACAGGTGAGAGCTTGGACATTGTTTACCGCATCGGGGATACATATATTCCCTCGGCGCTGGAACAACTCAACCACTTTCTGCGCGACCACCGGACCCAGGACGTCAGCAGCTACGATCCCAAGGAGTTCGACCTGCTGCACAACCTGCTGACCCGGCTACACCGGCCAAACGCCACCATTGACGTCGTTTGCGGCTACCGGACGCCATGGTCCAACAACTTCCTGCGCACCGCGGGCGGAACGGAGAGTCCGGCGGAGACCGGCGTCGCCGAGCACTCGCAGCACATGCTGGCAAAGGCCATCGATATCCGGATTCCGGGCGTGAGTACCCGCACCCTGGACCGGACCGCGCTTAGCCTCCACGAGGGCGGCGTCGGTTACTACCCGGTCAGCCAGTTCGTTCATGTCGACGTCGGGCCGGTTCGCCAGTGGAGCTTCGGCGGCACCTCTTCAGTACGGCGGCACCGCAGCCGGCGCCGGCACCTCGCCTAAATCTGTAGCGATTTTCTGCTGCACGAATCAGAGCCCGTGCGATGAGCGCGGGCTTTCCTGTCTGTGGACGGCATAATGGGCGAGGAGCGAATCGTCTGCAGTGAAGAGCTGGATCGAGATATCTGAGTCGCGGCTGCGGAGCAATGTGTCCGCAATTCGTGCCGCTGCCGGCGAAGGCGCGAACGTGCTCGCCGTGATCAAGGCCGATGGCTACGGCCATGGAGCGGAGCTTCTTGCGCCCGTGCTCGTGGACGCGGGCGTCACGTGGCTGGGTGTCGCCGACGCGGAGGAGGGTGCGCAGATTCGCCGTGCGCTGGGGCAGCATGACCGCACGCGAGCGAGTACAAGACACTCGCCGGGTCCCCCGCATGACGTGCGCATTCTGGTGATGTGCGGGATTGAGCCTGGCGACGCTGATCGCATCGTGGAGAAGCGGTTGACTCCTGTCGTATGGACACCGGGGCACGTGCAGGCGCTCGAAGCTGCAGCCGAGCGGGCTCGAAGACGGGTGGCCGTGCATCTGGAGATTGATACGGGGATGGCGCGCCAGGGCGCCGTGCCGGAGTCTGATGGGGAGCCGGCGCTGGAGCGCGTCGTCGATGCGCTGCACCGCTCGAAATGGCTGCGGATGGAAGGCGTATTCAGTCACCTCAGCTCGTCCGAGGTACGCCACGGCCATAAAACCGCGGCGCAACTCGAGCGCCTTCAGCGTGCGTTTGATCTGCTGAAGACGGAGGACGGCGAAGTTCTTCTGCCGGAATGGATTCACGTGGCCAACAGCTCTGCGCTCGATGAGGGATCGACGACGGAATGGATTCATCACATCGGCGCGGCGATGCGCGCTGGGGTTCTCGTGCGGCCGGGACTCGCGCTGTACGGATATTGCCTTGGGTTGGAGAACGAGAATGGCGGTCTGCTCCGGCCTGTGACGGCGCCCGGCGGACTCTGCCCCCAGCTTCAACCTGTTCTCACGTGGAAGACGCATATCCTCGCAACTCGCGAGATTGCGCCAGGCCAGACAGTTGGGTACGGTGCGACGTTTATCGCGGAGCGGCCGATGCGGCTTGCACTTCTTCCCGTCGGTTATGCAGATGGCTTTCGCCGGGAAGCATCCAGCAGCATTGGCAATGGCTGGGTAATGGTCGCGGGAAAGCGCGCCGCTGTTGTCGGGCGTGTGTCGATGAATCTCACAGTCGTCGATGTTACGGAGATCGCGCAGGCAAGCGAAGGCGGGGAAGTCACGCTGCTCGGCGAAGGCGTCACTGCCGAAGATCATGCGCGCTGGTGCGAGACGATTTCGTACGAGATCCTGTGCGGCATACGTGCCGAACGCCGGCTCGTCTAATAGTCGCATCCCATTAGAAGCCGCCGCGTTTTCGCGGAGATAGACTGGACACAATGATTGCTGGGCTGTATGAGAGTTGGATGTTCGCGTGGGAGACCGCGCTAACCACCCGCGACGAGAACCGCGTCGAGCGGCCACTCGAATGGGGATTCCAGCACCTCTCTGACTGCGGCGGCCTGCAGGCAGCGCGCGAGGTGGCGCGGCTGGAGTTCTCGCCGCTCGAGGCGATGAAGTTGTTGAATCAGCGCATCGTGACCGACCCCGAGAGCTTCTTCGCCTACAAAACTCCGACAGACTTCCAGGTGGAGCAGCGTTTTCCTGAGCTGCACCCGACCAACGTGCGCCCCGAAACGCTGGAGCAGGAGCGCGAGTGGCAGCGCCGTGCCGAGGCGGGCGAGCTGCGGCGCGAGCCCTTCCTGCGCTGGACCTCTGCCGTGAAGACCGGCATTCCTGAGAACGACTTCGCTAACGCGCGCTGGTATCCCACCAAGCCAGGCATGGGCTTCGTCGATCGGCGCACGGGCCGGCGACGCCGCCAGGCGATGATCTTGATGCCGCAGTGGAATGCCGACGCGTTCTCGCACAACGTGCTGTGCGAGATGTTCAATCGCTGGGGCATTGCGTGTCTGCGCCTCTCGAAGCCTTATCACGATGTGCGCCGGCCGGCAGAGCTCGAGCGCGCGGACTACGCGGTGAGCTCCAACATCGGTCGCACCATTGCCGCTGCCCGCCAGGCCGTCGTGGATGTGCGCAGCGCGATTGACTGGCTGGAGCAGCAGGGATACGAGCAGTTCGGCGTGCTCGGCACAAGCCTCGGGAGCTGCTACGCATTTCTTGCGGCGGCGATGGATCCGCGCATCGAGGTCTGCGCCTTCAACCACGCATCCACGTGGTTTGGAGATGTCGTATGGACAGGCCAGAGCACGCGGCACGTGCGCGCTTCGCTCGAACACGCCGGCCTGAGCCGCGACGATGTGCGCGCGATCCTTGCGGGCATCAGCCCGATGAGCTTCATGACGGAATACTCGCGCAGTGCCGACCGGCAGACCCTGATCGTGCATGCCACCTACGACCTGACATTCTTGCGCGAACTCTCGCTGGATGTGTTGAAGAGCTTCGACCAGTACGGAATCCCGTATGTCTCAAAGGTGCTGCCGTGCGGCCACTACACGACCGGCGAAGCGCCGTACAAGTATCTCGACGGGTGGTATCTGGGCAGTTTTGTGTGGAGTGCCTTCCGCAGAATGGCCTCGCAGCGGGCTATGCGCAGGCAGGGGCGCCGGCGGCGCACCTAGCAATGCTCTAGAGCCCTGCGGGAAAGAGCGACATCACGAGGCGGTGTGCGGTCCGTCCGCTGACGGACGCTGCGGATTTCTTCACCGGCTCCAGGACGACGAGCTCCGTGCGGTTGCGGTCCCGCATCGCGCGCTCTGCCACCTCACGCTCGACCTGTGCGACGATGGCCTGCGTTTGCGCGAGCCGATTGAGCTGATGGGTCATTTTGTGTAATTGATCTTCTGGCACGAGGTGGAGTCCGCGATAGCGCCGCGGAGCTGATATCAGCTTCGCGGCGCTGGTTGGAGGTGGAGGAGGATAGGAGGTTGAGACTCGCGTGGCAACATTCCCGGGTGGTGTGGGGAAGGGTATTGTGCGGGCTGCCACGACACTGCCTTTCTTGCTCTGCGTTAAGGCTGGCAGAAGTTCCCAGGGCGGGAAGCATCTGCCAGTCACGGACGGCCCGACTTGCATTGGCCTGGACCTCCCGAGTTGGGTAGGTCCTGCAGCGGTTGCTGAAGCGCTGAAAGGAGGGCGTGTCGTCTGCCAAAGACAGGGACGGTAGGGACACGCAGGCCCGAAGTTCTTACCGGAACCAGTTGCGGTTCCAAAGGAAGAATGCTCCTGGAGTACGAAAGCAGCTATCCCACCCAAGCCGACTATCGACTGTCGTGAGTGGGAGTGCCGATGCAACCTTTGGGGAACGGTCTCTCGAGCAGCGTCGTACAATCGCACATAGGTATGCCGATTAATTTGACTGCTCCACTTGCCGCGGCCGACCCGGAGATCGCGGCTCAGATTCACAACGAAGTGATCCGCCAGCACGAAGGTCTCGAGATGATCGCCAGCGAGAATTTTGTCTCGCGCGCCGTGCTCGAAGCCGCAGGTTCGGTCTTCACCAACAAGTATGCCGAGGGCTACCCTGGCAAGCGCTACTACGGCGGGTGCGAGTTCGCCGACGCCGTCGAAAATCTCGCCCGCGATCGCGCCAAGAAAATCTTCGCCGCCGAGCATGCGAACGTGCAGCCGCACTCCGGTTCTCAGGCCAACGCCGCCGCGTACATGACGCTGCTGGAGCCGGGCGACACCATTCTTGGCCTCGATCTCGCGCACGGTGGACATCTCACCCACGGACACCGGCTGAACTTTTCCGGCAAGCTCTATCGCGTGGTCGGCTACCAGGTGCGCAAGGACACCGAGACAGTCGACTACGACCATCTCGAACAACAGGCCGTTGCCGAAAAGCCGAAGGTCATCATCGGCGGCGGGTCAGCGTATCCGCGGCAGTTTGATTTCGCGCGCATGCGCCAGATCGCGGACAAGGTGGGGGCGAAGCTGGTCATCGACATGGCGCATTTCGCTGGATTGGTCGCCGGCGGTGTGCATCCTTCGCCCGTGCCGCATGCGCATGTCGTGACGTCAACAACGCACAAGACGCTTCGCGGCCCGCGCGCCGGGCTCATTCTTTGCCAGCAGGAGTTCGCCGCAGGCATCGACCGCAGCGTCTTCCCCGGCCAGCAGGGCGGACCGCTGGTGCACGTCATCGCGGCGAAGGCCGTCGCGTTTGGCGAGGTGCTGCAGCCGGAGTTCAAGGCGTACGCCGCGCAGGTTGTCGCCAACGCGAAGGCGCTTGCCGAGGCAATGCAAGCCGCCGGATACCGCGTCATCTCCGGCGGAACGGATACGCACCTCGTGCTCATCGATGTCTTCGGCCGCGGAATGCTGGGCTCTGAAGCGGAGGCCGCGCTCGGTGTGGCCGGCATCACGGTGAACAAGAACGCCATCCCCTATGACACCAATCCTCCGCTGAAACCCAGCGGCATTCGCATCGGCTCACCGGCGCTGACGACGCGCGGCATGAAAGAGGCGGAGATGCGCACCATCGCCGGCTGGATCGCCGAAGCGCTCGAGCACCGCAGCGATGAGGGGCGCCTGCGAGCGATTCGCGGCCGCGTCGGGGAGTTGGCGGAGCAGTTTCCGCTCTACGGCTGGCTGCAAAACAAGTAATTTGGCTGCGCAGCAAGTAAGGTAGTATCGCTGCGAGCCCAGTGGACTGGTTCGCCGGGCGAATGCGGGGGCGGGTCCATGGATATGATTCTGGTGCTCGGTGTGGTCACGGGCATGCGCTGCATGACGGCGATTGCCGCACTGTCGTGGGCCGCATGGCTGGCGTTGGTGCCGGAGCACGGATGGGCGACGTGGATCGCACATCTCGCCATCGCGATCCTCTTCACGATCTGCGCACTGGGTGAGTACGGAGTCGACACGCTGCCTCAGACACCACGGCGGACCTCTCTCGGGCCGGCGCTGGCGCGAGTCGTTGTGGGAGCGCTGGTCGGTGCGATGGTGGCCATCGCCATCGATGAGCCTGTTGCCGGAGGCATCGTCTTCGCCGGCGTGGGCGCGGTCATCGGCACATGGGGCGGCTTCTTCGTGCGCATGACGGTCGCGCGCATCTTCCGCCGCGATCTGCCTGCAGCGCTGCTGGAGTCAGCGTCGGCAATCGTGCTCGCGATTCTCGCGCTGGTAAGGCTGCATCACGGCATCGTCGCCGAGGCGCAAAAGGTGATCAGCTAAGCTCCGCGCTGTTTCCCCGGAACTACTTTCACAGAACTACTTGCCCAGGTACGTGCGGTAACGCGTCTCGACCACGCCGGTATTGCGAGCGAGGTTCAGTTTGGCGACGTTGTATTGATACAGCGCCCGGGTCAACTGTGCCTGCGCTGACGTGACCGAGGCCTCGGCATCCACGACAGCGAGATTGTCCTCGACTCCGGCTGTGAAGCGCTCCCGTTCATCTGACAATTCCTGTTGCGCGAGTTGCACGTTGCTCTGTGCCACTTTGACAAGTTGGTCCGCCGCCTGCACATCCAGCATCGACGCGCGAATCTGAGCATCGATCGTCTCGCGCAGATCGCTTACGCGCTGCTGCAGCGACGTAAGCTGCGCGTTCACCTGGTCCTCCTGGCCGCGCTGCTCGGCCTCGCGGAAGATCGGGAACCTCAGGCTGCCTTCGGCCATGAAGACGCCGTGGTAAAGACCGGTGGTCTCGCCCAGCACGCCATAGAAGCCGTTGAACGCGATCGTCGGCAACCGCTGGTAGCGCACCGCCCGCAGTTCGCGGTCGGCCACCAGGATCTGCGCCTGCAGGCTGAGCAGGTCCTTGCGGTGCCGGTAGGCCGTGTCCTTCGCGCGATCAAGGTCCATGTCCGTAAACTCGGCGAACGGAGCCGTGTCGGTCAGCTCTAACTTCTGCCCGGCGGGCAGGCCCATGATGCGGTTTAGCTGAATCGTATCCTTCGCGACCTGGTTCTCGGCGGCGATCGTAGCCTGCTGGTGCTGCTGATACTGCACCTGCGCACGAAGCTGATCGAGGCTGGTGCCCACACCGGCCTGGCGGCGCTGGCTTGCCTGATCGAACAGTGTTTTGGCGGCCTGCTCCTGCGCCTGTGCGTTGGCGAGATTCGTCTGGTCCGCGAGCACCTGCAGATATGCCGAACCTACAGAAAGGATCAGATCGCCGCGGCTGGTAAGGACATCAAGGTCGACAACCTCGACCTCGCGTTGTGCTCCTCTGAACAGTTCATAGTCAGGCAGATTGAAGAGCTGCTGATTGGCGCTGACCTGCGCCTGCGTCACGTTGACCTTGAGGACGGTCGGAAAGCTTGCTGAACTCATCCCGAACTGCGAAAGCAGGCCGGCAAGCGACTGCGGCTTGAACCCGAGAGCCGCGAGGTTGACCTCTTCGGTGCTGGTCGAGGCCGTCGCGCGCAGCGATGGCAGCAGCGCATTGATGACGCCAAGCTGCTCGCCGTGAACCGTCTTCTGCTTGGCGCGGTCGTACACCAGCCGCACGTTGCGCTGGAGTCCCAACGAGATCGCGTCGTCGAGTGAGAGAGCCAGCGGCGTGTCCGTGGGCTGATCGATGCGGATCCCGTCCTGGCCGGGAGCCGTACTCGGCGGCTTGAACGTAAAGCCCGAGCCCGCAGGCCGCCCGAGCGCCTCATCCTGCTGCGACAGCAGAACCGCGCTAGGTGCGGACGGCAGATTCTGCTTCTCCGCCTGATTATTTGCGGCCCCAGTGTTGTTCTGCGCAAGTGCGGGCGCAACGCTGAAGAGCATCGCGAGAGGCAGTGTCACAAGAACACTGCGGGCCCGACCCATGCGGGAGCTGAGGGGAAGCTCGATCACTTCAGTATTAGAGTCTCTCGCGTCTCCTGGGGATGCGAAAAGCTGACGCAACCACTTGCATTTTGCGCAGTGTACGCGAACCGGCCGTTCGATTAGTGGCTGGCGTTGAGTTCCTGCGCGGCCTGCTGCAGGGTCTGCGCGGTCGATGGCTTCCACTCCGTCTTCACGTCGTCTTCCTGCTGGCCGATGGTGTGAAAGAGCAGCGCATGCCCGCCAATGTGCACGTGGGTCTCCGTAATCTGCCAGTGGTGCTCCCCGACCATCCTTCGCTCGACATCGAAGGTCCCGCCGCGATTGAGCCTGCCGAGAATGCCCCAGCCAATCAGGACATCCTCGCTGAGCTTTCCTCTCAGCGTAACGATGCGGTGCCCCTCTTTGGAGATAACCATTTGGCCCTCCATGATGCCCATGACTCGCGACTGCATGTCCGGCGGGTCGAAGCCAGGGTTGGGGCGAAAGTTCAACGTGTCAGAGTCGCCGTTTGCGCTGGCCTTATTCCACAGGAAGGCTTCGGGCAGCATCTTCAGCAGCTCTTCCGCCTGCGCGTCATCGTGCGCGGCGTTCCGGCGGGCCTTGGCCTGAGCGGCGGAGTCCTGCACGTAATTCTGAATCCGGCGCATCTCATTGGCTGCTGCATCCCCGCTCAGGCGATGACCGTTCAGTTCGATCAGCCTCCGCAGCGTGCCTTGGGGGGTTTCGATCGTTGTGTAGACAGCGTTTTTCCCCGGGGTAACGTCGTTTTCCCGGTACGTCCAGTTGCTTTTATCCGTCTGGTTAGCCTCCAGTTCGGCGCTCACGGCCTGGCGCACTTCCTCGACGGCAGCGGGGTCGGACCCCTGCGGCTGGCTGGCCCAAACGGTGAACGAGGAGAAGAAAAGAAGGGCAGAAAGGGATGCCCAAAAAAGACCCTGAAACTTCAAACGACGCATACACCTCATCCTAAGCGGGTTGGATGCAAATAGATGGCAGATTGAGAGACGAGGGGAGTGAAACCGCTGGTTACTCCGGAACGACTTTGACGAAGACCCCATCCGGCAGCTTCGCATCGCCGAGCAGATGCACCACTCCACCACGGGTCAAGCCGCGCAGGATCGGAGGCGCGGACGCGGGATGTTTCGGGTACGGCGTCGCGCGAAGCTCGCGCTTGGGCTCGGCCGGGCCACCACTGGCAGGTCCTTTGGCGGTCCCGCGGTCCATCGCGGCGTTGGCCAGCCGGTCGGCGTCCTTGTTTTTGTGGCGCAGCGCGTGGGTGATCTGGAAGTCGTCAAGCTGCGCGATGCGGCTGTGCGCCTCTGTCCAGAGCGGCTTCAGGTCAGGCGAGTTCACCTTGTAGCGCCCCTGAATCTGCTTCACCATCAGCTCCGAGTCGGAGACGACCCGCAGCCGCTGATAGCCGTGCTCGAGCGCCCAGGCCAGCACGCCGAGCAGGCCGGAGTACTCGGCGTAGTTGTTGGTGCGGACTCCCAGAAACTCACTTAGTTCGGCCAGAACTTCGCCGGATTCGGTCTGGAGCACCGCGCCGTAGCCTGCCGGGCCAGGATTGCCGCGCGCGCCGCCGTCGCAGTGTGCGATCAGCCAGGCCTGCGGGTTTGTGCGGGTTGGGGGAATGCGGGGCTGGGAGGATTCGGGGAACAGCGAAGGCATTGCCTTTAAGTGTACGCGGGCTGGAGCTGCGAAGGCCTGTGCAACGGGCGCACAGGCCTTTGGGCTCGAGTTAGAACTTCATGTTGGTGATGTCCTCGATCAGGCCGGGGCCGGAGGGGTCCCATCCGAGCGCCTTGCGTGTCCACTCGCTCGATGCCGGCATGTCCAGGCTGGCGAAGTGCCCGAAGGGGCCGAATTGCTCGGTTGCCTTGTCCGCAGGGATCGAGACGACGGGGAGGTTGAGGCCTTTGCCGATGGCTTCGGCGATGCCGCGCAACGGGACACCCACTTCGTCGACTGCGTGATAGGTGGTGATGCCTGGGCCGGTCTTCTCGACGGCGAGGCGGTAGAGATGCGCCACGGGTTCGAGCGGGGCTGCCGCCCAGCGGGCGGAGCCGTCTCCGACGTATGCGGAGAGGCCTTTATCGCGGGCGATCTGGATCAGCATCGTGACCAGCCCCTGCCTGCGGGTGTCGTGGACCTGCGGGAGGCGAACGATGCCGACGCGGAGGCCCTTGTCTGCAAAGGCCGCGGCAGCCTGCTCAGGGCGGCGAGGGATGGCCGGCGAATCTAGGGGAGGGTCGGTCTCCTTGCGCGGCTGGCCAGGCGCGCCGGCGGTGATGCCGATGCCGGAGGTGATGATGAGGAGCTTCCCCGGCTCGAGGGCGGCGCCGAGTGTCTCGATGGCCTTGATCTCGTCCTGGGAGTTCTGGGCGAACCTCGAGAAGTCGTGGTTGAAGGCGAGGTTCACCACCGCGTCCATGCCGGTGGCTCCCCGGCGAAGGCTGTCGAGGTCGGTGAGATCGCCGCGTAGGACCTCGGCGCCGACGGCCCTGAGTTGGTCCTCTCCAGCGTCGCTGCGGGTGAGACCGCGAACCTGATGCCCGGCGGCCAGCAGGTCCTTGACCAGCTCGGTACCAATGAATCCTGTTGATCCTGTTACGAAAACACGCATTGTTGTCTCCTGCGATTGGGGCACGTGGACCGTGCCGGATTTTTTTTGACAGCCGCGCCTCCGCTCAGTAAAACGGAGGCAGGCTCCGGATAAAGAGATAAGCGGAGACTGCCTCCGGTTGCATTAAATTTTCAGTGGCTGACCGATGCCGAAGAAGACGGAAATGAACTCCCGGCCTGCACGCAAGCTCCGCGCGGATGCGCAGCGGAACCGGGAGCGCATCCTGGAGATTGGCAAGCGGGTCTTCACGCGAGACGGCGCGGGGGCCAGCCTGGACGAGATCGCAAGGCAGGCCGGCATTGGACCGGGGACCCTCTACCGCCACTTTCCGACGCGAGATGCGCTGATCGAAGCGGTGTATCGCAGCGAAGTGGAGAAGCTGGCCGCGGCCGAGCAGCGCTTGTCCGCCGCGAAGCCGCCGCTGGAGGCGATGCGGGCGTGGATGCTGCTTTTCATCGACCACGTTTCCGAGAAGAAGTTGATTCTTCCGGTCATGGAAAGCGTTCCGGGAGGGTCGACGCGCCTGATCGAGAGCATGCGCGGCCTCATCCACAGCACCTTCACGAGGGCTGTGCGGCGCGCGATCGCAAGCGGCGATCTGCGGGCAGACACCGACCCGGATGACTTCATTCGTGCGCTCGTGGGCGTATTTCACACGACAGCTATTCCGGGGTGGGAGCAGAGTGCCCGGCGGCTCGTGGATATTTTGATTGCGGGGTCGCGTGCCGGCCAAGGTTGACTCGACCGGAGACTTGACCGGAGCTGATTAGGCCGGGAAGATGTCGACCTTGCCGTCCGGCGTCTTGCGGAAGGTGTGGAGGACCTGGCCCTGGGCGTTTATGTGGCGGAAGATGATGCTGTCTTTGGAGAACTCCATATCGGAGAAGCCGATGATCTTGTCGCCGAAGGGACCGCGCCTGGCGGGCGGAATGGTCCAGTCGACCAGCTCGGCGCCGCCGCCGCCGGAGATGACGAAGCTGGTGGGGTGGCCGGCGAACTCCAGGTGCTGGAGGTCGTGGTCGTGCCCGCTGATCCAGAAGTCGATCTTGTATTGGCGGAGAAGCGCGTCCCAGTCGTGGATCAGCATCTTTTGGTCCTTGTGGATGCCGTTGGTGTAGATGGGGTGGTGAGCGACGCAGGCGACGAACGCTGTGGTGCGCGGCTTGGCGAGCTCCTGCCGGAACCAGGCGTCCTGCTGGTCGCGATCCTCCTTCTTCATGCTGAAGCTCCACGGCTCGAACATCTCGGCGCCATGCTTCTGGCCGGGGAGGTTGGTGTCCAGGCAGATGAAGGTGATGACAGGGTCTTTCTCGGGATATTTGAAGGTGTACCAGCGCGAGGGCAGCGTCCACCGTGTGCCTTTGGCATGGGCCGCGTACCCGAGTTCCAAGTCGACTTTGCTCGAGACCTTGCGCTCGTAGTCGTGGTTGCCGAGGACGACGTAAGCGGGGCCGGGGAAGTGCGAGGTGGGATACATCTGCTCAAACTGGCTCTGCCAGCGGGGCGAGATGTAGCCGAGGCCCATGTCGCCGTACCAGTTGTCGCCCAGCAGGAAGAGCGCGCCGGGGTGGATGTGGCGCTGGTCGACCCACTGCTTCATGGCCAGAGCCGTGGCGGTCTGCTGGTCGAGGTACTTGTCTGTTCCCCAGTCGCCGATCAGGAACATGTGCTGGCCGTTGGGGTCGGGCTGGGGTATGGCCGCCGGACCGACGACTGCCTGGGCTCCAAAGGCGAGGCGAGGAGAGGCAGCTGCCAGGGCCGAGAAGGCGAACGTCTGGCGTAAGAATTGACGGCGGTCCATTTTGTTGTCAAACGGGTTAGACATCAGCCTCGCGCGTTCCTTACGAATTGATACATAGGACGCGCGAGAGCGCTCTCAGGGCGTATGCACTAAACGAGGTATGCCAAAGACTTCATTGATGCTCACCTTTGTCCCATGCGCGACGTCTACCGAGGTGTAGTAGGAACGCTGACTCCGGAGTCAGACTGAGAATGAGCATCAGTGATGTGATCGTCCTCGGCGGCGAGCGCCGTCGGCGTCCCACTTC
>Ga0070741_10003078_pt1 | contig 42433 bp, 33 predicted proteins | sample Coa_R1_4_FD_66440 | JGI IMG/M metagenome (GOLD analysis project Ga0070741, IMG submission 66440) | Surface soil microbial communities from Centralia Pennsylvania, which are recovering from an underground coalmine fire - Coalmine... | ecosystem: Environmental > Terrestrial > Soil > Unclassified ... | reverse complement strand
CTCCCGCTATAGTATAGGCATGCGCCGGTCAAAACGTTAATTCTGCCCTTGCCGACCTGCACCGCGACATGCTTCTCGCCCCCGAATCTGTCTTCCGAGCAGAATCACTTAGCGGCACGCTCGCAACTCCTTCCACGGGCTAATTCTGCGTCGTCTCCGTAGCCGACACTGGCTTCAGTAACGGCACCCTCGAGCCGCTGGTGGCCCCCCTCTTTGGCCTCATTCCGGCTAAGTGCACACTTCCTTACCACTCCTCCTCACTTATGCACCAGAGAGCGTGATACAGACTGTATAACATCTTAGAGTACATGCACATACGTAATTCGTTACAGTGGGAAGTGTCCATACATCCACTCTGGAAGTGCGTTCACGAAGGAACTTCGTTCGGTCGTCAATACGTGAAAACGTGGGTCAGAGCGGAGCGAAGAGAGGGATTGAGTTTCGTTGACATAGGCCGGAATTATGGCTTTGACAAACCCACTAGCGCGAATTGTGCAGCCAAATCCCAAGGCTGACGGCGACCAAGCAAAGGGCATTGTTTAGGGCCAGATTGAGTACAAACATGGCAGTTCGCCCCTCATGCCAGTAGCCCAAGCTCTCATAGGCAAACGCTGAAAAGGTTGTGAACGCTCCACAAAAGCCTGTTGCCGCAAACAGCCTCCAGTAGTCGTGTTCGTGGTCTGCCGACCAAGTGAGTACCCACCCAACAAGCAAACTGCCCAGTACGTTGACCAGTAGAGTGCCGTATGGAAATCCATGGTGATATGAGAGTTCGGAAGAATAGTGAGTGATGAGAAATCGAAGAATCGCGCCAAGAACTGCGCCGATTGAGAGGTACAGAATGCCTGTAGTCACCATGGGCCTCCTACGCTGGAATGGTAGGAGTCATCAGCCCGTGGGCGGTTGTAGGCGAACTCCATCGCCTTACCCAAATTCTACTTGGTTTTACGCTTTCGTGTTCGGGTCTCCGCTTTTGTTGGTGGCTTCACCTTGAGCACGTCCGCCATCACTTCCTTGAATGGGAGTGGAATATGAGGGATGGGCTTCGAGTTCGTAATTCTTTTTGGCTGCTCTTTCATTTGCTGCGGTAATTCTCCGGTTAGAAATCCAGCGCGTTTAGCAAATCATACGTGTTGATGTACTTAACTTCCATTGCTGTGCAAATAGTCGGCAATTTTATTTTGGATTTGAACTTCCTCAGGGATTCCTGTGTAACGACGACTCCAGCATTTTTGTCGACATAGGCCCATCATTGTCGTGCTGTCGACACTGTTCTTCCAGCCACGAAAGACCTGCATCGATGTTACCGAGGCCAGTTTCCACCAGCGCCACATCGTCGGAGATATCTTCTGAGGACCTCTTTTCTATGTTGTTGGAGCTCCGCGACCAACTTCAATACTTGGTTCTTTGTCGCGGCAGGTACCCGAACTTGAACATCGTCCAAGGGAAAGCCACTCTCGCCACACATTCCGCGAGAGGGTTGGCTAGGGTTTCGTTTTCCGAATATGACAATAGGCACCATACATCGCCTGAGCTACACGATATTGTTGACTGACAGTTGTAGGCGCTCCTATTCCTTCGCTGCTACCTCTGGCGTTGGCGGCCCTTGGCTTTCCCGTATAAAGCGATAACCTGAAGCGCAAGGTAATTCACAGGAAGGATCATCGTGAAGGCTTGTTAGACGGAAATTGGGAGAAACTGGAAAATTGTCTAAAGTTCCTGTTGTTGGGCCTGTGTTTGAGTCGGGCATTGTTCCGTCGAAAAGCTAAAAGAGACGTAAACCAAAGTGGGCGAAAAAAAGCCTCCGGCGGTGATGAATAACCGGAGGCGCAACAGGAGGCGAACCGCGGACGTGTTTTTTAGCCAGCTTTTAGCTCGGGGAAATCTTCCAGGCGTACGGTTGCAACAGATTCAGGAGCATTCAGGGCCTTATCCGCTAACATTAGCCAGCGATGTCCCTCTTGCGAACCCTTGTCCGGGTACTTCGGAACTCGCGGAGACTTAGGGTGCGAAGTTGATTTCGCTCTTTTCATTACCTTGAGTTTTCTGCCTTGCTTCACCTGAATTGCTCCCTACGTTTTTTTGGCAGGTTTAGGATGCCGGAACTCAGCCTTATGTACCATAGGGTACATACTGTATATTTGAATCGGGTGATGTACGTTCGCCAGCATGTCGCGCTCGCGTAATGGACGAAAGTCCCCACGGAAGGCCGGGTAGGCCAGCCGAGAGAGACGAAGGGCCAGCGCCGTTGTCTCTGGACGAGGACGTGGATTATTCCCACACATCGCGCTTGAAATATTACGTCTCGCTAGCTGATCAAATTCTCAGAACTGACAAATCACAAAGGAACTGAACACGAAAAAGAGCCTATTTTGTTGCGCCACAGAATAGGCTTCCCAAGAGATTCAATGAACCGTGAGCAGTAAGAGTGTAGCGCAGAATGGACGCACGTCTAAAAACCCCCCCGACTCTCACTGGGAAAGTCAAGGGTGGGCTCCTGCCCTCTTTCTTTGACGGCCAAGTCAAGGAGGGAAGGGCAGGACAGCAATGTTTCACCCTTGGTGATTAAGCAAGGCTTAAAGTTCCCGATCTTTCTTCAGGCTGATCTGAAGTGACGACGCAAAAAAGGAGGTTGTGTCCAACTGCGTTTTCCGTTGGCGAGAACAACCCAACTCTGACTAGACGGTTAACCTGAAATTTTGCTGCTCTCGGTGCGAACCATTTCGATGAGAACCTCTGCGCCTTCCACACCATAGAGGAAAGCGTCCGCTTCAATCGGTGGGCGCTCATAAGGATATTCTTGATTGCAATGATGCGACCCTGAGGACACACAGCGCGGAAGCGTTGCGCTACTTTTCGCCTAACATCGAGTGCCATCGAATAGCAAAACAATAGCACATCGCAGTCAGCATTTTGAATGTGGGAGATTGCAGTCTCCACATCAGATGCAGTGAGGACATGGAAGCCCTCGCGTTCCAGGACTGCTTCACGAAGCGAAAGCAATTGCGGATCATCACCGACCGAAACGAGCGTTGTTCTTTTTTTCTTTTAGGCGGCATGGCCGTTCACGGTTGGCCCATTCCGCTGCTCGGCTTCTAAAGCCTTATCCAGTTCCTCGGTGAGTTCAATCAGTCGTTTCGGATCAGTTTCCCTTGATAATTCTTCCGCAATGTCGCGCCATGTGCGTATGAGTTTCATGTCAGCTTGCGACATGTTTTCTTCCCTCTGAAATCTATCCTGGGTACGATATTGTACCGTATACGATAAAACCTAGATCGAGAAAAGGACTGCGCGAATGTGTTCACACGCTGCTCTGAGCCCTTGGCAGTCTTAAGGAAACGAAATGCAAGTGTGCATCAAACTGTGTTGGGCGGAGAAAAGCCCACCCCAAACTCTCAAGTAAACGGCGGGCCTAATGAACCCCATTCTGCCTGCTCGACGACTGACCAGGGAGCACTGAAGCGAGGCCACTGAAGCTGAGTAAACACCCGTTGGGTGTGGCATTCCAGGGGCCCTTTGTACTAGGGCCTGTAGTAGCGGCCGATAATCTCAAGCTGCTTGAAAACCACTGCTCTGCCCACTGCTCAGTTTTACTGCACAATTTACTGCACAATGGCTCCCAAGTGAGCCCAAATAACCCGATTGTGCAGGAATTTTCTGACTGTATCCAACTGAAAAGAAAGATTCCGATAACTGGCTTTAGTTGCGGGGATGGATTTGGTCAGGACCTCCTGCATGGTGTCTTCGGCGTCCTGCCGATGGCCGCACACTTTCATGCTGAACGAAAATACGGCGTTCTGCAGAAGTGCAATAGCCTGTCCGACCCCAGCTTCATCTCCGCCTTGCAGGAGGGCAACTGCCTGCTCGATCTCCGGCCGCATCGCTTCAAATTTAGCATGCAGGCACGCTTGGCCGCCGGGCGTGATACTTATCATACGGTTTGTGGCAACGGGCGCGCCGAAGGCGTACAACTTTTCATCGTCCGAGACGACATAGACCACACGATCGGCGACGCGGGTGAGGAATACCCCGCCGGTGGCGTAGCTCCAGAGCTTCTTCCCTTTTTTTGGTTGCCAGCGCGAACACGTTGCTCCCTTGCGGGCCAACGTAGACCGCCCTATTCGCCACCGGATGAATATGCCAATCCAGCTTTGCCACCGGGATCATAGGTAGCTACAGCAATACTGTTGTCGAATGTACTGTCGCCGCGTCCCTCAAGCACTTACGGGATCGCCCGAACCGTCATCGCAGACCTGGAGGGTACGAGCGCCGCAATTGTCTTTTCTATATCGTGGCGTCGTTACCCGGATAGTCACAAACTACCGAACGGCAGGGGCGAGCTGCGTTTTCTGCAGAGAAACATGGGCGAGTCGAAACTCGCCCTTCATTTTCGTAACCTCCCGCATCAATAAATTTCGGCGCTGCTGAGTGCATTGTTCCCGTTATCACCACCCGCTGCGAGCGCGTGGCCGTTGGTGAGCAGGATCAGATTGTGGTCCACCCGAGCGCTGTTCATGCTGCTGGCGCTTGTCCAGGTTCCCGTCGTAGGGTTGTAGGTCACGCAAGTCGCTAAAACGGTAGTGCCGTTTGAGGTAACGTTGGTCCCCCCTGCGACCAGCACGGAGCCTGTGGACAGCAACACGGCAGCATGCTCCTGGCGGTTCGATGGCATATTTCCTGTCGCCGAGTAGGTCCCGGTTGAGGAATTGTAAAGCTCGGCCTTCTGAATGCTTATCCCGTTGACATTCTCTCCTCCTGCCATGAGTACCAGGCCATTTTGCAACAGGGAGGCAGTGTGGCCGGAACGAGGCGTAATTAGCCTTCCAGTCAAGCTGAAGGCTCCTGTGGCGAAGTTGTACAGTTCTGAACTGCCCAGCGCATCACTAGCAGCCGTCTGTCCGCCCGCGACCAGAACCTTTCCGTTGGTCAGCACGGTAGCAGTCATTGCCATTCGTGCGGCCCGAAGAGACCCTGTGGGACTCCACTTTCCGGTGCTGGGATTGTAAAGCTCTGATGCGGTGGTCACTGCGAGGCAGCCGTTGACGCCATACGAGGTGCAACCACCGGCGACGAGAACGTTACCACTCGACAGGAGCACGGCCACGAACTCTGCGCGTCCCCTAAGCATTGAGCCAGTTGTAGTCCATGTTCCGTTCGAAGGGTTGTAGATTTCCGCGCTTGCTGTCGTGCTGCCCAGACAATCGCTGTTGATGCATCCACCCATGGCGAGCACTTTGCCATTTGCGAGAAGCACAGCCCGCGCGCTGCTGCGGGCCACATTCAGGTTTCCGGTTGAACTCCAGGCACCCGAGGCAGAACTATAAAGTTCGCTGGAGGCCAATGGGACGTTGTTATTGCTCCCGCCAGCGACCAGCACGTAACCGCTGGGAAGAAGTACAGCCGCGTGACTGCCACGGGCGGACCGCATGCTGCCTGTCGAACTCCAGGATGCAAAGCTGAGGGTGGTTGTCAGAACGAGCGCCATCATGGGCACAATTCTGGACGCGAGTGTGTGCGAGCACAGAAATTTCATGGGATCCTCCTTAAAGACACTGTGTTGCGACCTAGGCCCGAATGCGATTGACTTGGCCTTGTGGCACCAGGAAACGCGGTGAACGCAGCATTGCAACTGTCAAGGCAATCCTCGAGCCAAATATAAAAAAATCAGCAAAGTCGAGGGAAACCGCACCCGTGGAACGACTTTGGCGAAAGGGAAATACTGCGGCTTGAGTTACGCCCTGCCGTCTCGTACAAAACTGTGGACCATAGCAAAGTAGATTCTTGAACGGTGATTGTCGGGACAGCGGCTTGATATTCAAACAAGAGATTGCAGTCGGCGAACCCCTGAAAAACGCAAGCCGCCGAAAACAGTTCCGCGCCAGCACGAGGTCGATTTCAGTTTTGACGCAGGCGCGCATTTAGGCCTCGCGCCAACCCATGCATCGGAATCAGCACGGTTTTTCGTCCGGGCCGCTCCAGCACTTCGAAAGAGTGAGGCCGGTATCGCCGGCATCTGCAATCACGCTCAAACGATGGAGAGAATCTGTTAACGGAAACAGGGGCGAGGGCATTCAAGATCATGGCGGAATTGACGGAATAGGCGAATAGGCGGTCTCGCGATGTCCTATTTATCGTCGTAACAGGGTTCCTGTGACACAGATCACCAGCAGATGTGATGACGCTCACAGTTTTCTTTAAAAGTTTCTACAGTGTTCTCCAGAGCCTGCCCTACTGCTTCCAAAAAAGCTGAGATCGTACGAAAGCTGCCTCGTTTGTAGAAGTCCGTGAACGGTCGTGCACCAATGTGGGAATTCGATTTTGGGGTGGGCTGGGACCCCAACCACGCCAGTGATCACTTGATAGTTAAGTTTATGTTAGGACGACGGTTTAGTTGGGGCCCGACGGAAGCGTTAATAGGCCGCCTCAACCCCTACCACCTCGCCAGAGTGACTAACCAACTGCCAATCTTTGAACTGCCTTTTGCCATAGGTGTGCTTCCCGCTTAACTTCGAATCCGGCATGGCCAAGCTTCCCCCTATGCCCTTCCTGCGTCGCAACTTGCCGCAAAATCGACCCGTATTGATGGCGGCCCCTTTGGCAGCAACGGGAGCGTCACTGCGCAACTTTTGACCGTACATGGGCCTAAGTCATGCTTGCAGCGGGACTCGGGCCCGTCACGTTCAAGATGAGCAGGAACACAAGGGTTACGCGGCCTAAACGCTGCTCTGCAGTGCCAGAGATTGTCGCAACTGGAGAGCGCCGTCGCCCAAGTTTTGACCCTACGCTGGCGCATGTCATGCTGGGAGCCGGTACCCGACTCTGGGCACTGGGCCTCAATGATGAGCGAGAACACAGGACCCCGCTAGGCGAGACTTACCGGCAAGCTGGAGTCTGTTTAATTACAGAGCATAGTTGTCCCAAGTTTTGGCCCTATACCGGCACGTGTCATGCTGGATGCGGGTAAGAGAGTTTGGTTCAGGGGGGCGCCAATGATGACAGGATCAAAGGGCTTACTTGAAAGAGCTTCCAGGCGCTTTTTCACCTGGAGAGCACGGTGCCACGGTGCCCCAACTTTGACCCTACACGCTCATGCCATGCGGGCAATGTGTTTGGCGCAGACATTAACAATGAAGCAGAACGAGGCTTTGGGCTGCAAAAGGGGTACCGAAACGCCAGGCTGTCCGCCTGGAGAGCACTGCTGGCACAAGTTTTGACCCTACGCTGGCGTATGTCACGCTGCAAGCGGTATGGGGATCTCGGCCGGTGCACCGGAAGGTTTCGAAAGTCCTCACTAGAGGAATTGCCAGGGTTTTGTGGTGGCGAGCCATGCCTGGCTTGCACCTCGGTTTTGTCTTCCAGCGCAGGTCTTGGCCTCGAGTCGGAAAGCGAACCACAGCTCTTAGTTTTGAACCGGTCCGCGACAGTGCGATGCTGGATCGTCAGCGCAAGGTCGTGCAGCAGGTGAACGTAAATCAAGCAGAAAGGGGCGAGCACGATGGCACTACTTTAATAATCTCCGCCGCAAAAGGGCCGGGGGCGTATCGAGGCTGGCAGGAAACAACGCTAATTGGCACAAGTTTCAGGATCCAGCATCAGCCAGAGAGGCCCAGGATCAGCTCACAACTGTGCAGGTCTGAAAGATAGCACAAGCAAGATGCCACCACTCTCACAAATTGGCGTTGTAATAGCCACGAAGGCCTTTGCTTCATTTTTAGAGCCGAAACCGTAGGAAAGGTAATTACGCTGGAGGCGTCGCGCGGAGAGACAGCTTCCCGCGATCGAACCCATGAACAAAAGCACGTCTCGTAAGGACAAAATCAATCCTCAGCACTTTTGTGTCGACGATGGCTTGTCATTGTCTGGTATTGTGCAGGCCATCGTTGATGTCGGACAACAACGTAGTAGTATTCTCAGCTTTCTGCGCGAGGCATTAAAGGCCGGTGATAATGACAAGGCACTGGACTTGGCCCGCCAACTGTGTGGATTGACCAATGCAAAAAGTACTCGAATTCATTAGGGTCTCAACCGAAGGTCAGGCTGCAAGCGATCGCGCATCCATTCCGGCGCAGAGGGCGATCAACCGTCGCACTTGCGCTGCGTTCGGCCTAGAGATCGTGAAGAGCATTGAGATCGCCGACGTTTCAGGGGCGATGGTAATGATGGCCCCGGAAATGCAGCACCTGATTCAACTGATCCAAGATCCGGAGATCCACGGCGTGGTCGCTCGTGAGTTTTCCCGTCTGATGCGGCCGGAAAATTTTGCTGATTTTGTTCTCCTGCAGGTATTCGCTGACTCACAGACGATTCTCTACCTACCCGAAGGGCCCATCGACTTTTCTAGTAAGACCGGGAAATTCATGGGTACCATTCGCGCGGCCATGGCTGGGTTCGAGCGAACGGAACAGTTGGAGCGGACCTGGACTGCCAAGGAAGAGAAACGAAAGCGTGGCGAGTTGGCACAGTCTCGCATCGTGTTGCCTTTTGGTGTTGGCTACGATGCGGTAAACGGCTTCTACTATAAACCGCAGACGGAACTGGTAAAGGAAGCCTATCGGCAGTTCCTCGCTGGGAATCACAACTACAACAAACTGGCAAAGCTCGTCGGCGTCACGCCCCGGGGTATGCACTGCATTCTGCGCAATCCGATATGGATGGGTTGGAGGGTGATCGATAAAAAGCGCGATACCAGCAGTGCTGGACGATACCAGCGGATCAATGGTCGCCAAGCGGATCGCCGCAAAGTTCCACGTACACCAGAAAACATCATTCGAGTCCGTGTCATTGATCAACCGCTTGTAACAGAAGAGGAGTTTCAAGCCGTCCAACGCATCATGGACCTCAAGGAGAAAAAGCATTGGCGTAGCAGGGATGACTATCAACACAGGTTCACGTATAACGGCTTCCTGACATGTTCGAGATGCGGTGAGCCTGTGCAGACGGCGCTTTCGCGGCGTGACTATTACCTTTGCCGGGGCCGGCGCAACACACACACATGCTCCACAAAATACATGACCAGGGAGAAACTTGAGGCCAGCCTCGACCAGCTGTTTTCGTTCGACCTGAGCGATCCCGCTTTTATCGAGCGCTGCATTGAGGAATACAACTCTTCTTGTGGTGGCGGCAGCAACGACGGACCACGCAGGATCGCGGGTTTGACAGCTCAGGTCCAGAATCTTCGTGAAAAGCGTTCTCGAGTGATCGATGCCTTCGTGGACGGCACGCTAGCAGTTTCGGATCGTGATCGGCGCCTGGCTGATCTAGACCGGGAAATCGCGGCATTGCAAGACGCTTTGCTTCGCGAAATTCCCAGTTCACGGCCCTCCACGGACGACCTCGTCCGTCTGTTCGCTCCATTGGTGGAATGGGAGTTCTGGACTCGGGAGCAGAAACGGCAGGTACTGTCGGCCATTGCGCCCGATATCCGAGTGGCGGACTATCAAATTCAGTCCGTTGGCATTTTCGTGCCGGCATTCAGCAATGAGAGTACCCACACGGACAAGGATTCATGGCGGCGGCGAGCATGAAACGTGCCGGGAAGGTGAGTGACATGGCGGCACGTGCGATACATACAGTGCCATCTTCCAATGGCTGGCGCATTACCTCGAGCACGTTGCGCGGGAACTCGGGAAGCTCGTCGAGGAACAGCACGCCATTGTGCGCCAACGACACCTCGCCGGGTCGTGGAATGATGCCTCCCCCGATTAACCCGGCGTCGGAGATGGTGTGATGTGGAGAGCGGTATGGGCGTGTACCCACGAGCCCGACGCCCGCATCCAGCACTCCTGCCACGCTGTGGATCTTCGTGGTCTCAAGCGCTTCTTCAAAAGTAAGCGGCGGGAGGATGGTCGGCATGCGCTTGGCGAGCATGGTCTTGCCGGAGCCTGGGGGACCGATCATGAGAATATTGTGCCCGCCCGCACAGGCGACCTCGAGAGCGCGTTTGGCAGTCTGCTGACCACGGACATCCTTGAAGTCAATGACGAAATTCTGAGCCTCGCGCAACAGGGCATCGCCATCTGATTTCACCGGTGCAATGCCATTTCCGAGATTAACGAAACCGATGACATCAATCAGGGATCGGACTGGGAAGATGTCGACCCCTCCGACCATGGCCGCTTCCCGGGCATTCACTTCGGGCACGATCATGCGGGAAATCTTTTTGCCGCGCGCTTCGATCGCAATGGGCAGAGCGCCGCGCACGCCTCGGATTCCGCCGTCGAGCGACAACTCGCCTACGAACAGGCAATCGGAAATTTCCTTTTTGTTCAAGCCGCCATACGCGCCAAGGATGCCGAGCGCCATGGGGAGATCGAATCCCGAACCTTCTTTCTTGATGTCAGCCGGCGCGAGATTAATCGTAATGTGAGTGGGAGGTATGTCGTATCCGCAATTCTTCAGCGCGGCACGTACCCGGTCGCGGCTCTCGCGCACGGCAGCATCCGGCAGCCCGACTGTGTGGAAATGATCTTCGGGCATCTTGATGCCAGACACATCGACCTCTACCTCAATGATGTTGGCATCGATGCCATAAACCGCGGCGCTGAGGGTTTTATATAGCATTCGATGAAGCACACCCCGGCACTCGCGGGAGGGAGCGCGACCATCACCAGCTTATGGATGCCGCAGCCATCATGCGGTGATTGTGGTCACGACCGAAGGTGATCCACCGACGTGGCGGGGAAGTGGGCGACAGCAGAGAATCAAGATGTCTAATAACGACACGCTGTTCACACCCGCGACCGTGCAATACGATGACGCTTGGGCCAGGCTGCGGGCTGACAAGGAAATCTGGAGCGGGGCCGGCGCTCGTTACGTATGCGTGATGTCGAAAAATCGCGATCGCCCGGGCGCCTGGAGCGGGAGGAAAGCAGACTGTGGCGCGTCGCGCTGTTTTTCCTTGTACTCCTCGCCACCGGCCTCGCCGCACTTTCATGGGAGCGCCTGCGGGATCTTCCTTATCATCTGGCAGCGATTCCGGCCGGGCTCTTCATTCTCGCGCTTCTATTCGCGGTGTATGCGTATGGTCGTCACCGGGAGGTCAGCGAGCTCAAGGGGCTGTTGCATGATCTGCAGGAACGCGCCACCAGCGTTACGCCGTCCGAGGAACAACTCGATCAGCTCGGACAACTGATTTCGCGGTCGCAGCGCAGTTTCAAGGAACTGATCGATTCCTTCGATGACGTGGCATTTGCGATCTCGCTGGACGGCACCATACGAACCGTTAACCGCCGCTTTACTCAAGTCTTGAATCTTTCCTATTCAGCTGTCGTAGGCCATAAATTGGATGAGTTCCTGGACCAACCCACCCGGGACGAGGTGCAAGCGGGCCTTCCGCGCTTTCTGGAAACGCGTCGCTGGTCTGGCGTCGTATCGCTTCGTTTGAAGAACCAGAGTCGATCGCTATATTTCGATTGCGTACTCAATGCCATTATCAAAGGCGACGAGGTGGTGGGTGCCAGCGCGCTGGCGCGCGACATTACTGAGGAGCATGAGAAGGAGCGTCGCTTTACTGAGCTATTCGAGACCTTACAGGAGGGCGTTTACTTCAGCAGCCCGGATGGAAAGCTCCTCGATGCGAATCCGGCATTGGTGCGTTTGCTGGGCTACGGAAGTAAAGAAGAGGTACTTGCCCTTGGAGCGGAGGACCTCAGCTCCGAGGCTGGGGATAGCCCGGTGCTTGGACGTGGTCCCTATGACACAGGCGCTGTCCGTACACGCGAGATACGCCTGAAGCGGAGAGACGGCACGCATTCCGTGTGTATGGATTCTTCCCGGGCGGTTTGGGACGGATCAGGGAAGATCATTCGCTATCAGGGCACCCTGGTCGATGTCACTGAAAGGCGGAAGATGGAAGAACAGATCGGTCGGCAGGAGGAATTCCGGCGCCGGCTGCTCGAAAGTTTCCCTGATCTCATCCTGGTCATCGATCTGGATGAACGTTATACGTTCGTGAGCTCCAGGATTCGCGATCTTTTGGGTTTCGGGCCGGACGACCTCATAGGCAAGAAGATTGACGATCAGCAGGGCCATTCTCCCGAATTGCTGGCACTCTTTCGCAGTGTAGCCAGCGGCCAACAGTTATTCGCGGCTGCCGAGTATGGAGCGCGTCATCGAGATGGCACCTGGAGAACGATGCGGGCTTCGGCTAGCCAGCTGTTCGACGCGGAAAACAAGCTGAGCGGCGTGATCATGTCGGTGCGCGACATCAGCGTAGAGAAGAAACTGGAGCAGCAAATCATTCAAAGCGAGCGATTGGCGGCCATGGGGCAAATGATTGGCGGGTTTGCTCATGAATTGAACAATCCTTTGACCAGTATTTTGGGAGTCAGTGAGCTTTTGCAAGATGGCGAAACCAATGAAGCCACGAAAAAACAGCTCGCTATGTTGCACCAGCAATCGCGGCGTGCCGCTGAAATCGTACAGAACCTGATGTACTTCTCGCGCCCCCCCGCGCCAGGTAAAACCGACGTGGACTTAAGCGAGCTCGTGGAGCGCACGCTTCACCTGCACGCTTATTCCTTGCGCAAAAGCAATATTAGCGTCGATTTTCTGCCTGAGCCAAGATTGCCCAAAGTAGTCGGGGATCCTCACCAGCTGATGCAAGTTTTCTTGAATCTGATCTTGAATGCGGAGCAAGCTATCAGGGAGGCAAGGAGTCGTGGCACTCTGCGCATACGACTCGGTCATACGGGAGACGTGTTGTGGGCGACTTTTCAGGACGATGGACCGGGCATCTCGCCTGAAATCCTGCCTAACATTTTCGATCCGTTCTACACCACCAAGCGGCCCGGTCGGGGCACAGGCCTGGGACTTAGCATTTGCAAAGCAGTACTGAGAGAACACGGTGGAAATGTAGAAGCCGCAAGTGCTCCGGGCGGAGGCGCCGTGTTTACCGTCACTCTCCCCTTGATCCCTCCTCAAAGCACGAAGGGCGCCTAGAAGTTCCAGCGCCCTCATGATTCTCGTCCCGCTGAGAGCCTCAGCGTTCTACCGCCATCGCAACCGCATTGCCGCCACCCAAGCAAAGCGCGGCTATTCCTCGATGAACGTCGCGCCGGATCATCTCGTAAATAAGCGTGACCAGCACGCGTGCGCCACTGGCGCCAATGGGATGTCCGATCGCCACTGCTCCGCCGTTGACGTTTACTTTGTTCGGATCGAGACCGAGCTCTCGCATTACCGCCAGCGCCTGCACGGAGAACGCCTCGTTCAGCTCATAAAGATCGACATCTTCGTTCTTCCATCCGGTCTTGTCCCAAAGTTTGCGGACCGCCCCCACCGGAGCCATCATCACCCACTTGGGATCGATGCCGCTGGTGGTCTGGGCAACGACCCGGACCATAGGCTTGGCGCCGAGTTCCTTCGCACGACTGGCGCTTGTGACAACAACTGCGGCAGCCCCGTCATTGACGCCCGGAGCATTCCCTGCGGTCACAGTGCCGTCCTTCTTGAATGCCGGTTTCAATGAGCGAAGAACCTCTATCGTCGTGTCCTCGCGAGGTGACTCGTCTTTGTCGAAGATCACGGGGGGCGCGCCCTTCTTCTTGGCAGGAATTTCCACCGGCACGACTTGAGCCTTGAAGCGGCATTCTTTGATAGCAGAAACCGCTTTGCGATGCGAATTCACGGCAAACTCATCTTGCTCCTCGCGAGTGATACCGTATTTCTCTGCGACATTCTCTCCAGTGATGCCCATGTGATAGTCGTTGTAAATGTCCCAAAGGCCGTCGTGAACCATGGCATCGATCACTTGCGCATTTCCAAGCCGATAGCCCTTGCGTGCCTGGGGCAAAAGATACGGTGCGTTCGTCATCGACTCCATGCCGCCCGCGACAACGATCGAACTGTTGCCGGTTTCAATTGCCTGTGCCGCAAGTCCCACGGCCTTCAATCCGGAGCCGCATACCTTGTTGATTGTCATGGCACCCACGGCTGAGGACAGTCCACCAAAAATGGCGGCCTGACGCGCGGGGTTTTGTCCTAGTCCGGCTGAGACCACGTTGCCCATGATGCACTCATCGACCAGGTTTGGATCAACATTGGCGCGCTTCACAGCCTCACGCACCACCAATGCGCCGAGTTTCGGAGCGCTGAAATCTGAAAGGCTCCCCTGGAATTTTCCTACCGGTGTACGGCACCCTGAGATGATGACGACATCGTCGAAAGCAGCCATAAATGCGCTCCTGAATGATGTTTGCAACCTTCATTATAGATGCAGCACGGAGCAAAAAGGTGGAACAGGAGACATTCAGGCACGACGGCGGGTGGGTTTCTGATTGGTGTTCCGAAGCGCGCGCTCTCAGCCACTTCATGAGGGTGCCCTGCCATCAAATTCTCGCAAGCACCGCAACGGAATGCCTGGCACAAATTATTTTTTGCTCGCGACGCATCGCTCGAGTGACTTTCGTACATCGGTCGCGCGCGCGACGCACATCATTTTTCTCTTGACATCATTTTTCATTGACTCTATACATCAACTAGTTGCAACAGATGATCGTTGCAAAGTCCATGAAGAATGGAAGGGAGAATAGAACCATGGCAACGAAGAAAAAGGCAAAGAAGACCAGCAAGAAGAAACACTAAACTTGCTGAACTGTGTGAGACAGGGGACGCGGATAGCGTCCCCTAAGTTTTTGGTACGACTCCTTCCCATCTTCAAATCCCTTTCAACGCTCCGCACCATCCTCAGTTCGTCCTTCCCGCAGCGCTCGTTCGGGGCGCGACGGGAAGTTGCTTTTCCGTCGCCGGACAGAGATTTCGATAAGGGCACGTCCAGCAGTGATGCCCAGGGTTGGCAGGAAACTTTCCGGCAGCGATCTGGGTGGCTACTTCCTCGACCCGTGCCTTCGCTTCTTCCAATTGAATATCGCTACGGGTTGTGCTGATCACGCTGTTATCCGCAAGGTTATAAAACGCCAGGCATTCCGCACGATATCCCCAGGTGTCCTTTGCGGCGAGAGCATAAATAGATAATTGCAGGCTTTCATCCGCATCTTCCTGGGAGCGTGGCTTGCCCGTCTTGTAGTCGAGAATTGCCACACGATTGCCTTCCAGACGATCGACACGATCGATACGCCCATTCACCTTAGCGGTGCCAATACGGATGCTGAACGATTCCTCAGTGTGCAGGATGTCGGGTTGCCCGACCGCTTGGGCATGTGCGATGAAGCCCTGCAGCTGCTGTACGCCTTGCGTTTCATAAAGTTCGTATTGGTAACGGTCCTGGATTCCCGCGGCGGCAAGATCGGTCGTGAACATCTCGGCCAGTTCGTCCTGCGGGATGGTTCGACCATAGCGCAGGGCATCGTAATACGTCTTTAGGACACGGTGAATCGCGGCCCCGTATTGCATGGGAGCGGGGGCCTCGCGAGGCATTCTCCATTCCCGCTCCAGCTTGAACTGCAGTGGACAGGTGTCATAGCTCTCGACGGCGGTCGCACTGAGACTCGAGTTCAGGTCAAGGTTGGGAGTGAGCGAAAGCCAGGCAGCCGTGTTGGATTCAGCCAGCGGAACAAGTTCCTCTCCGGCAAACATGTCCACCTGGAGGGGGCCTGGGGGACGCCGACGCAACCATGTGCTGAAATCTGATTTCTTGAGCAACTCGCGCACAAACCCTGGGGGCGACGAATCCCGACCCGACCCCTGTTTCGCGTAGATAGTAAGCGAGTCGCGGGCGCGGGTCATGGCGACGTAAAACAGTCGGCGTTCTTCCTGATCGTTGAGCTCTTTCCCAGCATCCTCGGCAACCGAATCTGGGTCCCTCAGCTCGCGCGGAAACTCGACGAGCGGCTCGCGATAACTACATGGAAAGCTCGGGGAGCTGGCCCGGATGATGTAGACATGCTTGAACTCCAGACCTTTTGCGCCATGTGCAGTCATCAAGCGAACCGAGTCTTCGCCATGCGAAGTCATGCAGATCGCGCCCCGCGCTTCCCGGAAATACTCGAGGTACTCGATAAATTCGCCGGGCTCGCCCGTGTTCGTGATCGCCTTCTGCTCCCATGACGCAACGAAGTTGAGCAGCGCCTGGATGGCTGGGGAAGCGACATTCAGATGGAAGTGGCGGACGACGATCTCGAGCGCGGCGCGGCTTTTGGCCTTGGCCTGAAGAATCTTCTGCTTGGCTTCGGCGAGGGATTTCAGCACCGCGGAGCCGTTGTCTATCTTTTCCAGGGCGGCCACCAGCCCGGAATCTTTCGGAGCCGAACGCATCGCTGCCCGCAATGCGTGCGGATCCACGCGAAATTCCGGAAGCGCGGCGACCCGGAAGAGACTGGCACCGTCGGAAGGAAATATGGTGGCAGTGAGGGCGGCGATGACGTCGCGAACTTCGGGAGTATCGAGAACGTCCATGTTTTCTACCGTGAACGGTATATTGCGCTGCGCCAGTTCTTTAACCAGGTCATCGCGATTCAAGTGGTTTCGGTAGAGCACGGCGAAATCGTTCCAGTCGCACCGAGAGTCGTTTTTCTTGCTGCGAATATCGCCGGCCAAGTCGGTCGCCTCCAACTCCCGGTCGCGCCAGACCACGACTTCGACGGGCTGGGAAGAAAAATGACGTTTCTCCTTTGCCGCTTCTTCCTCCCGTGCCGACTGCAACGGCTTCCGCTTGTAGTCGAGGCGCTCGCCTTGCCCCGCGTGAAAAAGCGGGGGGTTCTGGTCAACCACGCTGAACGCGCAGCGAAGGATCGGTATAGTAGATCGCCGGTTTTTGTCCAGCACGATGAGCTTGGTCCCTGGGAAATGGCGCGAGAAGAGACCAAAGGCCGCGCTCGATGCCCCTCGAAAGCGGTAGATCGCCTGATCGGGGTCTCCGACGGCAAAAATGTTTTGTTCGGCGCCGGCGAGCAACTTGAGAATTTTGACTTGAGCAAAGTTAGCGTCCTGGAATTCATCGACCAGGATAAAGCGGGCGCGTCCCTGTTCCCGCGCGCGGAGGTCCGCGTCGCGCTGCAGTAGGCCATAAGCACGCGTAATCATGTGGCTGAAAGTGCCCAGGTTCGAATCCGTGAGCATCGCCTCGACCTTGTTGAAGACCGAAGCAATCTCCTGACAGCGCTCCAGAACCTCCTCGTCTCCGATCTGGTTCGCATGCTTCGACTTTGTGACTCGCGGAATGGGCAACTCTCCACTTTGTAACCGCTGAACATAGGCCTGGTATTGTTCGGGTCCGACAAGTTCGTCGTGGCAGCGGCGCATGAAGTCGAGCAAGTCGTCCAAAAACTCGCTGACATTGGCTGCCCGGACGAAATACCGCAAGCTCAGCTCACGAATTCTTTTTCGGAGAAGAATCCAGAGGTCCTTGTCGTCGAGCACGCCGAATTTCTTGCCATTCGCGATCAGTAGTTCGTTGCAATACGCGTGAAATGTGCAGGCCCGCAATGCCGAAACATCGGTTCCTTTGAGTTCTGCCCGAACGCGCTCACGCATCTCCCGGGCGGCATTGTCCGTGTACGTAAGGGCGAGGATCTGATCGGGACGCGCGTGGCCTTCGCGGACCAGGTGGGCAATGCGGCGCGTCAGAACAGTGGTCTTCCCAGTACCTGCGCCAGCCAGCACCAGTGTGGGGCCGAAAACGTGAGCAATGGCTTGCTGCTGGCGCTCATCCGGTACGAATGGCCCAGGCGAGGCATGCGAAAGTGGCTTGGAAGGCGCCATTACAGCGAGAATAGCAGAGACGAAAGTGAATTTTGCGCCGGATTAGGGAATCGGGACCGCCTACTGGCCCGCGGACACCGCCACAGCAACAGCCGCGATTGCAGCGGTTTCCGCCCTCAGGATTGTCCTGCCAACAGAGGCTGAAGTCCAGCCTGCTCTTAGGAACGCACCATTCTCTTCGGCCGTCCAACCGCCTTCAGGACCGACCGCGAGTAGAAGGCTACCTCGTGATCGCTGCTCCAACACTTGCTTTAGAAACTTGTCCCGTTCTATCTCCGAAAGCAGGATCCGGTTCTCCGCCTTTTGATCAATGCCTTCGCGGAGTGACACCGGCAGCGAAATTTCGGGCGCATTTGCCCTCCGGGATTGCTCCGCAGCCTCTCGGGCAATGCGGCGCCAGCGTTCGACTCTCTTGACAGCGGCGGCGGCGAGGTGCCGATCACTAAGGTTAGCAACCATTGGAATAATTTTCGATACGCCCAGTTCTGTGCATTTTTCGATTGCCCACTCCATGCGGTCGAATTTGAAAATTGCCAGTAGCAGGGTGAGATCGAGTACCTCTCGCACGGGAATGATTTGACCCAGCTCGAATTCAACCCGGCTGTCGCGAATAGCGGTGATTCTCCCCACACGTATGGAATCGCCAGTTGAGAGCTCGAACTCCTGGCCAACCTGGGCCCGCAGTACGCGAACGAGATGAGCCGCGTGCTCGCCAGTCAAAGCAGCCGTGTTTCCAGAGGTTTCGTCAGCAATCCAGCGACGACGGGTCATTACGCGCTGTCCACGAAGGTTGCTACCTATAGGCCTCGGAGTATCCGAATTTCAGGTAGGAGCTACCCGAAGATATCCTTGACCTTGCTCAACAGGGTGCGGTGTTCCGGTTTGTTCTCAACCTTGACCGTACCATCGAACTCCATCAGCAACTCTCGCTGACGTTTATTCAGCTTGGCCGGAGTTTGCACTCGCACTTCGACGAACAGGTCCCCTTTGCCGTGACCATTGAGGACGGGAACTCCCTTGTTGCGAATGCGGAAGGTAGTCCCTGATTGCGTGCCTTCCGGCACTTTCAGTTTATGGTCGCCTTCCATCGTAGGTACGGTTAATTCAGTTCCTAAAGCCGCCTGGGTGAAAGAAACCGGAATGACGCAATGCAGGTCATTGCCCTCTCGCTCAAAGAAGGGGTGCTCTTTTACATGCAGCACGACATACAAGTCGCCAGCAGGACCACCGAAAGCACCAGCTTCCCCCAAGCCGGCGAAGCGAATTCTGGTGCCATCTTCGACTCCCGCCGGGACCTTCGTGTCGACGGTGCGATTCTTCAGCACCCGGCCGTCGCCTTTGCATTTAGGGCAGGGATCTGTGATAACGCTGCCCGCACCTTGGCATGTGGGACAAGTGCGGGCAATACTGAAAAAACCCTGCTGATATCGCACCTGTCCGCGCCCGGCGCAGGACCGGCAGGTCACCGGCCCTTTCCCGGCAGCCGCGCCAGAACCGTGGCAATCTTCGCAAGCTTCGTGACGCCTCACAGTAACCTGGGTTTCAGTACCGAAAACCGCTTCATCGAAATCAATGGTGATATCTTCGCGCAGGTCGGCTCCACGCTGCGCACGGCTGCGGCGCCGCCCTCCGCCGCTGAACACATCTCCGAATCCGAAAAACTCTCCGAAGATGTCGCTGAAATCCTGGAAGATGGTGGGATCGAAACCGGCGGCTCCCGCTCCGGTGTTGCTCACCCCGGCGTGGCCATAACGATCGTAGAGCGAGCGCTTTTGGCTGTCCGCCAATACGGCGTAGGCCTCAGTTACCTCTTTGAATTTCTCTTCCGCATCGGGATTGTTCGGGTTGCGGTCGGGATGGTACTGCATCGCCATTTTGCGATACGCGCTCTTGACCTCCTGTTCGGTGCACGTGCGCGTAAGCCCGAGAACCTCGTAATAGTCGCGTTTTCCGTTGCTCGTCAGAATAAACCTTCCCTGCCTCTCCAAATTTTTAGTTTAGGGGAACCTACCGGGTGTTTCTTGCGACCCGGACCATCGCGGGCCGCAACAGACGATCCTTAATCTTGTAGCCGCTCTGCAACTCGTCCACTACATGCTGATCTTTCACCTCGTTGCTGTCCACCATCTCGATTGCCTGGTGAAAACGCGGGTCGAAAGGTTCGCCTTTAGCTGGGATGGGGGTAACGCCCAGTTTGCCGAGAGCGTCCTGAAGCTGGCGGTAGATCAGTTCCACGCCGCTGTGAAATTCGCCGGCTTGAGAGCCGGACTGCAGAGCTCGCTGGAAGCTATCCATGATGGGCAGCAATGCCTTGACAGCATCAGCAATGGCATACTCGCGGAACTCGTGCTGTTCTCGGGCCGCGCGTTTCCGAGCATTTTCGAATTCCGCCTGCAGCCGAGCCAGGCGGTCAACCAGACTGTCCCGCTCCGCCCGGAGCTTCTGCAGTTCCGACTGCTGCTCAGAAATCGTTGTCTGCGCGGTTTCGGTGATCTGATCCTCCGAAGAACTAGTGTCGTCCGCTGCCGGCAGCTCGTGATTAATATCCAGATCCTGTGGTTCCACTTCCGATTTTCCGTTCCCTCTAGCCATGATTACCGCTCACTCGTTTTCATTCAAGATTTGGTCAAACAACCGGGCGATATAGGAGACTGCGGTGATCGTGTGCTGATAGTCCATCCTCGTCGGTCCAATGACCGCCAACGACCCTCGGACCTCGCTCCCCACGCGCGCAGGTGCCCCAATCAGCACCAGGTTGCTCAGCGATGGTAACTTCTGATCGAGTCCGATCACTACTCGCACGGCCTCTTGTTTCGCATCGAGGTAAGCCCCCAACAACTCTGCCATGCGTTGTTTCTCTTCCAGTGTCTTCAGCAGGTCTTGCAAGCGCTGGCGGTCTTGTTCGCCAGCAACCAGATTCGCCGCACCTTCCACAAACACGGTATGTGAGGTTGGCTCCGAAGTCAGCGCCCCTTGCCGGTAGAGCTGCTCGATCGATTTCATTAAGCGGTCGTACTCGTTGCGCTCCTTTTCGATGCGGCGCAGCAGTTCGGCGCGCAAATCTTCCATTGTCCAGCCCCGGAAATTCTCGTTGATGTAGCGGGCTGCAAGGTCGAGATCCGCCTGCGAGATATCCATGCGCAACACGCGGTCCCGGACTACGCCTGAACGGGTTACCACGACCGCAAGTACCTTCTGATCGCCTAACCGGGAGAAATACACATGCTCCAAGGCGTTCCGCGACCCAGCCATCGCGATGGTTACACCCACGTTCCGCGAGATCAGCGAGAGCACGTGGGAAGTGCGTTCCATGAACTCTTGCACATCCGACGCCCCGGCCAGGTTGACTTGAATCATGCCCTGGTCTTCTTCCGACAGCCGGGCCGTGCCCGTAATCTGCTCAACGTAATAGCGGAAAGCCTCCGGTGTTGGTACCCGTCCGGCCGAAGTGTGAGGCTGCTCGAGAAATCCCGAATCCGACAGGTCAGCCATTACATTGCGGATAGTGGCGGGACTCAGGCCTTCCCGGTTGCCGCGCGCAAGTGTACGAGACCCCACCGGCTCTCCCGTGGAAATAAACGTTTCCACAATCGCCGTAAGGATTTCACGTTCCCTTTCACCCACCGGACCGGATGCTGGCATGCTAGACCCTGCCTTAGCTGAATCGACGCTGTATAGCCACAATCTATGTAAGTAATTTAGATGCAGATACTTAGGAAACGATTCCTGCCGTTACCTCTATGCAGGGATTCTAGGAAGCGGTGGAGTATGTGTCAAGCGATTAGCACTCAACGAGATTGAGTGCTTTCCGATATGATTCAGAGATCCCATACAAAAATGGCTAGAAAACCTCATGTAGTGGTCATAGGCGCGGGCGCGTTTGGTGGTTGGACCGCCCTGTATCTTCTCGGCCGGGGTGCGCGTGTCACCTTGCTCGATGCATGGGGACCCGGGAACTCACGTGCTTCCTCGGGAGGAGAGACGCGCGTCATTCGGGGGACATACGGCCCCAAGTCTCCGTACACCGAGATGACCGCGAGGGCATTTTCCCTTTGGGATGAACACGAGCGCAAATGGAAGCGGAGGTTTTTGTTCCGCACTGGCGTCCTGTGGATGGCAGCCAGTGACGAGGATAGCTTCGAGCGAGGTTCGGTAGAGATGCTGCGAGCGGCGAAGATCAAACACCAGGAACTGCTCGCGCGTGACATTGCGAAACGCTGGCCGCAGATTAACCTCGATGGCGTGCACTGGGGAATATTTGAACCGGAATCCGGATACCTGGTAGCGCGGACATCGTGCCAGGCGGTTATGGAAGCTTTTCGTGTACAGGGCGGAGATTATCGTCCACTTGCCGTTCTCGCCGACGAATTGGAAACAGGGTGGAAGTCGTTGCATTTAGCCGACGGCTCAACCATCACGGGCGATAAGTATGTGTTCGCCTGCGGACCTTGGCTAGGCAAGCTATTTCCGAAAACCGTTGGCGGGTGGGTACGCCCAACCAAGCAGGACGTATTCTTTTTCGGCACTCCGGCCGGCATCCCCATGGACGACCAATCGTTGCCAGTGTGGGCCGAGCATCGTGATCGCTTCCGCTATGGCATTCCTGGAAACCAGGGCCGCGGCTTCAAAATTGCCGATGACACGCGGGGCCCGACCTTCGACCCCACCACCGGCCAACGAGTGGTTAATCCGGACAGCCTGCGTGCGATCCGCGGATATCTCGCATTGCGCTTTCCCGAAATGAAAAATGCACCCCTACTTGAAACCCGCGTTTGTCAGTACGAGCAGACTCCAGACAGCCATTTCATCATTGATCGCCATCCGGGTGCTGAAAACATTTGGCTGCTGGGAGGTGGCTCCGGACATGGGTTCAAACACGGGCCTCTTATTGGGGAGATGATGTCTGAGTTGGTGCTCGGTGACAAAGACCCGCAGCCCTACTTCAAATTAAGCAGGCTCGGAAAGCGCAGACCTTTGGGGAACTGGACGGCTGCCGCGGTCGACGGGAGGGACCCAAGAATGGGTAGCTGGTGACGGGGACGGCAGAATCGCTGAGTCACACGGTCACAACGCGCATATCACTGAATCTGGATCACGCTTTCCGGCGCGCTGGCTTTAATTTCATTCGCCCTGTCCATCACTCGTCGGGTGAACTCGTAAAGCGACTTGGCGTGCGGTGAATCCTCGCCTTCCAGCACGGCAGGACGTCCGCTATCTCCCGCCTTGCGAATATCTGGATCCAATTGGATGTTTCCCAGGAAGGGAACATTGAAGTTCTTGGCCGTCTTTTCCGCTCCGCCCCGGGAGAAAATGTCCACTTCGTGGTTGCAATGCGGACATACAAAGTAGCTCATATTCTCGACCACACCTATGACATCCACCTTCATCTGACGAAACATTTCGATCGCCTTGCGCGCATCCTGAAGGGAGACATCCGAGGGGGTTGAAACGACAACCGCGCCCGTCAGGGGCACCGTTTGCACGAGCGAGAGCGCCACGTCACCTGTTCCCGGAGGAAGGTCAATGATCAGGTAGTCGAGCTGGCCCCATTCCACTGAGCCGAGGAACTGGCGAATGATCTGGTGCAGCATCGGACCTCGCCAGATAATCGGCTTGTCGCCGGGATTCAGGAATCCCACCGAGATCACCTTCAGCCCCATCGCCTGGATAGGCTCGATACGGTTGTCGATGCCGGCTTTGGGTTGAGCGTTCGTGCCCAGCATGAGCGGAACGTTCGGGCCGTAGATATCGGCATCGAGCAGTCCAACCTTGTACCCGAGTTTGCCGAGGGCGACGGCAAGATTCACTGCGAGCGTGGTCTTGCCCACTCCACCTTTGCCGGAACCGACGGCAATGATCGTTCCGACTCCAGGGATGGATTGCGGGGATGGAGGCTGACCGGGATGGGAATGCGTATGTCCGCTCAAAAGGGTACCTTCCGGGAAAAAACGTTTGCGGTGATAAGCCGATTATACAGGTGTATCACACGAAGCTGTGACGGCATGGCCCACGATCCAGGCCTTCCACCAGCTCTGGGCCGACGCAATCTACTTTTCATACCGCGAGGTATCCGCCATCCACGGGCAGAATTGCGCCTGTAACCCACGACGACTCGTCGCTCGCCAGGTACACGGCCATGCCTGCTACGTCTTCGGGTTTTCCGAGGCGGCCAATGGGATGAACCGCCGTGCGTTCATGACGAACACCCGTCGGATCGGCCGCGCTCTGAATCACTTTGGCCGTCAGCTCGGTTTCGACGAAAGACGGACAGATCGCGTTCACTCGAATGTTCTCATCACCGTGATCGATGGCCATGCACTTGGTGAGGAGCACGACCGCCCCCTTTGATGCCGCGTACGTCGCGCGATTCCGGGCTCCATTGACGCCCAGCACGGAAGCCATGTTGATTATGGATCCGCCCCGGCACTTGCGCATTTCGGGCAGCACGGCCCGCGAAAGCAACCACAACCCGCGGACATTCACGTTGAACGTTTCGTCCCATTGCTCAGGCGTGATCTGCTCGGCGGTTCCGATGTGCAGCAAGCCGGCGTTGTTGAGCAGCACGTTGACGTATTGGAAGTGAGAGATTGTGTGTTGGAGTAATGCGGTTATGTCAGCTTCAGCCGCCAGGTCGGTGGATACCGCGATTGCCGAGCCACCAATCTCCTTAGCCAAACTTTCGAGCCGATCTTTGCGGCGACCTGCCAGGACCACCTGTGCGCCCTCGCGGCTGAAAGCGAGAGCACATGCGCGTCCGATTCCACTCCCCGCCCCGGTGACGATCGCCACCTTGTTTTTCAAACGAGAACTCATGGCGCGGATAGTGTAGACGAAGCGAAGCTTCGCGTGTGCTGTCAGAATGGCAAAACACGGGAGGCCGACGGTGGCGCTTCCGTGCTTGATGAGGTATTCGGGCTTCAACACCGGCTTAGTGCCCGGCGTCCTCCAGCCGTACTTTGCCCCGGAACATTCGGTAGATGAAAACGAAATATCCGAACGACAGGACCATGCCGATGGTCCACCATACGAGCCCGACGGTGAGACCATGTGCTCCTGCCGCAGTGTTTTGAATAGTGAGGCTGTAGGATGGATCGGTGCTTGCGGGCAGGACTTGTGGATAGAGCGCGAACGCGGCGCCGACCAGCATTCCTGCTATGTAAACACCGGAGGCGGTGAACGCGACTTTCCCTTTTTCCACTCGAACCGCCCAGAGCATCATGGTAAGACTGGCCAGAACCACAATCGGGATCAGAAAAGCAATTGGATAAGCCCTGTAGTTCGTCAGTACTTGCGGACGCACCAGGCAAGTGGCGACGAGGCTGATGAAGGTCAGCAACAACTGTACCGGCCAAAGCGTGATCGCGGTTGAGGAAGCTCGGCGAGCCACTTCGCCCTCAGTCTTGATCGCGATGTACAACGCGCCGTGCACAATCAGCGTGACCAGGGCCACTACGCCGGCCATGACCGTATACCAATCAAGAATGCCGGGATTGGGTCCTACGCGAAAGTTCGTCCACAAAGCCTCAAAAAAATATCCATCACGTCCGAGCGGAACGCCACGAATGACGTTTCCCAGAGCCGCTCCAAAGAAAATGGCAAGAAGAATACTAGCAACGCAGAAGATCACATCGAAAAAGCCCTGCCATACTGGATTTTCCATGTGGGCCCGGAACTCGATGCCGATCGCGCGCAACATGAGCAGCCACAAAACCATCATGAGAGGCAGATAAAAGCCGCTGAAACTGGAGGCGTAAAGCAAGGGAAACGCGAAATAGAGCGTTCCGCCGGCAGCAAGCAGCCAAACTTCATTTCCGTCCCATACCGGCCCAATCGCCCGCAAAAGCATCTGCCGCTCGGTGCCACTTCTCGCGACAAAGAGATAGATTGCCCCGGTTCCTATATCAAAACCATCAAGAATGACATACGCCGTAACCATTACCGCGACGATAATGAACCATGCTGTTTCCATAAGGCGAAGACACCCCTAGTCGGCATTTGCTGCACGTGTGAATTGTGGGGCACTGGCCGGAAGCTTCTCCGGGCCTTGCTCAATCTCGCGATGGACCAGGAACAGGAATAGGATGCCGAGCAACATGTACATACCCATGAAGCCCAACAGAGTGAACATCCCGTTTCCCGCCGACACGCGCTTGGAATATCCGTCGATGGTGCGGAACAGGCCGTACACCAGCCAGGGTTGCCGGCCCAGTTCTGCCGTCATCCAGCCTGCGGTATTGGCGATATAAGGAAACGGCAGGCTCAGCAGGAGAACCCACAACATCCACCGGGCCGCAAACAGTTTGCCCCGCCACATAAGGAATACTGACAGCACCATGATTGCGATGAACAGTGTCCCCAATCCCACCATGATGTGATAGCTGTAGTAGAGAAGCGGGATGTTCTCTGGCCACGCGTCCTGCGGGAATACGTCCAGTCCTTGCATGTGTGCGTTCCAGCGGCGGTAGGTTAAGAAGCTGAGCATCTTGGGAACAAGGATCGGATTATCGATGGTTTTGTTATCTACGTTGGGTTGGCCAATGATCACAAGCGGCGCTCCGGGGCCGCTGTGAAACAGGGATTCCATCGCGGCTAATGTGACTGGTTGATGGTGTGCCACCATCCTCCCCTGCGCATCTCCGGTGGGGAACAGCTGCAATAGGCTGAAAATACACCCGGCGAACACCCCTGTCCTGACGAAAATGCGCCCGTGCTCAACGTGCTTGCCCCAGAGCAAATAAAACGCTCCGATCGACGCCATCACGAACGAGCCAGTGATAACCGCTCCGCTCATATTGTGGGCGTATTGCCACCCCGCCCATGGATTCAAGACCAACTGCCAAAAACTCGAAAGCTGGACCGAACCGTCCGGGCTTGTAACATACCCGACCGGATTCTGCATCCAGGCATCGGTGGCAATAATGAAGAAGCCCGACAACCATGATCCGAAAAACACCGCCAGTGCTGACCACCAGTGTCCGCGAGGGCTAAGCCGCTTTTCACCGTAGAGGAAAAGACCGAGAAAGGCCGACTCCAGAAAAAAAGCGAACATGCCCTCCATTGCCAGCGTCTGGCCGATTACGCCCCCTGCGTAACGCGAGAAGTGAGACCAGTTGGTGCCGAACTGGAATTCCATCGGAATGCCAGTCACTACGCCCAGCACGAAGTTGATCCCGAAGATCCGTGCCCAGAAGCGTGCTGCCTCGTCGTACTGGGACTGTTTAGTGCGCAGGGCAAGCGTCTTCAGCACCACGATCAGCGGTGCGAGTCCCATGGTGAGCTGTGGGAACAGGTAATGAAAGGTAACAGTAAACGCGAAGTGCAGGCGGTGAACCAGGAGTGCGCTATCCATAATGGCTGCTCAGGGAAATTCGGAAAAACCATGCTATGCAGCCAGCGACCGCGGCGATGTGACGCCCATCACAACGGACTTCCTATCGCCCTACTTTCTTTCGACGCTCCAGCTCTATACGGCGGAGCTCGCGACGCCGTCCGGCATCATTGTAGCGGCGCTGCTGTTCGTCCGTTTCCGGCACCACCGGTGGGACGGCAACCCGATGACCTTCGCGATCGACGGCAACAAAGGTCAGGTGCGCAGAACTCACGTGCTGGCAGTTGTTGTGAATGTAGTCTTCCACCCATACTTTCACTCCAACCTCCATAGAACTGTGAAAGACACGGTTTACTGACGAGCGAAGAATCACCATATCGCCAATCCGGACGGGCACCAGAAAATCCAGGTGATCGATGGAAGCGGTGACCACGTATTGCCGCGAGTGCCGGTGAGCGGCCATGGCGCCGGCAAGGTCAATCCAATGCATGAGACGTCCGCCGAGAAGCGCGCCCAGAGGATTGGCGTCGTTGGGCAGAACTATTTCGGCCATTTCTGATTGCGAATCTCGAACTGAGCGGGGTTGCAGCGGGAAATCCTGATCGTGATCGTTCTGGTTCATGAGTCACTCGAAATGGTATCGAAGCTTCCGGGCTTTGTTCTTGATAAGTACATTTCCAAATGACATTCGGCCATCTTTTGAATGCGTGCGTCGGAGTGAATACGAACCCACCGTAATGCGAGGGCGTCATATTCGAGCGTGCCGTGGCCCGCTGGGGCGTGCCCTGACTCGCAGACATATGAGATCACTATTCGGCCTTCGCAATCTTGCGAGACACAGAAACGAACCGCATCGCTGGTTCGCTCCACCGGAAGATGCGGGCACTGCTTTGCATATCCCAGATTGCAGAAGGCCTGCAGTTGAAAATCACTGGGAACTACTTCCCGATCCGGGTGTGCTGTACAGATTCCTTGCCATCCCGCGCCCAATGGCAGGCGGGCAGGGTGAAGCCATGCTGCCTCTTCGCATTTTCGGGTTGGCATAAAAAAAGGGCAGGCCAAGGCGTCCGTTCCAGATTGCGTAAAAAGTTGTCGCTCTGCTCGCCATTGTACGACCGGGCGCCCTTCCATGTAAGCTACCCGTCTGAGGATAAAAACAGAGCAGGACCTGCCCATGAACCGAGTAGCCATGCTGAGTGAAATTCTTGAACAGGACCCGAGTGACGCATTCGCCCGCTACGGTCTGGCGATGGAGTACTCCAACCAGGGCGACAGCGAGCGCGCTCTGGCAGAGTTTCATAAGTTGCTCGAAACTAATCCCGACTATACTGCCGGATATTTTATGGCGGCTCAAACATTAGCGCGCGCTGGACGGAATGACGAAGCCAAAAATATGCTCAGCGATGGAATCGACTGCGCGCGTCGCACCGGCAACGCTCACGCTCTCTCAGAAATGCAGGCCATGCTGGATGAGATGAATTGACGGGTGGCCTTGATTCTGGCGGGCTAAGATCGGCGGCGTAGCATCCGGGTCATTCCCCAGTCCACAACCCCAGGAAAGAGTTGGTACAGTTTGATAACCGGGTGCATCGTCCACGGCACGACCACTTCTCTCTTATGCTTTCGATAGCCGTCGAGAGTCGCTCGCGCCACTCGCTCAGCCGTGATGCCTCGATTGGTTGCCGGGCGGACTTGTTTGGCATCCGGTCCTCGAACAATATTGGCCGAGAAATTGGTCCTCACATATCCCGGGCAGACCGTCATGACGTGAATGCCTGAATTCAGGAGTTCGAGTCTGGCTGCCTTGCCAATGGCGTTCATCGCGAACTTGGTGGCTGAATAGGCGGCGCTGTAAGGTAAGGGAAGGTGACCGGCTACGCTGGAGACATTGATGATCGTTCCGGCCCCCTGCTGCCGCATGGTGGGAATCACCACCTGCATGCCGGCAACCGTTCCGAAGAAGTTGGTTTCGAATATGTCGCGGAATGCCGCCCAATCCATACTGTCAACGCGATCGCGCAGACCGTAACCGGCATTGTTGACCCACACATCTATGCGCTGAAAGTGGTGTAGTGTCAGGTGCACTACGCGTTCGATTTCTTCGCGATGGCGAACGTCGCACGCAAGCGCCACGGTTCTATCAGGATGCCCGACGCGTGCCTGGGCTGCCTCGGCGCGTGCGGCGTCGCGTGACAACATGACGACAGTCCCACAATGATCGGCGAAGATCTTTGCGATTGCTTCGCCGATGCCCATTGAGGCGCCAGTTACGACCACAATCTTTCCGGCAGTTTGCATCTCGTGCTTGTATTCTGCCCGCGGATGCGAAGTCAAGTGCTGGCGTACAATCGAACATGCGGTGGCCCATCGAAGGACGGTGGCCCGGGAGGCCGCGGTGAGTTCGTTGATTCCATTGTTTCCCCTTGAGGTTGTTCTCTTGCCAGGAACGCCGTTACCCTTGCACATTTTCGAACCGCGCTACAAGGAGATGCTGGCAGAGTGCCTTTCGCAAAAGTCTTCTTTTGGAATCGTGCGCGCGCAGGAAGAGGGAGTCGCCGAAATCGGGTGCACGGCCGAGATCGTTGCCGTGACCAAAACCTACGACGACGGCCGAATGGATATCGTTACCGAAGGCCGCAAGCGCTTTGAGGTGGTCGATGTGAACCAGGAGAGGTCGTTCCTTCGTGCCAACGTAATTTACATCGAAGACGATCACCAGCAGGCCACAAAGGAAGAAGTTGAAGAAGCCATCAGGTTACACGGAGAAATTTTGGCATTGGCAGGCGCCAAGCAAGACTTGCCGCAAGAGTCCGAATCGCCGCTCTCCTTTTACCTCGCAGGATCATTGCCTTTAGATTTGGATTTCAAGCAGAGCTTGCTTGGAATGCGCTCGGAATCCAGTCGCATGGAGGCGGTAATCAAATACTTTCGAGTAATTCTTCCCCGGCTCACTCACGCCGTGCGCGCGCGACAGAAAGCCGGGGGAAACGGACACGCGCATTAGCGCGAGCCGACGTCTTCGTCCGGGCTCTGCCGCGAGCCTCTTACGCTACTCTGAGCAGCCATAACGCATCCTTCCAACTGATCCGTCGCATCACACAAAAGCATTTTGCATGCGGGCGTATAATCGAGCCACAGTTGTAGATTTGGGGGTTTCCTTTCATGAGTCTTCCGCGGACGCTCGGCGAACTTCGCCGCAGTCCCTTCTCCGAACAACGTTTACGTACTCACAAAGTAAAGGATGAACTGCGCGACAATCTGGTCAAAAAGCTTCGCCAGGAGGGCCCGATTTTCCCGGGGATTGTAGGGTACGACGACACCGTCGTGCCGCAAATCGTGAATGCGATCCTCTCCCGGCACAACTTCATCCTGTTGGGATTACGTGGCCAGGCAAAGAGCCGCATTCTGCGCGCGCTCACCGGTCTTCTCGACCCCGAGATGCCGTTCATCGCTGGTTGCGAGATTCATGACAATCCGTATGCGCCGATTTGCCGCCGCTGCCGCGAGCTGGAAGCCAGAGAGGGAGATGCTACTCCCATTGCTTATCTGAAGCCGGAGGAACGGTACGTCGAAAAGCTGGCAACACCCGATGTCACTATTGCCGACTTGATCGGGGATATTGATCCCATCAAGGCGGCGCGAGGGGGACACGAGCTCAGTAGCGAACTGACCGTCCACTATGGACTGTTGCCCCGTGCCAATCGCGGCATCTTCGCCATAAACGAACTGCCGGACTTGGCGGGAAAGATCCAGGTCGGATTATTCAACATCATGCAGGAAGGCGACGTGCAAATTAAGGGCTATCCCATTCGGCTGCCCTTGGATGTTGCGTTAGTTTTCAGCGCTAACCCGGAAGACTACACCGCACGCGGGAAAATCATAACCCCGCTGAAGGATCGCATTGGCTCGGAGATTCGAACCCATTACCCGGCCAGCGTTGACGAGGGTATTGCGATCACCTCGCAAGAGGCTTGGACTGCGCGCAATGGAAATCGGTTACATGTCCCCAAGTATGTGCAGGAGGTCATTGAGCGGGTCGCCTTTGTCGCGCGTGAAGATAAACGCATCGACAAACGTTCCGGGGTAAGCCAACGCCTTCCCATCTCCGTTATGGAAAATGTGATTTCCAACGCCGAGCGCCGGGCTATCCGACATGGCGAGAACCTGGTTGTGCCGAGGATCGGTGACATCTACTCCGCCATGCCCGCGATCACGGGAAAGCTGGAACTCGAGTACGAAGGCGAAATCAAGGGTGCTGACAACGTTGCTCGGGAACTGATCCGGACGGCGGTGGCGAAGACATACGACGAGTACTTCACCGGCGTCAATATGCAACAAGTTGTGCAATGGTTCGATCTAGGAGGGGAAATCCAGCTGACGGATGGCTCTGGCGCTGCTGACGTCCTGCAGGCACTATGCGGTATTCAGGGCCTGATGGACAAGCTCGGCAAAGCCGGAGCGGGACCGAAGGATGAGGTTGAGACGCAAGTCTCCGCGGCGGAGTTCATCCTGGAGGGACTGTACGCTCACAAGCGCATCGGGCGCAGTGAGGAGCGCGTGTTCACGGCCGGCGAGAAGCCGCCGAAGCGTCCCGAGAAGCCGTTCGAGCGCGAGGATCCGCCGTACCGTCCCCGGAGGACCTTCAATTAGAGAAACGGCGGAGATGTTCGTCTTTTAGGCAGGCGCGGGACGACGCCGCTGTTTGCTGGTGCTGACCGCTTCTGAAGTTGAGACTGGCTACTTTCGATGAAACGCATTCGCTACAGCAAATACGTGCCCGATCCGGCAAGCGAAATGAGCATGGAAGACCTGCTCAGCGCACTTTCCGACTATTTCCTCCAGAGCGGATTCCAGAATTACATGATGTACGAGATGCCCGATGGTGAACAGACGTTGGAAGAACTCCGCCAGGCGCTCGAAGCTGCCCTGATGAACGGCGATTTCCTGGACGAACAAACGCGGGAGCGCTTGCAGCAGATGCAGATGGATGGCTCGCTTGAGGAACTGATCGAAAAGCTGATCGAGCGCATGCAGCAGGAAGACTACATCTCCATTAATGAGCCACAGGATCCTTCGAAACAGTCGAGCGTGGGAGGGCAGACCGGGGACGCGCAGCAGCAGGCCAAGTTCGAAATCACTGATAAAAGCCTCGACTTTCTTGGTTTCAAGTCTCTTCGCGATCTTCTCGGATCGCTGGGCAAATCGAGTTTTGGCCGGCACGACACCCGTGACTTGGCGACCGGCATCGAATCCAGCGGCGCTTCGAAGACCTACGAGTTTGGCGACACCTTGAATCTCGATACGACCGCGACGCTATCCAATGCGATCCAGCGCGAGGGTTTGGGAATGCCCCTCAACATTGAGTATTCCGATCTCCAGGTACATCAGTGCGAGTACCAGTCGTCTTGCGCGACCGTCCTCATGCTCGATTGCTCTCATTCCATGATCTTGTACGGGGAAGACCGTTTCACCCCGGCCAAAAAAGTGGCTATGGCGCTCTCGCACTTGATTCGCACACAGTATCCGGGAGACTCGCTTTCCTTGATTCTTTTTCATGACTCCGCCGAAGAAATGCCTCTGTCGCAGTTAGCGCGGGTGAAAGTTGGACCGTATTACACCAATACGCGCGAAGGCCTCCGGCTGGCACAGCGCATCCTGCAACGCCAGCGAAAGGACATGAAGCAAATCGTCATGATTACGGACGGCAAGCCCTCGGCGCTTACGCTCGAAGACGGGCGAATCTACAAGAATGCCTTTGGTCTGGATCCTCTCGTCGTGAGCCAGACGCTGGAAGAAGTTTCCAAGTGTAAGAGAGCAGGCGTTCTCATTAACACGTTTATGCTCGCTTCGGATTATGGCTTGGTGCAATTTGTCCAGAAGGTCACGGAAATGTGCCGAGGCAAGGCCTATTTCACCACCCCTTACACGCTCGGAAAGTACCTGCTGATGGATTACATGTCGCGGAAGACGAAGACCATTCACTAGGCGCGCGCTTGCGGTTCACTCCGGCCTCTCGCTTCTAGTTCTTAAGCAAACTGCTCAGATCATCTGGATGAGTTGCGTACCCAAGCGCATCTTCCCGATCCAGATGCCCGCTGCGCACGAGCCCTGCCAGGGATTCCTCGAGACTGAATGAGCCCTTGCTTTTCGACATCGTGATTTCCTGCTGGATATGCTGCAGAGCGTTGCGTCGGATGTGCTGGCGCGCCCCGTAGCCGACGATCAGCAGCTCAGCCGCCGGGACCCGGCCACCGCGTTTACTGGGCACGAGTACTTGCACTACCACCGCAGAAAGCGCCATCGCGAGTTCCTGGCGAATCGTGTTCTGCCGTTCTGCTGGGAAGGAATCAGAGATTCGCGAGATCGTGGAAGCCACGTCAGTGGTGTGTAAGGTAGAAAGGACGAGGTGTCCGGTTTCAGCCGCTGCGACCGCGATTCTCATCGTTTCAGGATCGCGCATCTCCCCCACCACCACGATATCCGGTGCCTGCCGGAGAGCCGCTCTGAGCGCAGTAGGAAAATCCGGGGCGTCGGTGCCAATCTCAACCTGTTCCAGGACGCTTTTCAGGTGCGGGTGCTCGTATTCGACAGGGTCTTCGATAGTAATGATGTGGCGGGCCTCGCTCCGATTAATCTCATGGACCAGGGCCGCCAACGTGGTTGTCTTGCCTGATCCTGCGGCCCCGCCGATCAGCACCAGCCCCCGGGTAAGCGGCGCCAGGGCTTCAATGCCGGATGGGAGATTCAGGTCGGACAGTACCGGAATTTTCGACGGCAAAGCGCGTATCGCAGCTGCGGTCTGGCCCCGCTCTCGGTGCAGATTGATACGAAACCGACCCACGCCTTCAATTCGGTACGAAGCGTCCGCAATTTGTACGTCGCGGAACATTGCGGCAGCTCGAGGCGCCAGTACTGGCAATACAGCCGCCTCAATTTGACTGCCGTCGAGCGCGTCATCATCGATCGTGCGTAGTTCACCTTCAAACCGGATTGCCGCCGGTGAGCCGGGCACCAACAGCAGATCACTGCCACCCGCTTCAATCAAATCCCTCAGCCAGGCATTGAGCCGCTGCGTTGCCGTACTAGGCGCGCCGCTCTCGGATGGGTCGGTCGGCTCGGCGCCTTTGCGGTCCATGCGTATCGGTTCAGGCATTGCTGCGGTCATCCTTCGACTGGGCAGTTCTGACTATCGGCAGCTCACGGCTGCATCGTGACGTGTGCGGCAGGATCCAGTGTTGCAGGAACCACTGCGTATGGGAACGAGCTTTTCGTGGCCGGGGCGTTTCGCTTCGGGTCGTCAAGGCCACAGCCTTCTAATGAGATTTACGGCACTCCTGAAGCGGCGCCTTCCATTTCGAGCAAACGCTACTGACTTGCTACGGATGAGTGCAGCAGTGCAACCATCTGCTGAAAGTAGTTGAGCGACATGCGCAGGCCTGTGTCCAGATCAATCTTCGGCTCCCAGCCCAGCAACCGCTTCGCTTTGCTGATGTCCGGCCGACGCTGCTTGGGATCATCTTGCGGCAGGGGTTCGTAGCGGATCTCGCTCTTCGATCCGGTCACTGCCAGCACTTTCTCCGCACATTCCAGGATCGTGAATTCATCAGGGTTGCCAATGTTTACGGGCTCGTGTTCGGAAGATTTTGCCAGCCGGATGAATCCCTCAATCTCGTCGCTTACATAGCAGAAACTGCGAGTCTGGCTGCCATCGCCGTAGACCGTCAAGGGCTCACCGCGCAGCGCCTGCTTCATAAAATTTGGCACTACGCGGCCATCGCTCAGCTGCATACGCGGGCCGTAAGTGTTAAAGATCCGGACGATGCGCGTATCCACATTATGGTAGCGACGATAGGCCATCGTCACGGCTTCGGAAAAGCGTTTGGCCTCGTCATACACGGAACGCGGACCGATCGGATTCACGTTGCCCCAATAGCTTTCTTTCTGGGGATGCTGCAGAGGATCGCCGTAGCACTCGGAGGTGGAAGAAATCAGATACTTGGCCCCGTATTTTTTCGCGACCTCGAGCGCATGAAACGTGCCCAGAGATCCAACTTCCAGGGTAGCAATGCCGTGGGTCATGTAATCTACAGGGCTGGCGGGGCAGGCAAAGTGAAAGACATAATCCACTTTGCCGCAATCAAAGGGTTGACGAATGTCGAGCTGCCGGAACTCAAAGCGGCTGTCATTCTGCAAGTGCTGCAGGTTCCGCATCGATCCGGTGAGCAGGTTGTCGATGGCGATGACGGAATAGCCCTGGCCAAGCAGAGCGTCGCAAAGGTGGGAGGCAAGAAATCCGGCCCCGCCGGTAACCAGCGCGCGTTCTTTACTCATACCTATTTACGATTGCCCGCAGAGGGATTGGCTGCTGCCGACAGTTTCTCGCTTACGGCAGGAGCGCGCCCCACACTGTAGTAGGTGAACCCGTGCTCGGCCATCGTTTCGGGATGATAGAGATTGCGACCGTCGATTACGATGGGATATTGCAAGCAGCCGTGCAGCCGGAGCAAATCCAGATTCGCGAACTCCTCCCACTCAGTGAGCAACAGCAAAGCGTCAGCTTGATCGGCCGCTTCGTATGGGCCCTCGGCATAATCGATACTGTTGCCAAAGATCTCACGCGCTCGTTCCATGGCCGCAGGATCGTAGGCGACAATGCGCGAGCCTTCCTTCAGTAATGATTGGATCAGGAGTATTGCGGGTGACTCGCGAATGTCGTCAGTGCCGCCCTTGAATGCCAGTCCCAGCACCGCAAGGCGTTTGCCGCGAAGCGTCCAAAGCGCGCTGCGTACCTTGCGAAGGAAGCGATGCCTCTGCTCCTCATTGATGCGGATCACTTCGTCGAGCAAGCGAAAATCGTAACCACATTCCCGGGCCACCGAGCGGAAAGCCATCAGATCTTTAGGGAAGCACGATCCGCCATAGCCGATTCCAGGATTCAGAAAACGAGGACCGATGCGCGAGTCAGTGCCAATGCCTTGGGTCACCTGTTGGACGCTGGCGCCGACCGATTCACAGATGGAGGCGACCGCATTGATAAAGGAAATCTTCATCGCCAGGAAGGCGTTTGAGGCATGCTTAATCAGCTCCGCGCTCTTGGTGCTGGTGACGATAATCGGAGCGGGAATTACGGCGCGATCCGGTCCGGGAATCGCATCCGCTCGCTTGTAATAGCTGCCGTCGGTCAGGGGCGCATAGATCTCGCGTAGTACCGCCGCGGCGCGTTCACTGTCAGCACCGACGACAATACGATCGGGATAGAGGAAGTCAATGACGGCTGTGCCCTCGCGCAGGAACTCCGGGTTGGAGGCGACATCAAAAGCGTCGGCATCGGCGTGATTGCGGAGGATAATTCGGCGTACCCAGTCGCTGGTGTAAACCGGAACCGTACTCTTTTCCACCACTAGCTTGTAGCCATGGCCGTTAATGGCGCCGGAAATTTCGCGTGCTACGGATTCCACGTAAGAGAGGTCCGCATCGCCGGTTCCTGTAGGTGGTGTTCCCACGGCGATAAAAACAGCAGCACTCACCCGGACGGCTCCCTGCAGGTCGTCGGAAAAGCTCAGCCGTGTGCCGCGGTGCCGTTCCAGCAATTCAGTAAGGAACTGCTCGTGAATCGGCACTTCGGCGTTCTTGAGCGCCGTCAGCTTTTGCTGGTCGTTGTCGACCAGAATGACATTGTGCCCGAGATCGGCGAAACAAGCTCCGGCAACCAAACCCACGTACCCTGAACCCACAACGGCTAGTCGCATCATTCCACTCCCATGCGTAGATCGATAAGAATGCCTATTCTGCTCAGCAACATTGGATGTAGAGGGGAGCCGTGGTGTCGTCCTGTCCTGCCAGGAATCGTTTCCCAGTGTCGCATGTAAGAGGGCCACTGAACTGGGGCACAATCACCACTAAACCATACTCTAGCAGCTTTCCCTGGCGCAGGGGAGGAGAGAAAAGACTGCAGTCAACAGTCAGGAAACAGTATGTTTTTCTTAAACAATCGGCGGCTAAGACACAGTTATGCGCCGTCAACAGCCGGCAGCAAAAACCTACCGAGAATTATGAGTTGTGAGTGCAATATTGGCGAGGTGAGAACCTCTGCGAAAAGCTACGATTTAGGAGCGGATCAGGGTGGTTCGGCGGCTCAAAACCACTGGAGTCTTTATTCTCTAAATGATTGTGAATGCAGCGTTTAGGTTCACCATTCTGATTCTAGAGACTTTGGTCACTAAGCTTTTTGACCTCTTGCAGTAAATTGCAAACCCCGATAGTCTGACCCCACTTTTCGTACCGTCCGCCCCGACGGCGGTGCGTCGCTGAATTAGCGCTTGAAGCAACTCCCCCCTTAACCAAAACGGCTGTAACGTCACGTTCTGGCCGAAACGTGTCTATACAAAGCGGGCAGAACTCACGTTGGGAAAACACTACCCTGGGGTCACGGCATGTGACTCAGAGGGCGAAGCTACGAGATAGGACAGATTCGAGGGGCGTGGCCGCGTCTCCTGCAGAAACGAATGCAAAAGCCAAATACCCCGAGCGAAAGGGGTGCCCGGGTTGTAAAGGGCCAGGCACTGGCCGTGAGGATGAATCTATGAGTGAATCTCAGGTTAAGGGTAAGACAGTGAGTATCGCGGAATCGGAACGGACACCCGATGCTCCCACGATCGCTGACGCCGCATTGACAACGGAGCTTTCCTCAGTCGTGCAGGGCCGCTCACTTCGAAGTCTTCGCGCGGAGACAGAAATCCACGCCGTGACCCAGGCGCTGGAGCAGACAGGCTGGAATCGCAAGCGGGCCGCTCAGCTACTTAAAATCAGCTACCGAGGATTGCTGTACAAGATCCAGCAACACAAGATCACACCCGCAGCCCGTGACGGCGAGTGTGCGACCGACCAGGCTAAAGTTTCCTGATCTGCAACGATTGCGCGCAGCTCGTCAGCTTTGCCGCGCGGATCAGAACGGGGTAGATGGAATTCGAAGTGTTCTCACAGAACGTTGCCGCTGTTTGCTCATTCACGGCACCCCGCAGTTTTAGATTCATTGTTCGAGTTTGAGCTTTGACCCTCCGGATGGAGCGGAGATAACCCATGAGTCGCAATTTCGAGCTGTTACAGAAGATCGGTCAACAACAGGCGTTTTTTGATACCCAGGCGGAAGCCCAGACCATGCTGCAGGAACCTGTTCCTCTCATGGCATCTGTCCCGAGCCTGACAATGGGAGAGGCCGAACTGGAGGAGCTGACAAAGCTGGTGCAGAGAGCGTTTCTGTTGCCCGCCAATGAGGCTCCGCGCGTCGTGGTATTCACCAGCACCGAAGCCGGCAACGGCTGCAGTTGGATCACGGCAAGAGTAGGAGAGGTGCTGGCCAGTCACGTGGCCGCTTCGATCTGCTTGGTGGACGCGAATCTGCGCGATCCTGGGCTGCACAACCAGTTCTCGGTAGAAAATCACCACGGACTGGCCGATGCACTCCGCCAGGGTGAACCGATCCGCGCCTTCGCGCGGCCCCTGTCCCGACCGAACCTGTACCTGCTAAGTTGTGGATCGTCTCCCGAGGAAGCGCAGGGTCTACTCGCTTCGGACCGCATGCGGCTTCGTCTATCGGAGCTTCGTTCGGAGTTCGATTATGTCCTCATCGACACCCCAGCCATCAACGTCGCCAATGACGGCGTAGTGCTGGGCGCAGCTGCGGATGGAATGGTGCTGGTGCTCAAGGCGAATTCCTCCCGGCGCGAAACTGCGCGACAAACGATTCACGACTTACAGGCCGCCAAGGCCAGAGTCCTGGGAGCCGTGCTGAACCAACGGACTTTCCCGATCCCCGAATCGCTCTATCACAAGCTGTAGCCCAGCTTACGCCGCTGTGCATTGACAAGCGGCGTTCCTTATGGCTTGGTCCGCAAGCCGCGTTTCCACCCACTAATTCAAAGGACGGGGAATGTTCGATAATTTACGTGCTGATTTCCAAGCTGCGTTGGGGCACCGCACACTGGAGCGGGGTTGGTGGCGCGTCCTCACGCGACTGGAAACTCCCGCCATTGTCTGCTACCGCTATTCGCACTGGGTGCTGAAGCTACGCATACCGGTCGTAAAGCAACTGCTGCTCATCCCCGCCTTGTTCTGGCAGCGCTTCAACCAGATGTTCTTCGGTATCTTCATCTCGCCGGATGCTGACATTGGTCCGGGCTTGGTCATCCACACGCCCTACAGCGTTTTTGTTCCGCCGATCAAGATCGGCGAAGGCTGCACATTGTGTACCGGCACACTGATTGGATCCGGGTGCAAGGGAGTGGGCGACAACGTTTATTTCGGCGCCGGCTGCAAAATTGTTGCGGATGTGAAGATCGGCAACAACGTGGTGATCGTTGCCAACAGTGTGGTGCTGACCGATGTGCCCGATAATACGACCATCATGGGCGTACCGGCGCGCATCAAGCTGCCGGGTGGACGGCCGCGGCGCTTTCCCTGGAGAGCCTTGAAAGCTGACGGGAGCCGCATCGGCGAAGATGTCAAGAATAATGGTAATGGCAATGGAGCCGCGAAGCCGCTCGTGAACAACGGCGCACAGCCGGGGAATGCCGCAGAGCACAAATCAGCAGAACAAAAAGCAAGCGCCTAGAACGAAAGGGACGAATCTTTGGACTTCGGGTGGAGTGAAGAGCAACAGGCTTTTCGTAAGGAGGTCATCCGGTTCGCGAAGGAGGAGTTGAACGATGACCTGATCCGCCGGGACCGCGAGGAAGAGTTCTCGCGCGAGCTTTGGCAAAAATGCGCCGACTTCGGAATCATGGGAGTTCCGGTTCCGACCGAGTACGGCGGCAGCGGCGGTGACACCCTCACCACGGTTTGCGCGCTCGAGGCATTGGGCTATGGTTGCCGCGACAACGGCTTGCTGTTTTCCATCAACGCCCATATGTGGACCACCGAAATTCCACTGATGGCCTTCGGCACGGAGGAACAGAAGCGGAAATATCTGCCCAAGCTTGTCAACGGCGAGATGATCGGTTTGCATGCCATGACGGAGCCGGGTTCGGGGTCTGATGCCTACAGCCTGAAAACTCGGGCGGATCGCAAAGGGAACTGCTACGTCCTGAACGGCACCAAGACTTTCATCACCAATACGACGAATGCCGACTTGTTCATCGTCTTCGCCAATGTGGATTTCTCGAAGGGCGCGAACGGGGTCACCGCGTTCATAGTCGAGAAAGGCACTCCAGGGCTGATCGTCGGCAAAAAGCTCCACAAGATGGGGCTGCGCACCTCGCCGATGTCGGAACTGGCGCTGGTGGATTGCGAAATTCCGAAGGAAAACATTGTCGGGCAGGAAGGCAGCGGGCAGGCGATTTTCACGACCTCAATGGAGTGGGAGCGCACTTGCATACTTGCCAGCCATCTCGGAATGATGCAGCGGCAGTTGGAAATGTGCGTGAAGTACGCACGTGACCGCAAGCAGTTCGGTCAGCCGATTGGGAAATTTTCCGCGATTGCCAACAAGGTCGCCGACATGGAAGTGCGGCTCGAGACTGGGCGGCTGGTGCTTTACAAGGCTGCTTGGCTGAAGAGCCAGGGCAAGCACCCGCTGCGCGAATCCTCTATCGCGAAGTTATACGTGGCTGAATCGTGCGTGCAGAGCTGCCTCGATGCCATCCAGATCCACGGCGGGTATGGCTACATGATGGAATACGAGATCGAGCGCGATCTGCGCGACGCGATCTCCGCCAAGATTTATTCCGGAACTTCGGAAATCCAGAAGGTCATCATTTCTGGATTGCACGGTTTGTGATCGACGGCAAAGAACTCCAATCAAGAGACGGTCCATGGCTTACATCCTGCAGCAGCTTTTGACTAAGAGTGCGGCACGTTATCCGGAGAAGACCGCGGTCTGGGCCCGGGGCAAGAGCATCACCTATCGCGAACTCGAAGAGCGCTCGAACCAGCTGGCGCACATTCTGCGCGAGCACGGGGTAAAGAAGGGCGACCGGGTCGGAATCTATTTTCCGAAGTGTGTGGAATCGGTCATCAGCATGTTTGCCGTGGTGAAGGCGGGGGGTGTGTACGTTCCCCTGGATCCGCAAGCGCCGGTGGACCGCATTGCCTACATCATGAACAACTGCGGCATACGTGCGCTGATCACGCGCGACGACAAGCGCCGCGGGCTCGATGAAGCGACTCTGAAGTCACTGGATTTCTGTGTGCTGACTGACGGCGCATCCAAGGCAGGCAACGGCACGGCGATGATTCCGTGGACCATGCTAGCCGAGTATCCAGGGTCAGACGCGCCGCAGGTCACCCTGACCGAGACCGACCTCGCCTATATTCTGTACACCTCGGGGTCGACCGGACGTCCGAAAGGCGTGATGCTGACCCACCAGAACGCGCTCACGTTTGTCGAGTGGTGCGCGGACACTTTTAAGGTCACCAGCGAAGACAATCTTTCGAATCATGCACCTTTGCATTTCGATCTCTCAGTATTCGACGTGTACAACGCCATCGAGGCGGGCGCAACCGTGCACATGGTCACGGAAGACATCGCACTTTTCCCGACTACGTTGGCCAGCTTCATCGAAACGCATGCCATCACGATCTGGTACTCGGTCCCATCGGCCTTGACCCTATTGCTGCTGCACGGGAACCTGGATACGGGGAAGCTTGCCAAGCTGCGCATTATTCTTTTCGCCGGCGAAGTCTTCCCCATGAAGTACTTGCAACAGCTCGCCAAGGTACTGCCGCAGGTTGAGCTTTATAACCTGTATGGTCCGACGGAGACCAACGTCTGCACCTATTACAAGGTGGAGCGCAGCCGCCTCGACAGCATGGACAAGCTGCCGATCGGCATCGCATGCGAGAACACCGAAGTCTTCGCGGTGAACGATCAAGATGAAATCGTGGGGAAGCCGGGGGATACGGGCGAGTTGTACGTGCGCGGTCCGTCGGTGACCTATGGGTATTGGGCCGACGTGGAAAAGACGAAGAAGATGGTGGTGCCCAACCGTTTTCAGCATCATTTCGAAGAGAAGATGTATCGCACGGGAGACTTGGTGCAGCTGGCGGAAGATGGAAATTACTATTTCCTTGGACGCCGCGACAGCATGATCAAGAGCCGCGGCTATCGCATTGAACTGGGCGAGATTGAGACGGCTCTGTTGAGCCATGCAGCGATCAAGGAAGCGGCAGCCATTGCTATCCCCGATGAAATTGTGGGTAGCCGCATTCGGGCGGTGGTTTCTTTGCACGAGGGCCATTCGACGAAAGCTGCGGAGCTGCAGCAGTATTGCGCGGCAAAGATTCCCGTATACATGATTCCCGAAGCCATTGAGTTCCGCGACGCTCTGCCCAAGACTTCGACTGGCAAGGTGGATCGCGTGCGGCTGGTGCAGGACAGCGTGCGTCCTGTGAACGAGTCGGTGACGGCTCAGTAACAGCATTCGACTTCTACATAACCTCAGGAGAACCATC
>Ga0070741_10003077_pt1 | contig 42456 bp, 35 predicted proteins | sample Coa_R1_4_FD_66440 | JGI IMG/M metagenome (GOLD analysis project Ga0070741, IMG submission 66440) | Surface soil microbial communities from Centralia Pennsylvania, which are recovering from an underground coalmine fire - Coalmine... | ecosystem: Environmental > Terrestrial > Soil > Unclassified ... | reverse complement strand
CTGCTGGCGCGTGAACTGCTCGCTCGCGACCTGCATCTCGACCTTCTTGTCCTGAAGCTTGCGCAGCTTCTTGTAGGTCGCGGCGATGTTGTCGAAGGTCTCGAGCACCTTGGGCTTGAGTTCGGCCTCCATGGCGGCGAGGGAGAGAGCGTTCTCGTAGTCCTCGTCGTCCTCCAGCTCGCCCTCGGGCTGCGCCTCCCCTTCCGGGGCTTCGGCGCCGTTGCCGGCCGCGGGAGCGGGCGCCGGCTGCGCCTCGGCCGCAGCCGGGCCGGGTGATGCAACGGCCGGCGGCGCGGCCTTGGCCTCGGGGCCTTCGTAGGTCGCTTCCAGATCGATGATGTCGCGCAGGAGGATCTTGGCGTCCTTGAGTTCGTCGCGCCAGATGATGACGGCCTGGAAGGTCAGCGGGCTTTCGCACAGCCCCGCGATCATGGCCTCGCGGCCGGCCTCGATACGCTTGGCGATGGCGATCTCGCCCTCGCGCGAGAGCAATTCCACCGAGCCCATGTCGCGGAGGTACATGCGCACGGGATCGTCGGTGCGCTCGGTGGGCTCCGCGCGGGTCTGGGTGGTGGCGGGCACGCTGCCTGAGCTCACGGCGACGGCGCGGCTCGGCTCGTCCTCCTCGCCTGCGTCATCGGCGTCCTGCGGGGCGGCCGCCGCCTCCTCGGCATCCTCGCTTTCAACGACGGTAATGCCCATGTCGGAGAGCATCGACATGGTGTCCTCGATCTGATCCGGGGAGACCTCCTCGGAGGGCAGCACGGCATTGAGCGCGTCGAGGGTTACGAACCCCCGCGCCTTGGCGGTCTTGATGAATTTTTTGACCGCCGCATCCGAAAGGTCGAGAAGCGGGCTGTCCTTCTCGGGCGCCTCCGATACGGTGCTGGCCTGCTCCTCGGATTTCGCAGTCATTGCCATTCCACAACTCCCAGGCACGCGGCTGCGGCGCAGCGCGCGGTGGAAAAATTCATCGGTAGTGCGCCTGACGCATCGGCGACATGCCGACGCGCAAAACGCACGCCTTCGCGTGCGGCGGGGTACCGCCACGCTTGCTGTTCACGGAAGGCTCCCGATGCATTAGCGCGAAGGCCGAGCTCCAAGCTCGTGGATCCTTCAGGAGGGAGCCTCGTCAGGCATACACAACTTGCTTGCGTCGTTCCAGTTTTCTTTTCCGGCGCCTCCCGTGTCGGCGGGCACCTGTGGTCCGCTCTCCACGCGGGGGCCCGCCTTTCAGGCGGACCGGCCAGACTGACCGGCATGGGGCGCGGCCCAGTTGGGTTGAACGATGTAAATCTCATTCCTCGCCGGGCCCTTGCGCCTCGATTTCGCTGGCAAGCCGCTGTTGAATCTCGGCGATGCGGCTCCAGGCCTCCTCGGTCGGCGCCGCGTGCCAATCCCGTTCCGCCGCTGCAAGCGCACGTTTCATGCCAACCTGGGCCTCGTGCAGGGCCGCGGTGTGCTGCCACCCCGCCTCGACGTCCGAAGGCTCCGCCTCGGGCTCAGCAAACCTGTCGCTCTTGTGGGTGATCGCCCGCTCGGCGACGGCGATCACTTTATCGAGACCCAGCTTCGTCAGTTGGGTGCGCACTTCCCCCCTTTCAAGGGCGATATTCTGCGCAAGGAGCTGCAGCAGGGCGTCGCGCAGCTGGACGAGCGGCGGCGCCGTCAACGTGAGCTCCGCCACCTCCTCGCATCGTCTCTCGAGCAGCCAGGGGTGGTTGAGGAGGGTGCGCATTAGCAGCGCCTCCCGTGCCGGCAGCGGCAGCGTACGCTGGGCCAGCTCGTTGCTCCGCATGGGAGTTGGTCCGAGGGCGGCCGCCCGGGGCAGGGCGCCCAGGCGGGAGCGCTCGCTGGCGCGGGCCGCCACCCGCCAGTCGAGCGCCGTATTGTTGCGGCGCCGGCCGGCGACGGCGGGGGAGCGCCGGCCCTGGGTGCTGGCGATCTCGCGCACGAGCTTGCGGTTCTTGGCCCACAGCGTCTCGCGCAGCTCGCGCTCGTATTGAGCGCGCACGCCGCGGTCGGCGATGCGGGCGACCAGCGCCTGCAGGCGCGCATCCAGCGACGCCCGCTGCTCGGGCGTCAGCGCCGGCTCGCCCTGGCGCTCCTCGCGCTCGATGAGCACGTCGAACAGGGGGGAGAGCCTGGTGTCGAGGATGTCCTGGAACGCCGGGGCGCCGTATTGGCGGATCAGGTCGTCGGGATCGAGGCCCTCGGGCAGGAAGGCGAACTGCACGCTGAAACCCGGCCGCAGGTGCGGCAATACGGTCTCGACCGCGCGGAAGGCCGCCCGGCGTCCGGCCGCATCGCCGTCGAAGCACAGCACCGGCTCGGGGGCCATGCGCCAGAGGAGCTTGAGCTGCTCCTCGGTGAGGGCCGTGCCGAGCGGCGCGACAGTCTGGGGAAAGCCTGCCTCCGAGAGGGCAATGGCGTCCATATAGCCCTCCACGGCGATGACCTGGCGTCGGTCGTGCGCCGCGGTGCGCGCCTGGTCGGCGTTGTAGAGGATGGCACCCTTGTGGAAGAGCGGCGTCTCGGGCGAGTTCAGGTACTTGGCCGGCGCGTCGGGATCGAGAGCCCGGCCGCCGAAGGCGATGATCCGGCCGCGCACGTCGCGGATGGGAAACATGACGCGGTGGCGGAAGCGGTCGTAGGCCACGGGGATGTCGTCGCCCGAGATGAGCATGCCGGACGCGGCCATGTCGGCCGCCGTGAACCCGGCCTTGGCCAGGTGCTCCCTCAGCGCCGATCGGGCGGCAGGAGCGTAGCCCAGGCGAAAGCGGCCGATGGCCCCGAGCGTCAGTCCGCGCTTGTCGAGGTAGCGGCGCGCCTCCTGGCCGCCGGCGGCCGCCAGCTGGGCCTCGAAGAAGCGGCTGGAGGCCTCGAGCACCGCCAGAAGCCGGGCGCGCTCGTCCTCTTGCTCGGCCTCGCGCGGGCCGGCCTTCGGCAGCGGAAGCCCCGCCTCCTCGGCGAGGTGCTCGACGGCCTCGGGGAAGCTCAGGCCCTCGGTGAGCATCACGAACTTGAAGATGTCGCCGTTCTGGCCCGACGAGAAGTCGAACCAGGAGCCCTTGTGGTCATTGACGAAGAACGAGGGGGTTCGCTCCTGCTTGAAGGGAGAGAGGCCTTTGAGCTCGCGGCCTGCGCGCTTCAGGGCGACCTTGCGCGCCACCACCTGGCTGACGGGCAGCCTGGCGCGGATCTCATCGAGCACGGACGGCGGAAAGCGCATGGGGCTTCGAATCAGCAAGGGTGCGGACGCATTCCTTATGTGATTCGCACCAATTTCCCTTCGGCTGGGAGCAGGATCGCTGTCCCTCCACCGTTTTCCACAGGGAGCCGCGAAGTTTGCGGCTGCTCCGCGAATGCTTCCGCAGCGACCTCGCCCCAACACCATGGTGAGCTTGTCGAACCATGGATGGCGTGCGCGGCTCGCCCTTCGATGGGCTCAGGACTGAGGGCGTGCTCTTGACGCCGGACCGGTGCGGGTCGGCTACTTCAGCAGCTCCTTCACCAGGCCGCTGGCCTTGGCGAAGTCCATGCGGCCGGCATAGCGCTCCTTGAGGGCGGCCATGACCTTGCCCATCTCCTTGGGGCTCGCCGCTCCCAGCTCTTTGATGGCAGCAGCGATGGCCTCCCTGGCCTGCGCCTCGCTCATCTGCCGGGGCAGGAACTCCTCGATGACGGCAATCTCGCCCGCCTCCTGGGCCGCCTGCTCCGCGCGGCCGGCCTTCTCGTAGATGGCCTGCGACTCGCGCCGCTGCTTGATCATCTTCTGCAGCAGGGCGGGGATGTCACGGTCGGGTATCGGGGCCTTGGCGGCGATATCGCTCTGCTGCAGGGCGGCGCTGATGAGGCGCAGCGCGGACAGCCGCGGTTTGTCTCGGGCCTTGAGCGCAGCTTTCGTCTCGGCCGCCAGCCGGTCGCGCATCGAATCTCTCCATCGTCACAACCGTGATCTATGCACGGCGGCACGCTGCCGCAAGCCTGCGTTGACCCCTGGGGGCGCTTACCTTAGTAGCTCGTGCCAGATCGAGACGAGGACGCAATGCCCACCGAGACGCCAAAGCCCTGGACGGACGATCCGCTGACGGGCCGGCTGGTGCTGGCGGACGGCACGGTGATCGCCGGCCAGGGGCTCGGCGCGACCGGGTCCGCGGTCGGCGAGGTGTGCTTCAATACGGCCATGACCGGCTACCAGGAGATCCTGACCGACCCCTCCTACGCCGGCCAGATCATCACCTTCACCTTCCCGCACATCGGCAACGTCGGCACCAACCGCGAGGACACGGAAACGTCCAACCTCGCCATGCGCTCAGGCGTGCGCGGCTGCGTGCTCCGGGCCGACGTCACGGGGCCCTCCAACTATCGCGCGCTTGAGCGACTTGATGCGTGGCTCAAGGCGCGCGGCATCATCGCCATCACCGGCGTGGACACGCGTGCCCTGACCGCGCGCATCCGCGAGACGGGCATGCCCAACGGCGTGATCGCTCACGAGCCGTCCGGCAAGTTCGACATCGACAGGCTCAAGGGCGAGGCCAGGGCGTGGCCGGGCCTCCTCGGTCTCGATCTGGTGCCAGAGGTGACGGCCGGGCAAAGCTACACCTGGGACGAGACGCTGTGGGCCTGGGGCAAGGGCTACGGGCGGCAGGAGCATCCCGATCTGCACGTAGTGGCCGTGGACTACGGCCTCAAGCGCAACATCCTGCGCTGCCTGGCGGCTGCGGGATGCAAGGTGACCGTCGTTCCTGCCACGACGACCGCGGAGGATATCCTCGCGCGCAAGCCCGACGGCGTGTTCCTCTCCAACGGTCCCGGCGACCCGGCAGCGACGGGCGAATACGCGGTGCCGGAGATCAAGCGGCTGATCGACTCCGGCCTGCCGGTGTTCGGCATCTGCCTCGGCCACCAGATGCTGGGGCTCGCCATCGGCGCCAAGACGCGCAAGATGCATCAGGGCCATCACGGTGCCAACCACCCGGTAAAGGACTTCACGACCGGCAAGGTCGAGATCACGTCCATGAACCACGGCTTTTCCGTGGACCGCGAGACGCTGCCCGCGCGGGCCGAGGAGACGCACCGCTCCCTGTTCGACGGTACGAACTGCGGTCTCAGGCTGAAGGACAGGCCGGTGTTCTCCGTGCAGTACCATCCCGAGGCCTCGCCGGGCCCCCAGGACAGCCACTACCTCTTCAAGCGCTTCATCAACCTGATCCGCGAGCGGAAGGGGCTGCCGGCGGTGAAGGAGCGGTGAGGCAGATCGTTTCCAGGCCCGGTCCGGCCTGCTAATCTACCCAGATGAACGAAATCCGGCGCCAGCCCAGGATGCGTGCCACGACGCGGGCGGCCGAGGGGATACCTCGGCTGCGCTGGACCTTGGAGGAATTCGAACGGCTGACCGAGCTCGGCGTCCTCTCGGAGGACGACCGCATCGAGCTCATTGGGGGGGAGCTGGTTCCGATGTCTCCCAAGGGAAACCGTCACGAGGTGGTGCGTGACGAGCTGCAGAACTGGATTATGCGGAGGCTGCCGGAAACGCTCCGCCTGTCCTCCGAAATTGGTTGGCGGCCGCCGGGCGCTCACACGTACGTAGAGCCGGACCTGCTGATCTGTCCGATGGAATTCAAGGGAGTCACCGTGGCTCCGCCGGACGTGTTGCTCGCCATCGAGGTTGCACAATCCAGTCTGAGGTTCGATACAACCACCAAGGCGCGTCTGTACGGTGCGCTCGGGGTGCGCGAGTATTGGGTCGTCAATGCGAAGACCCTGGTCACACGCGTGCATCGCGAGCCGATTGCGCTGGGCTACAAGAGTGTGGAAGATGTGGCGCCCGACGTCGCGCTCACCCCGTTGCTCGTGCCCGCCCTGACCATCAGGCTCGCCGATCTCCCCATCGAATGACGCGCCTGCATCGCGGACCGAACCCGCTCTCGCCGGCCGGATTTCTGTGATCGCAGGCCAGCTGGGCCTATAGCCAAGCCCGCCGCGCTGCAATATGAAGCGGCCTCATGCCGAAGCGCACGGATATCCAATCCATCCTCATCATCGGCGCGGGCCCCATCGTCATCGGGCAGGCCTGCGAGTTCGACTATTCCGGCACCCAGGCCTGCAAGGCGCTGAAGGCCGAGGGCTACCGCATCGTCCTCGTCAACTCCAATCCGGCCACCATCATGACCGATCCGGAGCTGGCGGACGCCACCTACATCGAGCCGATCACACCCGAGATCGTGGCCAGGATCATCGAGCGGGAGCGCCCCGATGCGTTGCTGCCCACCATGGGCGGGCAGACGGCGCTCAACACCGCGCTGGAACTCGACCGGCAGGGCGTGCTCGCCCGGCTCGGCGTCGAGATGATCGGCGCCAAGGCCGAGGCCATCGCCATGGCCGAGGACCGCCGCCTGTTCCGCGAGGCGATGACGAGGATCGGGCTCGCCACGCCGAAGTCGATGCTCGCCCACGACCGAGCCGAGGCGATGGCGGCGCTCGAGCACGTGGGGCTGCCGGCGATCATCCGCCCCTCATTCACGCTGGGCGGCACGGGCGGCGGGGTTGCCTACAACCGGGAGGAGTTCGCCGAGATCATCGAGCGCGGCCTCGATGCGTCCCCTGCCCGCCAGGTGCTGGTCGAGGAGAGCGTGCTCGGCTGGAAGGAGTTCGAGATGGAGGTGGTCCGCGACAAGGCGGACAACTGCATCATCGTCTGCTCCATCGAGAACGTGGACCCGATGGGCGTGCACACGGGCGACAGCATCACCGTGGCGCCGGCGCTGACGCTCACGGACAAGGAATACCAGATCATGCGCAACGCCTCGATCGCGGTGCTGCGCGAGATCGGGGTGGAGACGGGCGGCTCCAATGTGCAGTTCGCCGTCAATCCGGCCGACGGCCGGCTCGTCGTCATCGAGATGAATCCGCGCGTGTCGCGCTCCTCGGCGCTGGCTTCCAAGGCCACCGGCTTTCCCATCGCCAAGGTGGCGGCGCGGCTGGCCGTCGGCTACACGCTGGACGAGCTCGAGAACGACATCACGGGCGGGGCCACGCCCGCCTCCTTCGAGCCCACCATCGACTACATCGTCACCAAGATCCCCCGCTTCGCCTTCGAGAAGTTCCCGGGCGCCGAGCGCACGCTCACCACGTCGATGAAATCGGTGGGCGAGGTGATGGCGATCGGGCGCACGTTCGCCGAGAGCCTGCAGAAGGCGCTGCGCGGCCTGGAGTCGGGGCTGACGGGGCTCGACGACCTCATGCTCGATGGGCTGGGGCAGGGCGACGACAAGAACGTGATCCGCGCCGCCTTGGGCACGCCCACGCCGGATCGGATCCTCAAGGTGGCGCAGGCCATGCGGCTGGGCGTCGACCACGAGCAGATTCACGCCTCCTGCAAGATCGACCCGTGGTTCCTGGCGCGCATCCAGGAGATCGTGGATCTCGAAGCCCGCGTGAAGGCACATGGACTGCCGCCGACGGCGGAGCAGCTGCGCCGGCTCAAGGCGGCCGGCTTCTCGGATGCCCGCCTCGCCAAGCTCGCGGGGCTCAGCGAGCAGCAAGTGCGCGAGCGTCGCATCGCACTCGGTGTGCGGCCGGTGTTCAAGCGCATCGATACGTGCGCCGCCGAGTTCGCCTCGCCGACGGCCTATATGTACTCGACCTACGAGCGCGGGCTCGTGCTTTCCGAGACCAGCGAGCAGGACGGCCGGCCGGTCGATGAGGCCCAGCCGTCGGATCGGGACAAGGTGGTGATACTGGGCGGCGGCCCCAACCGCATCGGACAGGGCATCGAGTTCGACTACTGCTGCTGCCATGCGTCGTTCGCGCTGAGCAAGGCCGGCGTCGAGACCATCATGATCAACTGCAATCCCGAGACGGTCTCGACCGACTACGACACCTCCGACCGCCTCTACTTCGAGCCGCTGACGGCCGAGGATGTGCTGGAGATCATCAACGTCGAGCAGCAGAGGGGCCGCCTCAAGGGGGTGATCGTCCAGTTCGGCGGACAGACGCCGCTCAAGCTTGCACACCCGCTGGAGGCGGCCGGGGTGCCTATACTGGGCACGTCGCCCGATGCCATCGATCTCGCCGAGGATCGCGACCGGTTCAAGGAGCTCGTCGAGCGCCTGCAGCTGCGGCAGCCCGAGAGCGGAATTGCGCGCAATCTCGCGGAGGCGCGCAGCGTCGCCGACAGGATCGGCTATCCGGTGATGGTCCGCCCCTCGTACGTGCTGGGCGGGCGGGCCATGGAGATCGTGGCCGACGGGGCCGAGATCGACCGCTATGTAGCGCGGCTCGGAGCGACGCTCGATCAGCCCTCGGAGCTCGCCGTGTCCGCCGACCGGCCGTTGCTCATCGACCGCTATCTCGCGGACGCCATCGAGGTGGACGTCGACTGCCTGTGCGACGGTCGCGACACCTTCATCGCCGGGATCATGGAGCATATCGAGGAAGCGGGCATCCATTCGGGCGACAGCGCCTGCTCACTGCCGGCGCACTCGCTCGCCTCCGCGATCCTCCTGCGCATCGAGAAGCAGACGCGCGACCTGGCGCTCGCCCTCAATGTGGTTGGCCTCATGAACGTGCAGTACGCGGTCAAGGGGCGCGAGATCTACATTCTGGAGGTCAACCCGCGCGCCTCCCGCACGGTGCCGTTCGTCGCCAAGGTCATCGGCAAGCCGATCGCCGGCATTGCGGCACGCATCATGAACGGCGAGCCGCTCGCCTCGTTCAAGCTCAAGCCCGGCAGGCTCGGCCACGTGGCGGTCAAGGAGGCCGTGTTCCCATTTGCGCGCTTCCCCGGCGTCGATCCCATTCTCGGCCCGGAGATGCGCTCGACCGGCGAGGTGATGGGCATCGATCGCGACTATGCCATGGCGTTCGCCAAGAGCCAGCTCGGTGCCGGCAACAAGTTGCCGCGCGAGGGAACCGTGTTCGTGTCGGTGAGGGATGCCGACAAGGAGGGCATCCTGGGCGCCATCCGGGATCTCGTCGACCAGGGCTTCAAGGTGATCGCCACCCGCGGAACGCGCCGCGCGCTGGAGGCCCACGGAATACCCTGCGAGCAGGTCAACAAGGTGCTCGAAGGACGGCCTCACATCGTCGATCTCATGAAGAACGGCGAGGCGCACCTGGTTTTCAACACGACCGAGGGTGCCAAAGCCCTGGCGGATTCGAAGGACATCCGCCGGACCGCCTTGCTCTACCACATTCCGTACTATACAACCTTAGCTGGTGCGCTGGCGGCGACTCAAGCCATTAAAGCGCTAGCAGTCGGCACTCTTACAGTGGCGCCGCTGCAGTCCTATGTACAGCACGCATCCTGAGGATGGCGCGAGGCGCTGGCCCCGAGAGGGCTGGCCAAACCCCAGAGACTGGGTGAGACTGGAATTGGCTGCTGGCATCCGGAGCGGAGCCGGCACGGGGAATGTGAGCAAGGCCATGGAAAAAGTGCCGATGACGGTCGAGGGGTTCAAGAAGCTCGAGGCCGAACTGCACCGCCTCAAGGCCGAGGTGCGTCCGCGCATCATTCAGCAGATCTCGGATGCCCGTGAGCACGGGGACCTGTCCGAGAACGCGGAGTACCATGCCGCAAAGGAGGCACAAGGCCTCAACGAGGCGAAGGTGGCCGAGCTCGAGGACAAGATCTCGCGCGCCGAGGTCATCGATCCCTCGAAGCTTTCGGGCGGCACGGTCAAGTTCGGAGCGACCGTCACGCTGGAGGACGAGGATTCCGGCGACAAGGTCAAGTACAAGATCGTGGGCGAACACGAGGCGGACGTCCGCGCCGGGATGATCTCGATCACCTCGCCGATCGCGCGCGCGCTGATCGGCAAGTCGAAAGGCGACAGCGCCGAGGTGACGACGCCGAAGGGCACCCGCAGCTACGAGATCCTGAAAATCGAATACAAATAGGGCTGCTGCCCCGATCCGGCGCACCCGGCGCCGGAGCTTTTGCCCACCCACGCGCAAACTGTGGCAATCCTGCCATGACTGCGCGCGTGCATCGGGCTTTCGGCGCGCGCGCCTGTTGATCTCGTGCCGGCAGGAAACCCATACTCCGCAAGGTGTGCGGAGGGTTCGTGCAGCGATATTTCCACAGCATCATCCAGGTCCGTGCACGAGGCGAGGGATCCGTGCATTAATCTGCATGCGACGGGGTGGGGTGGCCGCGTTGGGGGTTTGGCCAGAGCATGTTAGTGCGTTCGTCGAGCCGCGTGGCGTTGAGGGATAGGCGCAGGCGCGTAGCGTCGGCTTTGCTCATCGCGGCAGCAATGCTGAGCCTGGAGACGACCGCGAGCCGGGCCGCGGCCCAGGTCCCTGCGTTGAAAAGCGAACCCGGCTGGGGCACGCAGCCAGGCGACCTCGGCAGGCTCCTGCACCTGGTGGGGCACAGGCACCCGGCGATGGCCGCACCGCCGCCCCCCAGAACGCTGCCGCCTCCGCCGAGGATGCCACATGCGCAGGACGCTTCGAGAGCGTTGCCGAAGGACGGCGGGCCGAGGAGGCACGACGCATCACGGCAACCCCAGCATACCGGGCAGCAGAGAGATGTTTCGCCTCCGCCGCCCCGCGACGGTGGGCCCAGGCAGCAGCAGGACGCGTCGCGCGATCCTCGGCGCGACGTCGAGCCGCCACGACACCAGCACCAGAGGGATGCCTCACAGGACGCCCGACGCGATGGCGACCCGCGGCTTCAACACCAGAGGGATGGTTCGCGCGATCCACGCAACAGCAACGATCCGAGGCACCAGCACCTGAGGGACGTTTCGCAGGATCTGCGCCACGATGGCGATCCGCGGCTCCAGCACCAGCGCGACGGCTCGCGCGACCCGCGCAACGACTACGAGCCGCGACACCACCACCACGGCGACGGCTCCCAGGATGCTCGCCGCGACGGCGACCCCCGGCTTCACCACCAGAGGGATGCTTCGCCCGAGCCGCGCAACGACTACGGGCTGAGGCACCATCGCTACTACCAGCACAGGTTCGGACACGGAGACACGGACCCGAAAACGCAGACCCAGGCGGCAGCAACCCAGACCCAAACGCAGCCGAAGGCGACGCAGACCGGGGCGTCGCAGGTGGTGCTGCCTACGGTGACCCTTCCCACCGTGTCGCCAAGCACGACGAACGGGGACACGAAGACGGCGAGCCAGGACGGATCATCCCAGTCTCCAGAAATGAACGGGTCGGACCCATCTCCCGCAGCTCTTACATTCGGGAAGGGAATGGGCCTCGGCGGCCCGCGGGGAGACCCCGAGGACGAGAAGAAGCAGGATCAGAAGAAGGCCTCTGACGCGGCATCCTCTGGGAGCAAGGGCGGCAAGAGCCAGGGGCGGGGGGGCGTAGCGCTAGGGCTGGGCGCGCCGCCCGATCCGGGCACCTTCAGGCCGCGACAGATCGTTGCCGTCGGCCTGCCACCGCACGTCCTGCGGCAGCTCGTTCAGCGGAATTTCCGTGTTCTTTCGGGCTCAGACTCCGCGGTGGCTGTCTTGCGCCTGCCGGAGACGGAGACGGCAAGTGCGTGGGACATGCAGCGCGCCCTCGAGAAGGATTTCGGCCCCAACTTCGGGCTGAACTACGTCTACAAGCCGTACCAAAAGGCCACGGAAGAAAGGCACGCCCTGCAACTGGGGCGCGCCGGCCCCAAACCGCCCGGCGGAGCGTGCCCCGCGGACCGATGCTACGGGCGCGAGCTGATCCGGTGGAACGACACCCTTGCCCGCTGCGCGGAGGGCATTCGGGTCGGGATGATCGACACGCTGGTGGACAAGAGCCATCGCGCGTTCGCCGGCCGCGACTTGACGACCGTCACCCTGGAGCCGGGGCACGACGCCGCGCCACCGGACGGGCACGGAACGGGCGTTCTTTCGGTGATGGCGGGCGCCCCCGACAGCAGCACGCCCGGCCTGATCCCCAATGCCCAGTTCACGGCCGTGGGTGCGTTCTTCACCAATGCGGAAGGCAGGCCGGAGACGGATACCCGTCATCTGCTCGATGCGCTCAACGTGCTCAGTGCCCAGAAGGTGCACGTGATCAACATGAGCCTCGTCGGCCCGGAGGACGACCTGGTGCACGAGCGCATCAAGGAAATGGCGGCGACAGATGCCGTGGTGTTCGTCGCGGCCGCCGGCAACGGCGGCCCCGGCGCCGGCGCGGGCTATCCGGCGGCGTACGAGGAGGTGATCGCCGTCACGGCGGTCGACCGGCGCCAGAGCGTGTACGACTTTGCCAATCGCGGCAGCTACATCGACGTGGCGGCGCCGGGCGTGAAGATCTGGACGGCGCAGCCCGGCCAGCGCGAAGGCATGTTGAGCGGCACGTCGCTAGCCGCGCCTTTCGTCTCCGCAATCGTGGCCGTTTCCTATGACGACGCCGGATTGCGCAAGCCGCGGCGAGGAGCGCTGGATCCCAAGAGCATGATCCTGTCGCACCTCTACGGCGATCAGACGAAACGCGATTCGACCTATGGGCTGGGCGTGGTCAAGGCGCCGACGAGCTGCGGCAAGCAGCTGTGGGCATCCGTCGTCAGCCGGACGCCCTCGCCACGGCCGCCGGAGGCCGCAGCGCAGGAGGGGTGGGGCCCGACCGTCACCCGTGTCTCTGTTCCCGCCGAGGGCAGGAGGTGACAGCCCGTATCGGGCCGCCGCCGCGGCGCGTGGTGGCAAAAAGGGGCCCGCCCTGCGCGCCGTCCCCCAGCGGGGAGCTTGGGGAGACACGCCGAGGCGGGCCAGGAGAGCGGGCCCAGGCTTGCACGGAAAGGGTTGGTGCCGCCTGGTCCGCCTTCAATCGGAGCCGCGCTGCCGAGGTGCGGGGTGTATCAGCCGCGCGGGCCCGATCGAACTCGCGATAATCATGTGGCCGGGGATCCCAGGCACGCCTCGTGCCGAACTCGCGCCCGGCCAACATGCGACCGCCGGTGTGTGCTCCTCCTCTTCTCCCCCCTGCCCTGCCCCCTCGACGCAAAATCTGTGGCGGCAGACGGATCGGGCTCAGGGCCCGTCCCGCCAATGTCTCCTGACCAGCGCGTCCTCGTCCGCCCGGCCGAGGGCGTCGCCCTCCTTGAGCTCGGCTCTCAGGCTGTCGAGAATGCTCTCCGGCCTGTCCGCGGGCACTATCTTCCCGTCGGACGAGGCGGCAGGGGCCGCACCCGTCTGTGCGATCACATGCCAAACACCACCTTCCCGACAAGCGATGCCGGTCGCCTGCGCGCCCTGCGGGTCGACAAGGTCGAATTGGCGGCACCAGCTCTTGGCGGTGCTTCTGAAGGTGAGGGTGGGCTTGAGCGACAGGCCGCCGGCAACGGCGACGGAGCCGCCCGGAGGCGCGGTCTCAAGCGCGCGCTGCAGCGATGCGGTTGCCGTGAGCCCATGGATGTCAAGGCGCACAAGATCGCTGCGCGTCCCGGACTGCAGCAGCCAGCCGGCCGCGACGCCGACGACCAGCGTTGCCATCGCGCCTGCCGGAGAGAAGACGGCCATGCGGAACGTCGCGGCCAACTGCGCCAGGATGGAGGAGCCGCGCGCGGGCGCAGGGCGCGCCGAGGCCGGCGGGCTGGGTGCGCGCAGGATCGCGAGCAGCTTCTCCGGGATGGGCGCCGCCAGAGCCGCATCGAACACGCGCGGCATGGGCCCGCGCGTGAACAGGAAGCTCTCGAGGCGCTGCATCAGCTCAGGAGACTGGGCAAGTGCTTTGCTGACGGCTTCCCGCTCGGCGGGCGGCAGAGCGCCGTCGGCGTAGGCCATCAGGATCTCGTCGCTGATCGGGGCATCCATTGCGGTGTTCTCGGGGATAACGCTCATGCGTCGCCTCCCGGCTTCTGCTGGGCACGCACGCTCGGTCCGCGCACCTCACCTTCGAGGCGCGCATGCAGCTCCCGACGCGCGCGGGCAAGACGGCTCATCACCGTTCCGATAGGTGTCTGGGTGATCTCGGCGGCCTCCTTGTAGGAAAGCCCGTCGATGCACACGAGCGCGATCAGCGCGCGCTGCTCATCGGGCAGGTGCTCCATGGCGGCCGCGACCGCCTGGAGCGTAAGGCGGCTCTCCACCACGGAGCGGCCGTTGGGGCTGGCCAGCAGATCTGCCGCTTCGACGTCCACCTGCACTCCTCGCACTCTCTTGGCACGCATCCGGTCGAGCCAAAGATTCTGGGCGATGCGATACATCCAGCTGTCGAGCCGTGTACCCGGCTGCCATTGGTCGACCCGCGACAAGGCACGCATACAAGTCTCTTGAACGAGGTCGTCTCCCTGGTCCAAGTCCCCGGTCAGAGCCACGGCGAAGCGCCTCAGACGCGGCAAGAGCTCGACCATCCGGGTGCGGAACTCGTCCGTCACGCGCCTGCCTCCCCGCGGGTCCCGCAAATAACGTTCTGCCCCCCGGAATATTTCCGGGCCACGGCATTGCTGTTGTGGGCGGGACACAGTGCCCCGCGGCTCCGGCTCGTCACGCCCGGGACCGGCGCTTCTGCGCCATGGCTACCGGCACGCCGGGCTCGAACTTGACGCGGCGGATGACGAGGGTCGTCTTGACGCTGGCGACGTTCGGCGCGGCCGTGAGCTCGTCGATGATGAAATCCTGGAAGGCCGTCAGGTCCGGCGCCACGCATTTCAGCATGAAATCGGTCTCTCCCGACAGCATGAAGCATTCGCGGACCAGCGGCCAGGACAGCACCCGGTTCTCGAAGGCGCGCAGATCGCCTTCCGCCTGGCTGTGGAGGCCCACCATGGCGAAGGCGATGACCTCGAAGCCGACGCTCTTCTCGTCGAGCATGCCGAAATAGCCCGCGATCATGCCGGCCTGCTCCAGCGCGCGCACGCGCCTGAGGCACGGCGGCGGCGAGATGCCGACCTTGCGGGCCAAATCCACGTTCGTGATGCGGCCGTTTGATTGCAGCTCCTTGAGGATGCGCCAATCGGTAGCATCGAGACGGGCGCGCATGCGCTGAGACTCCGGTGGTAGACAAACTCCCCCTGAGTCTGACGCAGCGAAGTGTCCACAGCAACATTATTGCGCGGTAAAGACACAAAAGCGAAATTCGAAGACAGTAAATGGCGGAAGCGCTCGACAGCCTGGCCGGCAGGCGCGGCTGGATCATCAGTGACAACAAGACGGGCAACGACGTGCAGATGCGCGGCGTGTTCGACGCGCTGGGCCTCGAGTACGAGATCAAGAGCGTGAGCCCCACCGGGTTGTGGCGGGTGCTCTCGCCGTGGGGTCCGGTGAGCCCGAGCGAGCGGTTCGGCTCGCCGGAGAGCCGGTTCCGTCCGCCCTGGCCGGATTTTGCCATCTCCGTCGGGCGCCTCACCACCCCTTATATCCGCCGTCTCAAGCGGCACGCGGGGCTCGACACCTACACGATCATCCTGCAGGACCCGAGGGTGGGGGCCAAGGCGGCCGATCTCTTCTGGGTTCCCGAGCACGACCGTCGCCGGGGCGCCAACGTCATCACCACCCTGACGGCGCCGCACAGCTTCACGGAGCGGCGTCTGCAGGCCTTGCGAGCGAAGGTGCCGGAGGACATCGCGCGCCTGCCGCGGCCGCGTATCGCTGTGTTCCTCGGCGGCCCCAACGGCGATTTCCGCTATGCGCCCTCAGCGCTCGCGCGGCTGGCCAGCGCGCTGCGGTCGCTCGCCGAGCTGGGCGCCGGGCTGATGATCACGCCGTCGCGGCGCACGCCGGCGGACGTTACGGCCTTCGTGGACCAGGCTACCGTGCACGCACCACGGCTGCTCTGGAACGGCGAGGAGCCCAACCCTTATCCCGACTTCCTGGCCCACGCGGATGCCTTCATCGCCCCGGCCGACTCCGTCAACATGACCGGCGAGCCGTGCGCGACCGGCAAGCCGGTCTACGTGTTCGAGCCCGACGGGGGATCGGCGAAGTTCACGCGTTTCCACGAAGCGCTGCGTCGACACGGCGCGACACGACCGATGCCCGAGCGCTTCGTGCAGCTCGAGACATGGAGTTATGCGCCGCTCAACTCCGCCGAGGCGATCGCGGCCGAGGTCGCCCGGCGATGGCTGAAGCGGCGCCAGATGCTGGGTGCACCGAGGCCGGCGCTTGCCGGCGGAGACTGAAGCGATGGCATGGCCGATCGTCCCGTTGGTGGTCGCCACGGCGCTCTTCATGGAGAACACCGACTCCACCATTCTCGCCACCGCGCTGCCGACCATCGCCCACGACCTCGGCCTCGACCCGATTTCCCTCAAGCTTGCCGTGACCTCCTACCTGGTGAGCCTGGCTGTCTTCATCCCCGTAAGCGGGTGGGTGGCGGACCGGGTCGGCTCGTGCACGACCTTCCGCCTGGCGCTCACCGTCTTCATGGTGGCCTCGATGGGATGCGCCTTCTCGAGCACGCTGGGCCAGTTTGTGGTGTGGCGGGCGGTGCAGGGCATGGGCGGGGCCATGATGGTGCCGGTGGGGCGCATGGTGGTGGTGCGCTCCGTGCCCAAGGGCGAGCTGGTGCAGGCGCTTGCCTTCATCTCCATGCCGGCGCTCATCGGGCCCATGCTGGGCCCGCCGCTCGGAGGGCTCATCGTCACGGTGGCCGACTGGCGCTGGATCTTCTTCGTCAACATCCCGATCGGCATCCTGGGCATCGTGCTGGCGACGCTGTTCATCCCCGAGATCCGCGAGGAGACGCCGCCCCTCGATACGCGAGGCTTCCTGCTGCTGGCAGCGGGCCTCGGCGGCCTAATTCTGGGGACCGCGATGCTCGGCCGGCGCATCGCGCCGCCGCAGGTGGCGGCCGCATGCATCGCCGCCGGGGCCATCGCCCTGCCGCTCTACGCGCGCCACGCCTTCAGCGTGCCGCGGCCGCTGCTCGACCTGCGGCTCCTGCGCCTCAAGACCTTCGAGGCCGGCATCGCCGGCGGCGTATTCTTCCGCTTCGGCGTCGGCGCCAGCGCCTTCCTGCTGCCGCTGATGCTGCAGCTGGCCTTCGGTCTCGATGCGTTGCACTCAGGGCTCATAACGTTTGCCGGGGCGGCGGGGGCGCTGGCGGTGAAGCCGCTGGCGCGCGGCTTCCTCCACCGCTTCGGCTTCCGGCGGCTGCTGATCGTCAACGGCGTGCTGGCGTCCCTCGTGCTGCTGGCGAGCGCGCTCTTCACCAGCACGACGCCGCACCTCGTCATCACGCTTGTGCTCCTGTGCGGCGGCTTCCTGCGCTCGCTGCAGTTCACGAGCCTTTCCGCCATCACCTACGCTCAGATCGAGCCGCGTGACGCGGGCTCGGCGACGGGCCTCGCGAGCGTCGGGCAGCAGGTGTCGGTGAGCTTCGGCGTGGCGGTCGGAGCCATGGCGGTCGAGGTGTCGGAATGGGCGAGGGGACACGCCGTCCCGGAGACCAGTGATTTCGCCGCCGCTTTCGTGGTCGTGGGCCTGATGTCGATGTGCTCCGCGCTCCTGATGTTGCGGCTGCCGGCCGATGCGGGCGACGAGATCTCCGGCCGCGCGGTGCCGGCGCGGGCGCCTTCGGGCGCGCCGGCCGGTCCGGCAACCGGCGCTTGAGGTCGCGTCAGGAGCAGGGCACCGTGACCACGGCGCCGATGCTCGCGAAGTACTTGCGGCATTCGCCCGGGCCCGAGGTCGCCGGCTGCGCGCGGGTGGCCTCCTTGGGGCCGGGATGCGGTCCCGGCGCAACTTGACGCGCGGTCTGGTTGCCAAGCGGCTCGTGGATGATGCCGGAGTTGGAGCGGATCAGGTCCGCCCCCGTCTGCCAGTAGTCGGAGTTGACGGTCCGCGGCTTCATGTCGGCGATCCATTCCTCGGACACGCCGGCGGGCCGGAAATACTTGTCGACGAGGCGCTCCCAAGCCGCGCGGTCGAGCTTGGTCGTCTCCTTGGTGGCGACGTTCATGTGCGACACCTCGTGGAACAGCCAGCTGCTGGTGAGTGCGCCGAAGCGTTTTTGCCCCTGGACGTAGATGAACACGCACATGGACGCGCACACGTCGCCCTGCATCACGACGGTCTCGAGCTCATGCGTGGCCTTGATCGAGCGCAGCACCTCGATGACACGCTCCCCTTCCGGCACGAGCCCGCCTTGGGAAGAGATGCGCAGCACGAAGCGCGTGGCCTGGCGGCGCCGGCTCTCGAAAGCGTCGCGGATCTGGCTGGCCATGGGGGCGGCGATCGGCCCGTTCCAGGTCATGAGGACCGTGCCCGGGCGCCTGTCGGAGGGCGCAACCTTGAGGCCCACGCGCTCGGTCTCGAGGGCGCGCGCCGGCTGGGCCGGCCCAGCAAGGGCGGTCGCCAGCGCGAAAGCTCCCAAAAGCGCCCGGAAGATCAGGGGGATGCACGTGCCGAGGTTGGCGAGCCTTGTGCCGCGGGCCAGTCCCTGCATGCGCATCTTCGGTCTCCCGTCGGCTGTCTGAGCGACCCGTGAGGCGTCCGGCCCAACAGCCCTGGATCCGGCGTCCGTAGATGTCTGTCACACGGGCCCGTGCGGCGCTGTTTCCTGCGGCACAGCTGCAGCCTGGGGCGAGGGAGGACCGTTGCCTCGCAGGTCCCGGTTTGCCATGAAGGGCACGAACGAAGCCCACCGGCGTGATCGAGGGGCAATTGGGAGGGAACGATGGGCCGGCTCTTGTCGCTTCTTGTTGCAGTTTGCATAGCCTCGGCACAGGCCGTGCGTGCCGAGAGCTTCCCGTCCAAGACGGTGACGCTGGTGGTGCCGTTTGCGGCCGGCAGCGGGACCGATACGGTGGCGCGGCTGCTCGGCCATCATCTGACAGCCGCCTTGGGGCAAACCGTCATTGTCGAGAACAAGGCCGGCGCCAACGGCGTCATCGCCGCGTCGTATGTCGCCCGCTCGGCCCCCGATGGGCACACGCTGCTGGTCGCGACCAATACGACCCATTCCGCCAATCCCGCGGGGATGATCAAGAACGTGCCCTACGATGCGGTAAAGGACTTCGCGCCGGTCTCGCGGGTCGGTACCTACATCTTCGTCCTGGTCGTCAACCCCGAGATCCCGGCCCGCTCGCTGCAGGAGCTGATCGCCTACGGCAAGGCCAACCCGGGCAAGCTGTCGTTCGCCAGCGGCAACGGCACCGGCATCGTCGCGGGCAAGGCGCTGGGGCACTGGACCGGCCTCGACCTGCTGCACGTGCCCTACAAGAGCACGCCGCCGGCCGTCAACGACGTGCTGGGCGGACGGGTGTCGATGATCTTCGTCGACCTGATCACCACGCTGTCCCACATCCAGGCCGGCAGCTTGCGAGCGCTCGCCGTCACCACCAGGGAGCGCACCGCGCTGCTGCCCGACCTGCCCTCGCTGCACGAGCAGGGCCTCGAGAACTACGACATCACGTCCTGGTGCGGGATCTTCGCGCCGGCCGGAACGCCGCCGGAGGCCGTGGGACGGCTCAACGCCGAGCTGCGCAGGATCATCGGCAGCGCCGAGGTGAAGAAGCGGCTCGCCGACGTGGGCTTCGAGGCCATCTCCTCGAGCCCCGAGCAGCTCGGCCAGTTCGTGGGCGATCAGCTGGTGCTGTGGAAGCGGCTGATCAAGGACACCGGCATCGAGGCGCAGTGAGGAGGCGGGCTTAGCTCGCAGCCTTGGTCACGGGGGCGCCGGCGGCCCACCAGCGCTCCAGCGGATCGAGCAGATCTTCGAGCGGCCGATAGCCGTTGGTGACGAGGGCGAAGCCCTTCTTCTCGGTGCCGGCGATCAGGGTGGGAAAGCCGCGGATGCCGAGCTCCTGCGCGGTGAGGAAATCGCGGAAGGTCTCGTTGCGCGTGTCGGCGGCGAGGAAGGATGCCTCGAACTCGTCGTGGTCCAACCCTGCCTCCTCGGCCACCGCGGCGATCTCCTCGCGTGCGGTCATGTCGCGGTTCTCGGCGTAGAAGGCCCGGCTGATGCGCTGCATGAAGGGGAGCGCCATGCGCGGCAACAGGCGTCGCGCCGTCACGACAGCGCGGCAGGCGGGCTCCGTGTCGTAGACAAAGCCCTCGCGGTCGAAGAACGACATGTCGAAGGGCTGGCCCGAGGCGGCGCCGACCCGCGTCCAGGCCTCCCGGATGTAGGCCTTGTCCTCGGGGCGCATGGCGGCGGTGTTGCCGGCGCGGAGCCCACCCATGACCAGCTGCAACCCCATCCGGCCCTCGAAGCGCTCGGCGAGCGCCGTGATAACCGGCGAGAAACCATAGCACCAGGAGCACATCGGGTCGGCGAAATAGACAAGGCGCGTCTCGGGCATGGGCTTTACGCTCTCTTGAGAGATGATGTCGGAAACCCTACGTACTGTGAGTTGGGGTGGAGAGCGCCGAGTTTCGCCTTCGCGCGACGCAACATCAAGGTAGGACCATGAAGACAATCGTCACCTCGCTTGTCGCCCTGGCCGTGGCCGCAGGCGTCGCCGGCCACGCCGACGCAGCGACATACAAGAAGAAGCGGCTGCATTCTGGCCACCATCCCCACTATTACCGGTCGTACGGCTATCGCCACCCGGACGACAGCATCGGCGGCTACTACGAGCACCGGCTCGACGCCGTGCGCTTCGGCTCGCAGCGCTGGTGGAAGATCTACGACGAGCAGCGGGGCAGGCGCTGAAGCTTGGGGGTCGGTCGCGCGCTGCTTCAAGAGGCCAGGCGGGCAACATGATCAAGGCCGTTCTCACGTCGCTCGCGGCTGCTGCTCTGCTCCTGGCAGGCGCAGCAGCCAGCGCCGAGGCAGCGAGCCAAGCGCGCAAGCGGTCGCATGCGGGCCAGTACAAGAAGCATCACCCGCCCAGGGCATATGGCTACCGCAAGCCATCGTCCGCAAACGGCTCCAGCGACTACTACGAGCACCTCCTGGACAAGGTGCCGTTCGGCTCGCAGCGATGGTGGCAGATCTACGAGGAGACGCACGGAGGCCCGGACGGCTGAGGCCGTGTGCGTCGAGTGCTGAGCGGCGCGGGAGGTGTGTGAGGGTGGGTTTCCGCACTTCGCCTCGTTCGGCTGGAATGATGAGGCTCCAGTGAAGCTTGTCGCTGCCTGCCTGGCATTGGCCGTGATGATCTCGGCGACGGGCGTTACGGGGTCGGCCCACGGGTGGGCGGCGGAGAAGCGGGCGCACCCGCAGCGGCGCGTCAAGGGCCAGGACGGGCGCGTGCGGGGCTACCGCAGCCCCAAGCCCAATGGCGGGGACGGCTATCAGGAGCAGCTGCTCGACAAGGCGCCGTTCGGCTCGAAGACCTGGTGGCACATCTACGAGGCCCAGCCGCGCGGCGGGTAATATCCGGCGGCGGCGGCGCGCGCGTGGCCCTTGAGTACGGCTGCGGCTTGAATTAGAAGCGCGCCAACTCCCAACTCATCTGCAACCCGAGGAGTCGCCGGTGGCGAACCCGCAGTACGTCTACCACATGCACAAGCTCTCCAAGACCTACCCGGGGGGCAAGCAGGTCTTGAAGGACATCTCGCTGTCGTTCTTCCCTGGCGCCAAGATCGGCGTGGTCGGTCTGAACGGCGCGGGCAAGTCCACGCTGCTCAAGATCATGGCCGGCGAGATCGAGGACTTCGTCGGCGAGGCCTGGGCGGCAGACGGCGTGCGCGTCGGCTACCTGGCGCAGGAGCCCGAGCTCGATGCCGACAAGGACGTGCTCGGCAATGCCATGGAGGGCGTGGCGGAGAAGAAGGCGCTGGTCGACCGCTACAACGAGCTGGCCGCCAACTACTCGGACGAGACCGCCGAGGAGATGGCCAAGCTGCAGGACGAGATCGAGGCGCAGGGCCTGTGGGATCTCGACACGCAGGTGGAGCAGGCGCTCGACGCGCTCCGCTGTCCACCCGGCGACGCCGACGTGACGAAGCTGTCGGGCGGCGAGAAACGGCGCGTGGCCCTGACGCGGCTGCTGCTGTCCAAGCCCGACATCCTGCTGCTCGATGAGCCGACCAACCACCTCGACGCGGAGTCGGTGGCGTGGCTCGAGCGCTATCTCAAGGACTACCCCGGCTGCATCATGCTGGTGACGCACGACCGCTACTTCCTCGACAACATCACCGAGTGGACGCTGGAGCTCGATCGCGGACAGGGCGTGCCCTACAAGGGCAACTACTCGAGCTGGCTGGAGCAGAAGGCCAAGCGCCTCGAGGTGGAGAAGGGGCAGGAGGAGGCCAAGCAGCGCACGCTCAAGCGTGAGCTGGAATGGATCCGCTCGAGCCCCAAGGCGCGGCAGGCCAAGTCGAAGGCGCGCATCCAAGCCTACGAGAAGCTGGCCGAGGAGGCCGGCCGCGAGCAGCTCGGCAAGGCGCAGATCCAGATTCCGCCGGGGCCGCGGCTCGGCGGCGTCGTGGTGGAGGTGGACGGCCTGTCGAAGGCCTTCGGCGACCGCCTGCTCATCGACAACCTTTCCTTCAAGCTGCCGCCTGGCGGGATCGTCGGCGTCATCGGCCCCAACGGCGCCGGCAAGACCACGCTGTTCAAGATGATCACGGGTGCGGAGAAGCCCGACGCCGGCACGATCCGTCTGGGCGACACCGTGAAGCTCGGCTACGTGGATCAGAGCCGCGATCACCTCGACGCCAAGAAGACCGTGTGGGAGGAGGTCTCCGGCGGGCTCGACATCATGAAGCTCGGCGACAAGATGGAGGTGAACAGCAGGGCCTATGTGAGCTGGTTCAACTTCAAGGGTCCGGACCAGCAGAAGAAGGTGGGGCTCCTGTCGGGTGGCGAGAGGAACCGCGTGCACCTCGCCAAGATGCTCAAAGAGGGCGGCAACCTGCTCCTCCTCGACGAGCCTACCAACGATCTCGATACGGAGACGCTGTCGGCGCTGGAGGCGGCGCTCGAGGACTTCGCCGGCTGCGCCGTGGTTATCAGCCATGACCGCTTCTTCCTCGACCGCATGGCCACTCACATCCTGGCGTTCGAGGGCGACAGCCACGTGGAATGGTTCGAGGGCAATTTCCAGGACTACGAGGAGGACAAGAAGCGCCGCCTCGGCGACGCGGCGGTGGAACCGCACCGAATCAAGTTCAAGCGGTTCGAGCGGCGTTGAGGGCGTCCGATCTAGCCCCGCGCCTGCTTGCGCCAGGCGGCGGGCGGCATACCGCACTCGCGCTTGAAGGCGCGTGTGAAGGCGGCCTCGGCCTCGTAACCGACATCGTAGGCGATCTGCGCTATCGACTGGCGGCCGGCGCGCAGCTTGTCCTTGGCCACCTGCATGCGCCAAGAGATCAGGTAGCGCCCGGGCGGCACGCCGACGAGGTTGATGAAGCGGTCGGCGAACGCCGAGCGCGAAAGTGCCACCTCGCGCGCCAGATCCTCAGCCGTCCACGGATGGTTGAGCTTGCCATGCAGCAGGGCCAGCGCGCGCCCTACGGCGGGGTCGCGTACGCCGGCGAGCCATCCGCGTCGCCCGGGCGGCAGCGTCGCGGCATAGCTCCGCACAGCCTCGACGAACATCAGCTCCGACAGTCTCGACATGATGGTCGACGTGCCGATCTTGCCGTCACGCAGGCCGTGGATGGCAAACCGCAGGGAGGATTCGATCCACTCGCCCGATCCTGCCTGCACCAGGTCGACCTTGAGCAGGCGCGGCAGGGTCTCGAGCAGCGGGTTGTTGTGCTCGTCGCTGCCGAGAAATCCGCACACGATGTGGGTCGCCGCACCTCCGCCTCCATGGATGATTTGCGCAAGCCCGCCGTCGGCGCCTGGCACCACAAGGTCGTCGGCGCGGATCGGCCGGATCGTGGGCGCGCTGCCGACGAGATGGGGATCGTTGCGCGGCAGCAGCACGGCTTCGCCGGCGCCGACCTCGAGCGGCTCGCCGCCGTCGAGCCAGACCTGCATGCGGCCGGCGACCACATAGTGGTAGGCGATGATCTGCACCGGGTCCGCCAGCAACGGCCGGCAGTCCTCCGGAGCGGTGTGAGCCGATACACACCAGGGCGCCGTGAAGCGCCCATCCAGGAAGACGCCGCCGGTCAGGCGAACGGCCTGCAGCACGTCGGAAAGCGCATCCATGCCATGTTCCCTGGTCGGCATGCCGGTGATCCGGTCAATTGATCCAGCGCCTCGGTCATTCCACCTTGTTCATCTTACAGACTAATGGGCGCCCGAAGTGAACCGGCAACTGCCTGCATCGGCCGCCGGATCGCGTGACATAGCATCCGGCGAGGAGATCGCGACCATGGCCAAATACAGATCAGGGCTGCCGCAGCTGGGCGACCTCCTGTTTCTTACGGACGGCGGCATCGAGACCACGCTCATCTTCCACGATGGCCTGGAGCTGCCCCATTTCGCGGCGTTCGTGCTGCTCAAGGATGCCAAGGGCAGAGCGGCTCTGCGCAGCTACTACGTGCCCTACGCCACCCTGGCGCGCGATAGCGGGCTGGGCTTTGTCCTGGAAAGCCCGACCTGGCGCGCGAGCTCCGGCTGGGGGCGCAAGCTCGGCTACACGGACGAAGAGCTTGCCGAGGCCAATCGACAATCGATCGCGCTGATGGCCGAGCTGCGCGCCGAGTTCGAGACGGCGCGCTCGCCGATGGTGGTCAGCGGCTGCCTCGGCCCGCGCGGCGACGGCTACGATCCGGGCCAGGCGATAAGTTCCGACGAGGCGCAGGCCTATCATGCAGCGCAGATCAGCGTGTTCCGCGATGCGGGTGCCGACATGGTCACGGCCATCACCATGACCAATGCCGACGAGGCGGTCGGCGTCGCGCGCGCGGCGCGGGCGGCGGGCATGCCGGTCGCCATCTCGTTCACGCTGGAGACGGATGGGCGGCTTCCTACCGGCCAGGCGCTCGAGGAGGCGATCGCCGAGGTCGACGGAGCAACTGAGGGCTATCCGGTCTACTTCATGATCAATTGCGCGCACCCGACCCATTTCGACCCCGTGTTGGAGCCGGGCAGCGCCTGGACGCGGCGTATCCGCGGCGTCCGCGCCAATGCCTCGCGCCGCAGCCACCAGGAGCTCAATGACGCGCCCGACCTCGATGCCGGCGATCCGGTTGAGCTAGGCGGCCAGTACCGGCACCTGCGCGACCGCCATCCGCACATCAACGTGCTGGGCGGCTGCTGCGGCACCGATCATCGCCACATCGAGCAGATCGGCCGGGCGTGCCGGGCTGCGGCGTGATGTGGACCGGCCATCTTCGCTCCCTGGGGCGGCGCTGGCCTTCACGGCGGCTGGGCGGCATGATGGCGTAAACCAACGGAGGACGCCCATGCCCTATGCCCAATCGCAAGGTGCCCGCATCTACTACGAGGAGACCGGCAAGGGATCGCCGATCCTCTTCATCCACGAGTTCGGCGGCGACCACCGCAGCTGGGAGGACCAGGTGCGCTATTTCGGACGCTTCCGGCGGTGCATCACCTGGGGCGCGCGCGGCTATCCGCCCTCCGACTGCCCCGAGGACGAGAAGCTCTATGGTCAGGACTTCTTCAACCGCGACGCGATCGCCGTCCTCGATGCGGCGAAGGTGTCCAAGGCCCACGTCGTCGGGCTCAGCATGGGCGGCTATACGGCGCTGATGCTGGCGGCCAAGTTCCCCGAGCGTGTCATCTCCTGTACGGCGGCGGGTGCCGGCTCCGGCGCGTTGAAATCCACGCGTGCGCAGTTCATCGAGGAGGCTCGTGCGCGTGCCGTCGCGTTCGAGCGCGCGGGCAGGATCGACGCGGAGGCAATAGGCCTGAGCGCCACGCGGGTGCAGCTGCAAAACAAGGACCCGATCGGCTGGCGCACGTTCGTTGCGCATCTGGCCGAGCACCCCGCCCACGCTGCGGCGAAGACGTTGCGCACGGTGCAGGCGGGAAGGGCCTCGCTCTACGACCTCGAGTCCGAGCTCAAGGGCATCAAGGCGCCCGTGCTGCTGCTCGTGGGCGACGAGGACGAGCCCTGCCTCGACGTCAATCTGTGGATGAAGCGGCTGATGCCGAACGCACGCTTGGGCTTGCTGCCCGGGGCGGGCCACGCGATCAACCTGGAGGAGCCCGCGCTCTTCAACCAGCTGACGGAGCAGTTCATCGCCGATGTCGAACGCGGCAGCTGGCGCCCGCGCGATCCGCGCGCCGCGGTGACGGGCGCGTCGGCCTTCGGCGGCGACAAGCCGCCGGCCTGACGGCGCGCCCGGAGGTCAGCGGTTGAGCGCGGCCGTCAGGGCGCGAGGATTGCCGCCGTTCTTGGCGATGTAGTCCTCGAACAGGTTCTTGAGGAACGGCGTCATCCAGAAGCCCAGCACCATGGCGTCACGGACCTTGTAGCCCGTTCCGTACTTGGAGAGCAGCCAGCGCACCTCGTAGGCGCTGCCGTCAGCCAGCACGATACGGCTGTCGACCGCGATGCCGGAGGAGGTGCGCATGCTCTGGTCGACCCATTCGACGCGCGCCACCGGGTACTTGGGGGCCTCGCCAGCCGCATAGCGTCCGATGAAGCGGGCCATGCCGGTGAAGTAGCCGGGGCGCTCGGCATGCGGAAGCCGGGTGCGATACTCGCCGAGGGAATAAAGGCCGATCTGGGTTACATCCGCGTGGCGCTCGACGACGCTGGCCATCGCGCTGGGGGAGCGCGTGCGCGCCGCGGCCATCAGCTCGCGGCCGACCTGGGCCATGAACACCACGGCGGGGTCTGCAGCGTGCACCGGAGCGGCCGTCACGCCAAGCCACATGGCAAACAGTCCCGCCCAGAGCCAAGCAGCGGCCGACGAGGCGCAGAAGCGGCGCCGCGGCACTTCGCCCTCAAAGGGCGGCATTGGAATGCACGTCATGTGGTGCTGATCCCTCGCTTGCTCGCCGTAATGAGGACAGCCCCCGTCCTCCCGAGCACACCCGTCTTCCCGGATCTCCCAAACCGTGAGGTCCAACGCGCACGTCCGCCCCCTCCTCAAACCGTGCTCCTGAAGCGGGGTCCCCCAAGGAAGCGACGTTGTTTTTGAACATGGAACGGGTACGGCCGTCAAAGAGCTTGATGACCGGATTGGCCCTGTAGCGCATCAGCGCGCCCATAGTGTGGCAAAAAAGAAGACGGGCCGCATTGCTGCGGCCCACCTTCCCCAATCCGATATCGGAAATCGGCTAGCTCTGCTCCCGCACCTCTGGGAGCTTGCTCACCTCGTCGGCGGTCATGCCGAGGCGGATGCTGTCGCCGGTCTGGCTGAACTTGCTCTGCGGGATGGAAACCAGCTTGGCGCCGAAGCCAAGGAAGCCGCCTGTCTTGATGCGGATGGCCGTGGGATTGCCGTCAGCGCCCATGCCGACGCTATGAACGGTCCCGATCTTGCTGCCGTCGGCGGAGAACACGGCGAGGCCGACCAGAGACTTGGCTTTCCCCGGTGCTGTCGCCGACTTGTCCGATCGCGGCGTCGCGGGCGCGGGAGTTGCCGCAGGGGGCGATGCGCCAGGCGCCGTCGGCGCTGGGGTTGTGGGCGAGGTGGGGGCCGTGGTCTGCGCGGAGGCTTGTAGCAGCGGGACGCCGGCGAGCACAGCCGCCAGGCCGATGCGACGGACCTGTCTGATGTTGAACATAGCCCTAGCTCCATCGTTGATTGTTGCACTGGCTCGGAAACGGTGAGGGGAGCGCGGGGTTCCCCGGAAGGGGAGGAGGTGCCGTCGAGATTTGCCAAGAATTTCTTCGCCATCAGGCTTTGCTCGGGCAAATGAAACAAACTTGGCAAGTCAACATAGGCTTGCCATGATCTGGCGCGGACTTTGCCACAATTTCTTATGAGCTTGAGAACATGGAGCCGGAACAGGCGTCCGCCCCGTAGCGGGGCTCGTTTGCAGAAGGGTTCAAATAGAAATCAGTAAAGGTCGGGCCTTACTGCTTCCTCTTGACATATAAACATATCTTTATATGCTCTGCCTAACGATGCGGGTTCCATGGCATGCCTCTTCCAGTCCAGACATCGGTTGCGGCCCTGAAGGCCATCGCGGAGCCGACGCGGCTGCGTCTGCTCGCGCTGCTTGCGTCCGGAGATCTCAACGTGAAGGACCTGACGGGGATCCTGGGCCAGAGCCAGCCCCGCATCAGCCGCCACTTGAAGCTTCTGGCGGAGGCCGGTCTGGTGGAGCGGGCGCCCGAGGGGAGCTGGGTCTACTTCCGTCTGGCCGAAGGGGGTGACGGCGGCGCGCTGGCGCGCCTGGTGCTGGAAGCGGTGGACCGGGCGGACCCGGTGCTGCTCCGCGACCGCCGCCGCGTCGAGGCCTTGCGCGAAGAGCGCGAGAGGACGGCACAAGCGTACTTCCACGCCCACGCGGGCGAGTGGGATCGCATTCGCGCGCTGCACGTGGCCGAGGCGGAGGTCGAGGCAGCCATGGCGGAGGTACTTGGTCCCGGCCCCTTCGAGCTGTTGGTCGATCTCGGCACCGGCACTGGGCGCATGCTCGAACTCTTCCGCGAGCGCTACCGGCGCGGCCTGGGCATCGATCTGAGCCCGGCGATGCTGGCCTATGCGCGCGCCAAGCTCGAGCGCGGCGGCGTACGGCACGCTCATGTCCGCCAGGGCGACATCTACGACCTGCCGCTGGCCGACGGGTCCGCCTCGGCGCTCCTCATGCACCAGGTGCTGCATTTCCTGAGCGACCCGCAGCGCGCCGTGCGCGAGGCGGCGCGAGTGCTGGCGCCGGGCGGGCGGCTGCTGATCGTCGATTTCGCGCCCCACGAGTTCGAGTTCCTGCGCGACCAGTTCGCTCACGAGCGTTTGGGCTTTGCCGGCGAACAGGTGGCGCACTGGCTTGCCGATGCCGGTCTCGAGCTTATCGAGACGCGCGATCTCGTGCCGACGGACGGTGGGAAGGCGAAGCTCACCGTGTCGATGTGGGTGGCGCGCAGGCCTCTCGATGCGACCACCGCAGCGGCGGGCGCGCGCACCGCCACACTGGAGCGGGTCGGCTAGATGACGGATCCAGGCCGAGAGCGCCGCAGCCGGCTGGTCGGCGACGGCGACATCAACGTCTCCTTCGAGTTCTTCCCGCCCAAGACGGAGAAGATGGAGGAGGCGTTGTGGGCGGCCATCCGGCGGCTGGAGCCGCTTCGTCCCGTCTTCGTGTCCGTGACCTACGGGGCAGGCGGCTCGACGCGCGAGCGCACGCATGCGACGGTGGCGCGGCTGGTGCGCGAGACGTCGCTCGTGCCCGCTGCGCACCTCACCTGCGTCGAGGCGACGAAGGGGGAGGTGGAGGAGGTGGCGAGGAGCTACCAGCAGGCGGGCGTGCGCCACATCGTGGCCCTGCGCGGCGATCCGGCGGCAGGCGTCGGCACGCGCTATGCTCCCCATCCGGGGGGCTACACCAATGCTGCCGACCTCGTGGCTGGGCTCAAGAAGCTCGGGGGCTTCGAGATCTCGGTCGCCGGCTATCCCGAGCGCCATCCCGAGAGTGCCTCGCTGCGGGAGGACCTCGACAACCTCAAGGCCAAGGTGGATGCGGGTGCCAGCCGCATTATCACCCAGTTCTTTTTCGACAATACCCACTACCTGCGGTTTCTGGAGGCCGCGCGCGCCCACGGCATCTGGGTGCCGATCGTGCCGGGCATCGTCCCGATCCACAACTTCCGGCAGGTGGCGGGGTTCGCCGGCCGCTGCGGCGCGATCATGCCCGCCTGGCTGGCGCGGCGCTTCGAAGGCCTCGACGCCGACCCGCAGACCACGCACCTGGTGGCGGCCGCCACCGCGGCGGAGCAGGTCACGGACCTCGTGGACCAGGGCATCCGCCAATTCCACTTCTACACGCTGAACCGGGCCGACCTCGTCTATGCCATCTGCCATCTGCTGGGTCTGAGGCCGGCCGCGGCCACCGCCGGGAAGGTCATCAACGCATGACGCGAGAGCAACGCATCGCTGCCCTGAAGGCGGCGGCCGAAGACCGCATCCTGATCATCGACGGCGCCATGGGCACCATGATCCAGCGCCACAAGCTGAGCGAGGCCGACTTCCGCGGCCGGCGCTTTGCCTCGCATCCCAGGCCCGTGCAGGGTAACAACGACCTGCTCGTGCTCACCAAGCCCGACGTGATCGCCGATATCCATGCGGCCTATCTTGCCGCCGGCGCAGACATCATCTCGACCAACACGTTCAATGCGCAGCGCATCTCGCTCGCCGACTACGGCATGGAGGCTCTGGCCTACGAGATCAACCTCGCCGCCGCCCGGCTCGCGCGGTCCGCGGCGGACGCGGCCACGCGGCGGAGGCCCGAGAGGCCTCGCCTCGTCGCAGGTGCGCTGGGACCCACCAACCGCACCGCCTCGATCTCGCCCGACGTCAACAACCCGGGCTTCCGCAACATCACGTTCGACGAGCTGAGCCAGGCCTACGCCGAGCAGGTGCGCGGGCTGATCGAGGGCGGGGCCGACCTATTGCTGATCGAGACCGTGTTCGACACGCTGAACGCCAAGGCGGCGGGCTTTGCCGTGATGCAGGTGTTCGACGAGCTGGGGGTGGAGCTGCCGCTCGTCGTCTCGGGGACCATCACCGATCGCTCGGGACGCACGCTGTCGGGGCAGACGCCGGAGGCGTTCTTCTTCTCCATCCGCCACCTCAAGCCCTTCGCGGTGGGTCTCAACTGCGCGTTGGGGGCGGAGCTGATGCGGCCCTATCTCGCCGAGATCGCTGCCGTGGCCGACACGCTCGTCATCGCCTATCCGAACGCGGGCCTCCCCAACGCCATGGGCGAGTACGACGAGGGGCCGCACGACATGGCCTGCCACATCGAGCCGTGGGCCAGAGAGGGGCTCCTCAACATCGTCGGCGGCTGCTGCGGTTCCACCCCGGAGCACATCGCCGAGATCAAGGCGCACGTGGAGAAATACCCGCCGCGCAAGGTGCCCACGCTCGAGCGCCGCATGCGCCTCTCCGGCCTCGAGCCGTTCGTGCATGGGTGATTGCGTGAACTTCAGAACCTCAACACCTCCGATGTCATGGTCGGGCTTGTCCCGACCATCCATCTATCCGCTTGCTCGGTCATTTGCTGAGGGCTGGATCCTCGGGACAAGCCCGAGGATGACAACGCGTGGCGCAGTTGGAGCGAAGCAGCAATGACTTCCACCGCCGCGACAGCGTTCATCAATATCGGCGAGCGGACGAACGTCACGGGCTCGGCGAAGTTTCGCAAGCTGATCGAGGCGGGCGACTACCAGGCGGCGCTGGCGGTCGCGCGCGGCCAGGTGGAGAACGGCGCGCAGGTCCTTGACGTCAACATGGACGAGGGGCTGCTCGATTCCGAGCAGGCGATGGTGACGTTCCTCAACCTCATCGCCTCGGAGCCCGACATCGCCCGCGTGCCGATCATGATCGACAGCTCCAAGTGGAGCGTGATCGAGGCGGGCCTCAAGTGCGTGCAGGGCAAGGCCATCGTCAACTCCATCAGCATGAAGGAGGGCGAGGCGGCATTCCTGCAGCACGCGCGCAAGGTCTTGCGCTACGGCGCTGCCGTCGTGGTGATGGCCTTCGACGAAGCGGGCCAAGCCGACACGATAGAGCGCAAGGTCGCCATCTGCGAGCGCGCCTACAGGCTGCTCACCGAGAAGGTCGGCTTCCCGCCCGAGGACATCATTTTCGATCCCAACATCTTCGCCGTGGCGACCGGCATCGAGGAGCACAACGGCTACGGCCTCGCCTTCATCGAGGCGACGCGGCAGATCAAGGAGAAGCTGCCGCACGCGCACGTGTCTGGCGGCGTGTCGAACCTGTCGTTCTCGTTCCGCGGCAACGAGGGGGTGCGCCAGGCGATGCACTCGGTGTTCCTCTATCACGCCATCCGCGCCGGCCTCGACATGGCGATCGTCAATGCCGGTCAGATCACCCTCTACGACGACATCGAGCCAGAGTTGCGCACCCTGTGCGAGGACGTGATCCTCAACCGCCGGCCCGACGCCACGGACCGTCTGCTCGAGGCCGCGGGCCGCTACAAGGGCGAAGCGCAGAGATCCAGGGAGAAGGATTTGGCCTGGCGCGATGCCCCCGTGGAGGCACGGCTCGCGCACGCGCTGGTGCACGGCATCAGCGAGTACATCGAGGCGGATACGGAGGCCGCGCGGCGGGCGGCCAAGAAGCCGATCGAGGTGATCGAGGGGCCGCTGATGGCCGGCATGAACGTGGTGGGCGACCTCTTCGGTGCGGGCAAGATGTTCCTGCCGCAGGTGGTGAAGTCGGCCCGCGTGATGAAGCAGGCCGTGGCCTACCTGCAACCTTTCCTGGAAGCGGAGAAGAGAGCTTCGGGACTCGACCAGATGCCGGCCGCCGGCAAGGTGGTGATGGCCACCGTCAAGGGCGACGTGCACGATATTGGCAAGAACATCGTGGGCGTCGTGCTCCAGTGCAACAACTACGAGGTGCTCGACCTCGGCGTGATGGTGCCGGCGCAGAAGATCCTGGAGACGGCGAGGAAGGAGAAGGCGGACATCATCGGCCTATCCGGGTTGATCACGCCCTCGCTCGACGAGATGTGCCACGTGGCGGCCGAGATGGAGCGAGAGGGCTTCAGCGTGCCGCTGCTGATCGGCGGCGCCACGACGAGCCGGGTGCACACCGCCGTGAAGATCACGCCCAACTACGTGCGCGGGCAGGCCATCTACGTCACGGACGCCAGCCGCGCCGTGGGCGTGGTGTCGGCGCTGATGTCGAATAGCGAGCGCGGGCGGTACGTGGAGAACGTGCGCAACGAGTATGTGAAGATCCGCGAGGCCTACGTCCGCGGCGAGACCAAGAAGACGCGGCTGCCGCTGAGCGCGGCCCGCGCCAACAGGTTCAAGATCGACTGGCAGGCTTACACGCCGCCGCGGCCGCAGCTGGTGGGCCCACGCACGTTCAAGGCCTATCCGCTGGCCGAGCTCGTGCCCTATATCGATTGGACGCCGTTCTTCCAGACCTGGGAGCTCAACGGACGCTATCCCCGAATCCTCGAGGACAACGTCGTGGGCGCGGAGGCCAAGAAGCTCTTTGCTGACGCGCAGGCCCTGCTGCAGCGGCTGGTGTCGGGCAAGTGGCTCACCGCCAACGCCGTCATCGGCTTCTGGCCGGCCAATGCTGCGGGCGATGACATCGAGCTCTACGAGGACGAGGCGCGCAAGGGCCGCCTGGCCGTACTGCACACGCTGCGCCAACAGATGGCTCGCGAGGGTCGCAGCGAGCGGGCGAACACGGCGCTGGCGGATTTCATAGCCCCGCGGGAGAGCGGGCTTGCCGATTACATCGGTGCGTTTGCCGTCACGGCCGGCCTCGGCGAGGCGGAGGCGCTCGCCCGCCACATCGAGGCGACGGACGACTACGGGCGCATCATGTTGAAGGCGTTGGCTGACCGGCTCGCGGAGGCCTTCGCCGAGCGCCTGCACGAACGGGTGCGGCGCGAGTTCTGGGGCTACGCGCCCAAGGAGCGGCTGTCGCCCGAGTCGCTGATTGCAGAGGAATATCGCGGCATCCGCCCGGCGCCCGGCTATCCGGCCCAGCCCGACCACACCGAGAAGGCGACCATATTCCGTCTGCTCGACGCGGAGGCCAAGGCCGGCATCAAGCTGACGGAGAGCTTCGCGATGTGGCCGGGGGCGGCCGTCTCCGGGCTCTACTTCGCGCACCCCGACAGCCACTACTTCGGCGTCGGCAAGGTCGAGCGCGACCAGGTGGAGGACTACGCGGCGCGCAAGGACTGGAGCATCGCGGAGGCGGAGCGCTGGCTGGCCCCAGTGCTCAACTACGATCCCAAGCTTGCCCGCGACGAGGCGGCGTGATCACAGCGCAGAGCAAATGCGGGCCGATCGGCCGCGCCGCCTCGGCTTAGCCTCAATTGGCCCATTTCGTCCGATGTCCGATAGTAGACCGCTGGATCGGTGCCGGGCGGGCCTCTCATCCGCCGGGTGCGAGGTTGCGCGTTTGGGGGGTGAGAGATGCGGCTATTCGGGAAGGCGCACTACGTCGTTGTTTGTCTGGCAGTTATACTCGCGACGACGCCGCTCGCAGCGCGCGAGCTGCGTCTTTCACACCAGCTTCCCGAGAGTGACGCGCGCCATCGCGCCGCACGAGTTCTGGCTGCCGAGCTGAGGAAGCGTGCCCCCGATCTCAATATCAAGATCTTCCCGAACTCGTCCCTCGTTGCCAGTCCACCTCAGCAGTACGAGGCGCTGGTTGAAGGGAAGATCGAGATGGCCATCTACCCTATGGGATACGGCTCGGCAAAGATTCCGGAGCTCTCCGTTGTGACCTTGCCGGGCGTGCCCGCAAGCGCGGAGGCTGCGGCCATTCTGAAGGGCACGGAATTTGAGGAGAAGCTACAGGAACTCTGCGAGGAGAAGGGCTTCCGAATTCTGACGTGGTGGTGGCTCGACGGCGGCATGGCGAGCCGCACCCGGCCTGTCACGGGACCGCCGACCATCAAGGGCCTGACGGCGCGCAGCGGCGGCGGCAACGACTTCAACAGCATGCTCGCCGCCGCAGGCGCGAGTATCGTCGCGATGCCGCTGACCGACGTGCGCCCTTCAATGGAGGCGGGCAAGCTCGATGTCGCGCAGAACTCGTTCGAGACGCTCGTGAGCTTCCGCTTCCACGAATTCGCGAAATTCGTCACGGTCGGCGGCTACAGCACCATCACGGTCTTCACGCCCGTGATCATCTCGAAGGCCTTATGGGACAGCCTGAGCACGGGAGAGAGACAGGCGCTCGAAGAGGCCGCAGCCGCCTCCAACATCTACCTCGAAGCAAGCCAGCGTGAAGCCCAGGAGACGGCGATCGAAGCTTTCACCAAGGCCGGCGTCAAGGTTCAATCCCTCGCCTTCGACGAGTACGCGGCCTGGCTACAGATCGCCAAGGACACCTCGTGGAAGAGTTATCGCGCGATCAGCCCAAGGGCGAGCGAGCTGTTCGATTCAATGCTCAAGAGCTTCATCGCCAGCGGCAAGCCCTAACGGCGGTGCGCGCTGCGCGGATATCCCGCGAACGCATGGCAGCCCAAGCACCAGCCCGTGAGCTGAAGGCGCCGTGCAGACCCAAAACGCCTCCGGCTAGCCTCAATTCGCGTGGTGGATGCCGTGGGGCAATGGAGCGGCGCCTCTGGTGCGGGCGCGGCTCGGCTTATGGCTTCTTGGGGGACCGACGTGATGCGGCCGTTTCTTGGCGCGTTCTGCGCAGCATTCTGCTTGGCGGTAACGATCACTTCGACATCGCTCGCGGCGCGCGAGCTGCGCATCTCGCATCAGTGGCCGGAGAGCGATGCGCGCCATCGCGCGGCGCGCGTGTTCATCGCCGAGCTGAAAAAGCGCGTGCCGGACCTCACGGTCAGCATTCATCCGAACTCGTCGCTCAAGATCAAGCCGGTCGAGCAGTATGATGCCTTGCTCGCGGGCACCATCGAGATGGCGATCTACCCGATCGCCTATGCGTCGCCAAAGGTCCCGGAGATGTCGATCGGGGGCCTGCCCGGCGTGCCCTCGAATTTCGAGTCGGCCGGCCTGCTCAAGGGCACGGAGTTCGAGGACCGGCTGCAGCAGCTGTGCGAGGCCAACGGCTTCCGGGTGGTCACCTGGTGGTGGGTCGGCGGCGGCATCGCCAGCCGCTCGCGCGCTGTCGCCGGCCCTGAGAGCGTCAAGGGCCTCTCCGCGCGCGGCGGCGACAAGGTGTTCGACTGGATGCTCGCCGCAGCCGGCGCCAGCGTGCAGACCATGCCGTCGAGCGAGATCCGAGCGGCGATGGAGGCAGACAAGCTCGACGTGGCGCTGACCTCCCTGGAATCCTTCATGAGCTTCCGCGTGCCCGAGGTGGCGAAGTTCGCCACGCTCGGCGGCTTCGGCATCTTCACGGTGATGACGCCGCTCATCATCTCCAAGCGCACGTATGACGGCTTGAACGACTACGAGCGGCAGGCCGTCGAGGAAGCCGCCACCGCGTCCAACATCTACTTCGAGGCCACGCAGCGCGAAGCCGAGGAAGCGGCGATGCAGGCATTCACGAAGGCGGGCGTGAAGGTGCAATCGCTGAGCTTCGAGGAATATGCCGCCTGGCTCCAGGTTGCCCGCGGCAGCTCCTGGAAGAACTACCAGAGCATCAGTCCGGCCGCGAACGACCTGTTCAACGCCATGCTGCTCAGCTTCATCAACAGTGACAAGCGCTAGGCGCTGGGCCGATACGAGCGCGCTCTGCGGCCTTTCCGACGCGGCGTAGGCGGTCCGGCTTGCGGGCTGGGTGAGGCGACGGCTGCGCGCCCTGCACCGAGCGGGGTCCTCGCCTCCCAGCCTGCGGGCTGTTAGGTTCCTGCGGGGCGGCGCTGCGCGCAGGTGACGGGCAGCGCTACATTCACGGGGGGTGTCGATGTTGTCACGTCTCATTCTGCTGGCGCTGCAACTCGTCGTTGCATGGTTCGCAGCACCGGTTCTCGTTCGCTATATTCCAGGCCTCGGGCGGCTCGAGCTCTTCGTCTACGCGGCGGCCTTCGCGGTGCTCGTGTGGCTCGTGGGGGTGGTCGGCTCGCAGGTGCTGAAGGAGACGGCGATGCCCAGCAGCGCTGCACTCGCGGCCGCGCTCGTCGTGGCGCTGATCGCGGCCGCCATCTACACGTGGCTGCCGATGGTCGTGCCTGACGCCAAGCGGGTGATGCTGAACCTGCAGGAGAAGGCGTATCCGCTGATCGGGGCGCTGATCGGCTACCACATCCGCCGCTAGCTAAGCGTGCACCCCGCAGACGGTTGGCACAAACTGAAGGGCGCGGGAGGTGTTCCCGCGCCCTGTGTTTCTTCTTCGGGTGGCCCGCCGCCGAACGCTTCCTAGCCGGTCAGCGCGGCCTCGGCCCAATCTCAGAACATGCCGAACACCACCGCCGCGAGGAAGGCGAAGGATATGATGGCAGCAAGCACGTTCAGCCTCGTCTGCAATTCCATCGCTGCCTCCTTTGCCGGACGACGCCGGCCAGTGAACGCAAGTTGCCCCGCGTTGACGACGAATCTAGGAGCCGCCCGCGCGGTTGAAAAGGACAATCGATGCTGCAACGCAATAATTCCATGATTAGATTTGGAGTTTCCCGGCCGCCTCAGGGGATGATGCGCACTAACCACGGTGCAATCAGTCTTATACAAGAGACGTTACAAGTTGTTGCGCAGGCATTCATCAATTATTAACATAGATAAACTTGGAATATCTGGAATCCTGCCCCAATATCTCCCCTATTGCCCCAGATCTGGGCCGCACGGCGATCTTCGCAGCGCAGAGGTTGCGTGTTGCAAGCCCACCACAGATGTACACGCTCGCCTCGTTGCCCATGCAAATATCGAGGGACGCCCGCGAGCCGCGCTTCTCGACACCGCGGGGCGGATGGCTTAACCGAATCGCCCGTTCACCACGCGCCGGAGCTTCGACATGCAACCCTTCAAGGCCTTGCTGGCAACCAAGGGACCCACGGGCCAGAGCCTTGCCTGGCAGCAGCTCGCACTTGCCGAACTCATGGAGGGCGACGTGGTCGTGCGCGTCAGCCATTCGACGGTGAACTACAAGGACGGCCTGGCGATCACCGGCAAGGCGCCCGTCATCCGCCGCTGGCCCATGATCCCGGGCATCGACTTCGCGGGCGAGGTGGTGTCCTCCACACATGCCGAGTTCAAGCCCGGCGACCCGGTGGTCCTCAACGGCTGGGGTGTGGGCGAGACGCACTACGGCGGCTACGCCCAGATGGCCCGCGTCAAGGGCGACTGGCTCGTGCGCAGGCCCGCCGAGTTTTCGGCCGCGGAGAGCATGGCGATCGGCACTGCCGGATATACCGCGATGCTGTGCGTGCTGGCGCTGGAGCGCCACGGGGTGACGCCCGCGAGCGGCCCGGTGCTGGTGACGGGGGCCGCCGGAGGCGTCGGCAGCATTGCCATCGCGCTGCTGGCGAAGCTCGGCTACCAGGTCGTCGCCTCGACGGGGCGGCCCACCGAGACGGACTACCTCAAGGGGCTGGGCGCCTCCGAGGTCATCGACCGCGCGGAGCTGTCGAAGCCCGCCCGCCCTCTCAACAAGGAGCGATGGGCCGGCGCCGTCGACGCCGTGGGCAGCCATACGCTGGCCAATGCGCTCAGCATGACGAAGTACGGCGGCACGGTGGCCGCGTGCGGCCTGGCCGGCGGCATGGACCTGCCGGGCTCCGTCGCCCCCTTCATCCTGCGCGGCGTGACGCTGGCGGGGATCGACTCGGTCATGGCGCCGAAGCCGGCCCGCATCGAGGCGTGGGCGCGGCTGGCGCGGGACCTCGACCGGTCCAAGCTCAAGGCGTTGACCGTCACGCATCCGGCTGCCGATGTCGTCGCGCTCGGCAGCGACATCGTCGCCGGCAAGGTGCGCGGACGCGTGGTGCTGGAGCTCGGCTAGCTCGCCAGGCGCCGACGGCTGCTGGCCCAGGCCAGCGCCCCCTCCTCGGCCACTGGGTTCCTGATAGTCCGCCTGGGCGGAATCCCGGGATGACAGCGTGGTGCGTGCTGCAACCGAGGCGCGCCTGAGCGCCCGGCCGCAAGGTCGTGGATGGCCGGCAAAAAAAGCTCTCCGAATCGGCTCCGGCCGTTGTATCCTTGAGGCCCATGGCGCGGTACATCTTCATTACCGGCGGCGTGGTTTCCTCGCTCGGAAAAGGGCTGGCGTCAGCGGCCCTCGGAGCGCTTCTCCAAGCCCGCGGCTACTCGGTCCGGCTCCGCAAGCTGGACCCTTACCTCAACGTCGACCCCGGCACGATGAGCCCTTACCAGCACGGTGAGGTGTTCGTGACGGACGATGGGGCGGAGACGGACCTCGATCTCGGCCACTACGAGCGCTTCACCGGCGTGCCGGCGAAGAAGACCGACAACATCACCACGGGACGCATCTACCAGGATATCCTGGCCAGGGAGCGGCGCGGCGACTACCTGGGTGGCACCGTGCAGGTGATCCCGCACGTGACCGATGCCATCAAGCAGTTCGTGACCTCGGGCAACGAGGGGCTCGACTTCGTGCTGGTCGAGATCGGCGGCACGGTCGGCGACATCGAGGGCCTGCCGTTCTTCGAGGCCATCCGCCAGCTCGGCAACGAGCTGCCGCGCGGGCATTCGGTCTTCATCCACCTCACGCTGCTGCCTTTCATTCCGAGCGCCGGCGAGCTCAAGACCAAGCCGACCCAGCACTCCGTGAAGGAGCTTCGGTCGATCGGCATCCAGCCCGACATCATCCTGTGCCGCTGCGACCGGCCGGTGCCGATCTCTGAGCGCAAGAAGATCGCGCTCTTCTGCAACGTGCGCCAGGAGGCCGTCATCCAGGCGCTCGATGTCGCCTCCATCTACGATGTGCCGCTCGCCTATCACCGCGAGGGGCTCGACGCGGAGGTGCTGGCGGCGTTCGGCATCGCCGGTGCGCCGGCGCCAAGGCTCGAGAAGTGGCAGGCGATCTCGGATGCCATCGCCAACCCGGAAGGCGAGGTGACGATTGCCATCGTCGGCAAGTACACGGGCCTCAAGGACGCCTACAAGTCGCTCAACGAGGCGCTGTTCCACGGCGGCATCGCCAACAGGGTGAAAGTGAAGCTCGAGTGGATCGAGAGCGAGATCTTCGAGCGCGAGGACCCCGCGCCCTACCTGGAAAATGTGCACGGCATCCTGGTGCCCGGCGGCTTCGGGGAGCGCGGCTCGGAGGGCAAAATCCTGGCCGCCCGCTTCGCGCGCACGCGCAAGGTGCCGTATTTCGGCATCTGCTTCGGCATGCAGATGGCGGTGATCGAGGCCGCGCGCGACCTCGTCGGCATCAGGAAGGCTGGCTCCACCGAGTTCGGCCCCAGCGAGGAGCCGGTGGTGGGCCTGATGACGGAGTGGATGCGCGGCAACGAGCTGGAGACGCGGCGGCAGGGCGGCGACCTCGGCGGCACCATGCGGCTCGGCGCCTATCCCGCCGTGCTGGCCAAGGGCAGCCAGGTGGCGAAGATCTACGGCAACACGCAGATCTCCGAGCGCCACCGCCACCGCTACGAGGTGAACACGCGCTATCGCGCGCGGCTGGAGGAGGCGGGCGTGCGCTTCTGCGGCATGTCGCCGGACGGCCTGCTGCCCGAGATCATCGAGCTGCCCGGCCACCCCTGGTTCATCGGCGTGCAGTTCCACCCCGAGCTCAAGTCGCGCCCCTTCGAGCCGCACCCGCTGTTCGCGAGCTTCATTGCGGCGGCGGTGGAGCAGAGCCGGTTGGTGTGAGGCCAGCGTGGCCTGGTGAACTGGGTCCCGGCCTGGTCCCGCTCCGCAGGCTACGCCTGCGAGCGGCGCCGGGATGACGGCCTGGGCTCGGGTCCCGCATCGAAGCAGACACGATGGGAACATGCGGCTCGCTCAACTCGAGCGTCATCCCGGCGCCGCTCGCGCCGGTTAGGCGCGAGCGGGACCAGGCCGGGAACCATGCAACGCTCCGCGTGTGACCGGGTGGTCAACGCGTGGCTCCCTTTCCGTCAACTCCCCCGCACCACCCTCAGCACGTCCTCGCCGTAGCGCTTGAGCTTGCTCTGGCCGACGCCGCTGATCCTGGCGAGCGCGTCGAGGGTGGCGGGGCGCTGGCGCGCGATGGCGGAGAGCGTGATGTCGTGGAAGATGACGTAAGGCGGCACGTGCTGCTCGGCGGCGCGGTCGCGGCGCCAGGCGCGGAGTGTCTCGTAGAGGGGTGCGTCTGCCGCCTCGACGCCGAGCCGCTCGCCGCCGCGCTTGGCCCGTGAGCGCCCGCGCCCGCCAGCGTCCGCGGCGGCCGGCATGTTCCGCACGGACACGCGCCGCTCGCCGCGGTAGACGGCCCGCACGTCGCCGGGGTTGCCGAGCCCGATCAGGGGCCGCCCGTCGTTGGGGTCCTCGCGCAGCAGACCCTCGAACAACAGCTGGTCGAGGAGATCGCGCCAGCCGGCCTGGCTGAACTCGCGGCCGATGCCGTAGGTGGAGAGGCCCGCCTCCGAGGCGCTCACGTCCTTGGTCTTGCCGAGCAGGTGGTCGACGACGCGTCCGCGGCCCAGCCGGCCGCCCAGGCGATGCACGGCGGAGAGCGCCTTCTGCGCGGCCTCCGTGGCGTCGACCGCCTTGGGGGGATTGAGGCAGAGATCGCACTGGCCGCAGGCGGCGACACCCGTCTCGCCGAAGTAGCGGCGCACGGCGGCGGGGCGGCAGCTCATGCCGTCGAGCATCGCGTAGAGCTGGCGCAGCTTGCGCATCTGCACGGCCTTGACGGATGCGTCGACGTCGCGGCTGTCGATGCGCCGCATGGCCCAGGCGAGGTCGGAGGAGGAATAGAGCGTGATGCCTTCGGCGGGTGCGCCGTCGCGCCCGGCGCGGCCGATCTCCTGCCAGTAGGCCTCGATGGCGTCGGGCGGATCGGCGTGGATGACGTAGCGCACGTCCGGCTTGTCGACGCCCATGCCGAAAGCGATGGTCGCCACCATCACGGCGGCGTCGGCGTCGAGGAACTGCTCGAGCCGGCGCGCGCGCACGTCCTTGTCGAGGCCGGCATGGTAGGCCAGCGCCAGGATGCCGGTGGCGGCGAGCTGCTCGGCGAGACGGTCGACACCCTTGCGCGAGCCGGCATAGACAACGCCCGACCGGCCCGGGCGCTCGGCCACGAGTTCCAGCACGCGCCCGTGGCCGTCGCCGCGCTTGCGCTCCGCCGACAGGGCGAGCTCGGGCCGGGCGAAGCTGGCGACGAACTCGCGGGCATCGCCGAGGCGCAGCTCGGTACGGATGTCCTCGCGTGTGCGCGCGTCAGCCGTGGCCGTCACCGCCAGGCGCGGCACGCGCGGGAAGATCTCCGCGAGCCGGCCCAGCATGCGGTACTCGGGGCGGAAGTCGTGGCCCCATTGGCTCACGCAGTGCGCCTCGTCGATGGCGACCAGCGCGAGCGGCAGGCCCGCCAGCCGCTCGAGCATTGCGGGTTGCATGAGGCCTTCAGGCGAGAGGTAGAGCAGGTTGAGCGCGCCCTCGCCGATGCGGCGCCAGATGTCGTCGCGGGCGCCGAGGCTGGTGCTGGAGTCGAGCTTCTCCGCGGCCACGCCCGACTGCTGCAGAGCCGCCACCTGGTCGGCCATCAGGGCGATCAGCGGGGAGACGACGAGGCCCAGCCCGGGCCGCACGAGCGAGGGGATCTGGTAGCAGAGGCTCTTGCCGCCGCCCGTGGGCAGCACCGCCATCGCGCTGCGCCCGGCCAGCACCTCGCCGATCACACCCTCCTGCAGCCCGCGAAAATCGGGGTGGCCGAAGGTGCGGCGCAGGACCGCGCGGGCGGCCTCGATGAGCGGGTCGGCGCTGACGTCGGCGAGCAGGGGTGAAGAATCGGCGGCCACCGCCGCATCATCTCTGCCGACGTGGGCTGGGGCAAGCGACCGGCAAACGATTCCCTGTCACACGCCTCGCCCGCTGCTGAGCCTGTCACACGCCTCGCCCGCGTCCTGAGCCTGTCGAAGGACGGACCACGCATGCCAGCCGTGCTTCGACAAGTGTATTGTACGGAGACATGGTGGACAGGCGTACGAGGACATGGTGGACGGGTTGATGGCAAGCCTTTTTGCCTCCACTGCCTGCAGCGGATCGCGTCGAGCCATCCTCCCGGAGCCGCC
>Ga0070741_10003075_pt1 | contig 42465 bp, 30 predicted proteins | sample Coa_R1_4_FD_66440 | JGI IMG/M metagenome (GOLD analysis project Ga0070741, IMG submission 66440) | Surface soil microbial communities from Centralia Pennsylvania, which are recovering from an underground coalmine fire - Coalmine... | ecosystem: Environmental > Terrestrial > Soil > Unclassified ... | reverse complement strand
GATCGCAAAACACAATTGCTGCTTGTCATCTGAGATGCCGGCGAGGCCATCTTCTCCCCAGCGATAGGCGCGTGAGCGGGCGTGGTCGTGCGGGAAGTAGTTCCAGGCATTGCCGTCATAGCTGTAGTCCTCACGAACTGTGCCCCACTGTCTTTCGCTGAGATATGGCCCCCATTTTTTCCAGGGCACACCGGCTTCACGCGCGTCATTCAGACGCTTTTGCTCATTCGTTTGCACATAAACAACTGTGGACTTCTGGATCGGTTTCATAGAGCTGCCCTTTAATCCTTTCCACCACCCGGGGCCGCCCAAGGGTCTGACCGGGTATACGTAAGACGTCGTTGAGATTGGCCCTGGCCGAACCACCTTTTCTGATCATTGATTCGGTTACTCCATCGTGATGGAGGCTCGACACTCACACCCTTTTCACAGGACGCATTGCTTTCATCGCAACATAAAAGACGATCGAAATTGGGCCTACTGTCAATGCTGCCAGTCTAAGTGGCGCTGTTGACAAATATGGGGGGCTTCCCACACTGTTCGGATCCTGATTTCCTGTTTGTGTCCAAAAAGTCAACTAAGTTTCTGTCAGTTCTGACAGATGGCATGGGGACAGAGCAGACCTACACTCCAAACCATAGATTGCTAAAGGAACGGTTCATGAGATCTGCCGCCGTGCTGAAGAACTGGGCATTGCTCATGTTCGCTTTTGTGTTTGCAGGCTGTGGACATACATTTATCGGTTTTGTTTCTAATCCGGGAGGAGCGAGAAGTGTAAGCGGTACTGTGACCATCGTGCAGTTTGGAACCATGGATGACGGCCATGGAACCATCATTACATTCACCGGCGTTACATTTGTTCAGAATAGCACCGCTTCGACAGTCAATTTCTGCGGCGACCAGCGAAAGCAGTTTCCGATTAACAGATTTGCACGCGCCGACTTCACGGATGGAATTTTATGTTCCATGCTCCACACAGTGACCCTTGGCACCGGATGAGCCGGGAGTTTTCTCTACAGCAAAGGCTGTAAGAAGTTACAGTTTTCTTCACTTCACGTACGCTGCAAACTATGCGAGCGATGGACACGCGGAATCCGCTTTGCCAATCGCACTGATACGCCAAGGAAAGCCAATCCTAAAACGGGAAGGAAACATTGCACTTGAGTTCATGAAGGCGGGAGCAGGTTGACTCGGCTGGCCGCCAAGATCCGGACACGCTCAACAGAAAAAGGAGATTTTTTCATGATTGGTCGCAGAAGTGTATGGCTCACAATTGTTTTTCTGGCTGCGTGCCTGGGCCCAGCAAACGCACAATCAGATGATTCCAGTCAAACTGCACAAGAGTTGCGCAAGGAACTTAACGAGATGCGCGAACAGATGGGCAGACTTCAAACGCGGCTCGATCAATTAGAAAGCAATCAGGCGCCGGCGGCTGCGCCTTCCGCCGCTCCGGCTACGGGGCAGCAGCAGGGAACAGCTCAAAACACTCTGCCGCAACAGCAAGGTCCGAGCAAACAGGTGGGCGAGGCCACGGCGACACATCAGACATTTTCCGAAGATTCGACCGCAGCTCCACGCTATGACAATGTTCCGCTTGATCCCAAGTACCACGGATTCTTCCGGCTTGCAGGCACTCAGACAATCTTAAAAATTGGCGGATACTTCAAGACAGATTTCATCTACGATCTAAAACCTGGGGGAAATACAGACTCATTCATACCGTCATCATTTCCGATTCCTTCTGCCCTGTCTGTGAACAACAGCACGATCTCCATTCGGCCCACTCGGTTGAGTCTCGACTTTCGGGTCCCAACAACCCAGGTCGGGGAGGTGCGTTTCTATGTGGAGGGCGACCTGTTCGGAACCAATGCAACTACTCCCCGCTTGCGTCATGCGTATGCGCAGGCGAAGAACTTTCTGGTTGGCCAGACATTTACGAACTTCATGGATCCAGATGGATTTCCTGACACGCTGGATTTCCAGGGACCCAATGGCATGGTGAACCTGCGGAATCCGCAGTTCCGATACGGGGCTGCGCTCGGCCCAAGTACGACTCTGTACATTTCGGCAGAGAAGCCAAGTTCCGACATCATATTCAAAACGCCGCAATTTTCAGCGCAGCCAAATGCGCCCAGTCCTGACGGAGCGATACGTCTGCGCCAGGAATTCGAAGGAGGGCACTTCCAGGTTTCCGGGCTGTTCCGTTCGATTGCGGCCTTCCTGCCTAACGGAAAACAGGATTCGGTGTTTGGCTGGGGTTTCAATGCTTCGCTCGGCGCGAAAACCATCGACAAGGACAATTTTATTCTGGCCGCCGCTGCCGGACACGGGCTTTCACGATATATCCAGGACACTTCAGGGCTTGGGATCGACGCAGAGCCGGCGTCAGCCACTGCGCTGCGGTCAACCCCGGCGATTGGAGTTGAAGCATCGTACCAGCACTACTGGACGAAGAGATGGCGTTCGAGCGCGGTGTACTCCTATGCAGCAGTCGATAACACGAGGCTCGCAACGGGAACGACCTACAATCACGGTACGTACACTGCTACTAACCTGATCTGGAACCCCGGAGGTTCGCTCCACCTCGGTGCAGAATTTCTGTATGGATGGATTGTGGAGCAGAACGGCGGAAAAGCAAATGCACCGCGCATCCAGTTCAGCGCCAAGTATACCTTCGTGAAAGTTGATCGGGACCGCGATTAGTCTGCGTACTGCATTCGGTCACCGGTCTCGTATGAAGCTGTTCGTCAGGCAGAGCCATGGCGCCAAATGGCGAAGACAACAACGGGCGTTTGAAGCGCAAGAAATATGAGAAGGAGCTGCGGCGGCTCCAGGTGGAGCTTTGCAGACTTCAGGACTGGGTCAAGTACAAGGGATTGCGCGTCATTATTCTATTCGAAGGCCGAGATGCCGCGGGCAAGGGGGGCACGATTCGCGCGATTACGGAACGCGTGAGCCCCAGAATCTTTCGGGTCATGGCGTTGCCAGCACCCTCGGACCGCGAAAAAAACCAAATGTATATTCAGCGATATATACCGCACTTCCCGGCGGCAGGAGAGATCGTGATTTTTGACCGTAGCTGGTATAACCGCGCCGGGGTAGAGCACGTCATGGGCTTTTGTACCCCACAGCAGTATCAGCAATTTTTGCAACTCTGCCCCACATTTGAAAAGTACATTGTGAATGCCGACATCATTCTCATTAAGTACTGGATGGAGGTCGGGAAACAAGAGCAACAGCGGCGATTCGAGGCGCGCATCCAGGATCCGCTACGGCAATGGAAGCTCAGCCCCATGGACCTGGAATCGTTTCGCCGCTGGTACGAATACTCGCGGGCACGAGACAAGATGCTCAAGGCAACCGACAGCATGCATGCTCCCTGGTATATTGTTCGCTCCGATGACAAAAAGAAAGCGCGGCTCAATTGCATTTCGCATCTGCTGGCGACGGTCCCCTATTCCAAGGTTCCACGGGAGACGGTGAAGCTGCCGAGGCGGAGCGAAAAAGGCAGCTACGATGACCAGGCTCCGTTAAAACGAAGGCACTTTGTTCCGGCAAAATACTGATTTCCGGTGATCTCAGTTTGTGCTCCGGCTCACTCCGGAAACCTGTCACCACTTACAGGTATCGATTTGGAGACTCACTTTTAGATTTGTGAAATGAAGTTTTGCGCCATTGAGCCAGGCTGGATTGTTCTGTTTTGCGTGTGCCTCTTGGCCGGCAACTGCACAGCGCAGGACCTGGCTCCGAGGGCCTATCTCATTACACCCATTCATTCCAACGCGATCACGCTGACATACTCCCTCAATGACGGAGGAATTCTCTTTGACGGATCTGTCCCCATTACAGACGCGACGGCGAGGATCAATCTTGCGATTTTCAGTTACACGCACTCACTCAGTTTTTTCGGCCGCACCTCGAATTTCACCAGCTCTCTGCCTTATGCGGTTGGAAAGTTTCAGGGCAGCATAGGCAGCACACAAAGATCTACGTATCGCTCAGGTCTTATGGTCTCCAGCTTTCGATTTTCCGTGAACCTGAAGGGAGGCCCGGCGATGGACCTTGCCGAGTTCCGGCAGTGGCGGCAGAAGAACCTGCTGGGCATCAGCATCAGAGTCTTGCCTCCAACCGGCCAATACGACCCAACAAAACTGATAAATTTTGGGACCAATCGCTGGGCGTTCAAGCCAGAGCTGGGTTATTCCCGCCGCTGGGGACATTGGATCCTTGATGCGTACGGGGGAGCGTGGCTTTACACGACAAATCCCGACTACCTTTTGATTGGCAGATTCGCTTCCAAAACCAACACGCAGTCGCAGGCCCCCATCGGTTCGTTTGAAGGACATCTTAGTTATGATCTAAGGCGGCAGCTCTGGATTTCACTTGATGGCAATTATTGGTTCGGCGGCCGCACGAGCTTGAACGGCGTGCAGAACCCAAATACATTTCAGAAAAGCTCCCGCGTCGGAGTCAGCGGCTCGATTCCACTGACGGCGCGGCAATCGCTGAAACTCGGTTACAGTGACGGCGCTTATGTGCGGTTGGGCGGGAATTTCAAGAATGTTTCTGTCGCGTGGCAATATTCGTGGCTGGGGAGGCCGAATTGAGAGGGAAGAGTTCTCTTGCAGAGAAGAGGGGAAGCATAATGTCGACGCGGCAGCCGGCGACACGCTGGCGCTACGTTAGACTGCCTTCATTTTTCAGATTCACTGGCATGAGCCGTTATCTACGAACTGGTTGTTGGTTACCATTGTGACCAGGGAGTGGGCGCAGTTCAGAATCTTTTGATCGAGCGGGTCGTTATTGAGAGCGTCGGGAGAGACATAAGTCTGGGACTTGCTTGTCTTCAGGTACTGTTCGCTCAACGTGTTCATATTGTTGAATTCATTTGTGAGCAGCCGAAGGGCATTTTGGTCCGATTCTGTTGAGGCTGCCACAGATACCAATCCAAGACTCTTTTGGGCCAGAGCGCGGTAATGGTCAGCCCACTCCTGGGTGATGGGATACCCCTGCTGGACCGCATTCTTCAATGCGCTTCGCCATTCACGGATCACCGACATTTCTTCGATACCGGCTTTGACGAAATCCTTGGAAAAGCCGGTTGCGGCATCGTGGGCTGGAGCTGGAGAGGCTGTTGCCTGCGTATCTGCTGATGAAGGCAGCGTCAGTTCAATTTGACTGCCTTTGAAACGAAGCGAACCACCCGCAAGCCGGGTGAATGCCTCAATCTCAATATAGGAGCGGCCCTTCAGGTCTGTCACGGGAATCTCTCCGGAGTGCCCGCTTAAGATCAATATTCGATTCGATGGAGCTGCCAGCGCAAGGAGAACCGTTGACACGAGTAGCGCGAATACGAATTGTCTGCGCTTTACCGTTTGCATCGGGAATCTCCGGCAGTGCTAAAAAAATGTTGGAATCAAATATCTTTTTGTTTCAGTCGCCGTCATGTCATGAGATAGACGATGATTGTTCCCCAAGTGGTGAGCAGAACGTGACCGAAGGCGACCGTATACGAGTAACCCAGCGTAGCGACCGGGCTGTCTGATTTTTCCTGCACGGCGGCGACGCCGGCGATCATGGTTTGAGCTCCCGCGAGCCCTCCCATCAAGAGTGCGGAATTGAGCTTGAGGACATAGCGGCCGAAGAAAAGACCTGCAATGAGCGGAACAAGCGTCACCACGATTCCTCCCAGGAAGAGCAGGTAGCCGTGCTGTTTGACGGCACTGACGAAAATCGGGCCGGCCTTAAGACCGACCATCGCGACAAAGGCGGCCAGCCCCATTGACCTCATAAAAAGAACTGCCGCATCGGGGATTCTTCCGAACCAGGGCCGCACAGAGCGCATCCATCCCACGGCGACTCCCGCCAGCAGGGTCCCAACACTGGTTCCCAGGTTGATCCTCATATCGCCTATGGGTATCGTGACAGCCGCACCGACCAGGACGCCGACAAACACAGCGATGCCAAGGACCAGCAGGTCGCTTTCCTGGACTGGATGTATGACCTTTCCCACCACTGGGCCCAACTTCTCCACCGCGGCTTCGGTACCGGTGACTTGTAGTGTATCTCCCCGTTCGACGATGGTTCCCCTCCCAATCGGCAGAGGGCGGCTCCCTCTCATTATTCCGCGCAAGAGAACGCCATGGGCTTCCTCAATCGTGTCAACAATTTGTTGCAGAGTCTTGCCGGCGATTTTCTTGCTGGTCACATAAAGATCAAAAGATGCGACCGGTATTTCCAGCAGCTCCGGATCGGTCACTTCACGGGACAACGGGCCCAGCGCTTTGACCATGATCTCGGTACGACCGAGCACTGCGACAGTGTCGCCGCATTCGAATAGTGTGTCGGAGGCAAGGGAGAGGATTTCTCCGTTACGCCGGATTCTTTCTACGAAGAGCCGGGCGCCGGGCACCGATTTTTCAGCTTCTGCTATCGTCTTCCCGATGATGGGAGCGTTTTGAGGAACAGTGTACGCACGAAAGCCGATAGGCTGCCACGCGGAATGAACGCCAGGCTTTGAGCGCTGAATTCCCAGCTGATCTTCAACCTTCTTTGATTCTGCGCGCAAATCGGCACGAAGGAGCTTAGGTCCGAGACTGCTGCAACACCAGATGACTCCCAATGTGCCGAAGATGTAGCAGATCGCATCGGCCACAGCGATGTGGCCTATCAGTTGCTGCTTTTGGTCCTCAGGCAGCGACAGAGTCTTGATTGCCTCGCTGGCCGTGCCGATCGCCGGTGATTCCGTCAGAGATCCGGAAAGCATTCCCGCAGAGAAGCCAGGGTCAAGTTTCAGGAAATGCGCCACCGCATAGGCTGCCAGAAGACCGATGACCGGGACAAATATTCCCAACAGCGCCCAGCGCCAGCCATCTCCTTTGAGATTAGTGAGAAAGCTGGGGCCTACGGAGTAGCCGATCCCAAAAAGGAACAGAAGAAACAGCATTGATTTCGCCTGGTCGGATACGGGGACGTAAAAGAAGTTGCCAATGAGAACGCCGCCCAACAACGATCCGGTCACCACGCCCAGGCCGACGCCGCGGAATTTTACTTTCCCGATGAAGTATCCGATGCCGATGGCGAGATAGACTCCCATTTCGGGATACTTTGAAAACAAATTGGCTAGCCATTGCATAATGGTAGCTAGTCAGGCCGCTGCGGCAACACCCGGAACACGGATGGGCGCTCTTCGCGATTGCAGAAATTCTGGATTCAACAGCTTCAGCCCCAAGACTGCGTTGAACCCGTGGATTTCTTTGACATCAAGTTTGCGCATGAACTCAATGGTCTCCGGGCTGATGACCTGTCCGGGAACCATGATTGGAAATCCCGGGGGATAGGGAATTACAAAGTTAGCAGAAACCAATTCAGGCCCTTCTTTCAAACGCTTGTCAATTTCGGGGCTAGACAACTTCAGATGTTCACACTGCTCTTCGCGATAGGCCCCGAAGAAGGCCGAGCGCATATCGCCTTCGCCTGTCACACTCGATGGGTCTTCGCGGAAGGAGCTATAGAAATAACTGAAGTCTGGAAGATTGGGAACATCGGTCATCAGCGATTTCACTCGAGTCGTGAAGGCCTGCTGAGCCGCTTTGCCGCCCTGCGCCAGTCTGGTTTCGATTTTCTGCGAAATCTCAACCAGCACCTTGATGAGCTGGGCAATGTCACTGCGCGTGTTGTTGATGTTGGTTTGCAGCAGCACGCTGTTGCGGGAGGTCTTGTTGAGTTGAATGTCATATTCGGCGGCGAGCAGGTTCTTGAACTGCGTGCCGTCGTATCCTGCCGAACCGCAAACCAGGGTGAGCCGCGTCACATCAAGGGCAAATTCGTCTTCCCGCAGCGCCTTTACTGCGGTTGCCCAGTTCACCCCGGGGGACAAATAATCGATGAACCCAGAGTTTCGAAATTCGGGAGGAATCATTTCGTCGGCCCCAAGAATGCGAAAGTACTTCGAGATCAACGGATGAGAATTGACCTCGCGACGCACATCAAGCGCCAACTGGATAGCCCGGTTCACCAGTTCGTAACCTTCCAGTTCCATCTGCCGCCTCGCGACATCGAGCGAGGCGATGATTTGCAGGTTGGGTGAGGTGGATGCATGGGTGAATACCGCTTCATGAAATTGCTCTTCGACGGTGTGATAGTCCGGATCTTTCACCAATATCATCGAGCCTTGTCGCAGGCATGACATTGATTTGTGAGTGGAATTTGTCTGGTAGACGCGCAGACGGACTTTCTCTGGATTTGCCAGCAAGCGAGTCTCGAGCAGATTCGGATCGCTGGGATCCAGATCGGCCCCGAGTTTTTCCTCCTGTTCTTTGTATGCTGCCTGGTAATCGGGGTCTTTGAACTTGTTTTCAAGAATGGCAGCCGCGCCCATTGCCGTGCGCCGGCGGTAGAACGGGCTCCAGTGGGCGAAGCCAAACCAGGCCTCGTCCCACAGAAAAATGAGGTCGGGCTTGATCGCAAGACACTCTTCCATCACACGCTCGACGTTGTAGATGTGGCCGTCGAAGGTGCAATTGGTGAGCACAAGAAGGCGCGCACGATCGAGCCTTCCTTCCGACTTCAGGTCGAGCAAAGTTTTCTTGATCGTGCGCAGCGGCACCGCTCCATACATGGAATATTGTGTGAGCGGATAGGCTTCTATATAGAGAGGAAAGGCCCCGCTGAGCACTGCGCCGTAGTGATGTGACTTATGGCAGTTCCGATCAACCAGCATGATGTCACCCGGCGCGAGCAATGCCTGTTCGACGATCTTGTTCGAGGTCGAAGTGCCGTTGGTGACAAAGAAGACGTGGTCTGCGCCAAAAGCCCTGGCCGCCTTCTGCTGCGCCAGTTTGATATTGCCGGTGGGCTCAAGCAGGCTGTCGAGCCCTCCCGTGGTTGCTGACGATTCGGCGAGAAAAAGGTTCAATCCATAGAAGTTGCCCATGTCGCGAATCCAGTTCGACTTAAAAATGGATTTGCCTCTGGCCACTGGCAAGGCATGGAATGTCCCCATTGGACGTTGCGCATATTTCTGCAAGTTATCGAAATATGGAGTGTCGTAGCGGTCGGCAATGCCATCGAGAATACTCAAATGCAGTTCGAGAGGCTCTTCGACCTGGTAGAAAACCCGCCGGATGTTGGCAGCGTCAGCCTCGCCGGCCACTTTTTCGGGCTGGCGGTCGCTCAGAAAATAGATGTCGAGTTCGGGCCGCAACTGCTTCAAGGCCTGCACGAGTGCGAGGCCCAAACCGTAAGGTTGTGACTCGACATCAATGCCACTGGCGGCAAGATAGGCAGTCAGAAATTCATGCAGAACCGGGTTGTTGTGTACCGAAGCGAAAGGAATGCCTTCATAGATCGCCACAGCTTCGAAGCTACCGTTCAGAATGGCGCCAAGCACAGCGTCTTCGAAATTGCCGACGAACACTGGCTCATAGATGAACTTGTCCTGCGGCCTGCGCAGCTTGCGGAACTCTTGCGCCAATTCCGGCCATGCCGAGGTGCGAGCGGGATTGACGATCAGGACCTCAAAATAAGGGCGAACCAGGGCAGCTTCGCCAGCACTGCCAGGAATGCGCTCTCCCAGAGCAATTTGCGACTGGTCTTCGGACCGATCTTTGGCTTGCCAGTCTGAGGCATTGGTGCGATAGGAATGGGTGAGAAGTGCGGCACTGATCGACTGAGCGAGCCGAACCGTTTCTGGCGCATTTTCTTCCTTGATCCGCTGGTTCAGGGCTTCGAGAAGTGCATGGCCCGGAAAGGCAAAAAAATCCTCCCATTGCCGTAATTCCAGGAATGCAGCCGATACCGCTGCCTGTTGTTTTTTCTTTTTTGCAAGCGGCTGGTTGTCTATGGCTTCCCAAGCGCGCGACGCCTGCAGCAGCGTGCGCCAGCGGTCAAAGCGCGCTTCGGCCACGGTGAAAAACTGGTCAACTCGAGAATCAGGTGTTTTGGTTGTACTACTCATCGATGATCTCCGTCTTCTGAACCCCGCGCCCAATCTGGCGCGCTCGAATGTCAAATGTTATTGACGAGTGTTCGGTCTTCAGTTTCTGTGCATTGGGCAACTGGTGGAATCAGTGAGTTGCGTTGAGCCGGAATCCGAAAATCCAAGGATCTTGTGCTGGCCACGCACAAAGGTTATGGCACACTCTTGTTTGTTGAAACTGTTAGAAATTACAGAATGAATTGGGTTTGTTGGCGTCCTTCCCGTAGCTTGTCATTGTGATCGGAGCCGCCACCCGAGATGGCAAGCTTTGTTGGCATCCTTCAAGTTTCGGACGTGGTCGCGGTTCAACAAAGTTGAATGAATTGTGAAATTGCCTGTCCGTGCATACCGCTTAGGCCCAACCAGCACCTGTCAGGGTTGCCAGTTGTTCGCGAGACGTTGCGCCCTTTATGCTGGCCATCGCAATACGCGCCAGCACTGATGGGCGTCCGCATGTGGCGTGTAGAAAATCCGAGAGGAGGGAGCATGAAATCGGATTTTTCGTCACTGCCACTGGGATGGTTGGGCAAAGAAACGATGCGGAATGTCCTGGTGCTGGCGCTCATGTATGCAGCTGTCTTCAGCACTTTGTGTCAAAGTCAAAACCACTCACCCGAATATCAAAAAGGCACGATCACTGCCGCCGTGCAACATGAAACGGCACAAAGCAGCGATGATTCTGTTCCTCGCTATGACGTTTCGATCAAGGCGGGCGATACGGTGTACGTTGTGTTGTACACACCACCGAACGGAGTGGATACCATCAAGTACAAAGCAGGAATGAATTTGCTGGTCTGGATTGAAAAAGACACGATGACCTTCCACGATCTTCTGGGCCGAACGATCAAAGTGCCGATCCTGCGGCGCGATCTTGTTTCCGCTCACGACGCCAAGTAAATCGGCCGGGGACGTCCCGGACGAGACTCGCCGTGCAGCCCGGCTTACATCCTGTTCCAAAAATCGCCGGCGCCACTTGCCCATAGTAGCGTTGTGGAGTCTCAGCTGGCGGGCGATCTGTTGATGGGTCTTGCACGCCGCACTTAGCAGAACGATCCGCGCCGGCATGACCAACCTGCCCGCAGAGAGCGCGAGTTGGCCAAGTGAAGGTACTCGGCTGGCAGAAGTGACAGTTTTGTGCTTCCTAATCTGCTGCGAAAGTAAGTCCAATGGAGGAACCATCATCATGAAACTGGACTTATTCGGCCGCCTTGCTCATATCATATCTATCATTCCAAAGAGCGGGCTTTTTGCTACGAAGCGAGTGGGATGGGTATTGCTGGCGGCAGTCATGTGTGCAACATTATCGGCTTGGTCGCAGGAACCGGCGCCCAAGGCCGAACTGTGGCTTGGCTATTCTCATCTTAGCTATTATCCCCAGATCCGAGGCTCGTCGGGCAGAAGCATTACTTTCAATGGCGGCGGCGGCAGCTTTGACTGGAATATCGTTAAGCATTTCGGTCTCAAAGCTGAGTTTGACGGATTCACAAGCACCACGAAGACTTTTGTCATTCCGCCTGCCACTTCACCTTTCCTGCCGTTGGGCGGAACCGTGCGCGCTCAGGGTAATATGTTCACCTATCTTTTTGGTCCACAGGTAAAGGCCTACTTCCATCACTTCGAACCCTTTGGGGAGATTCTTTTTGGCGCGGCGCACACCAACTTCTATAGTGATGTGTTCCGGGTGTCAGGTGTTACCAGCCGCCGGCCCGACAACAATGCTTTCGCCATGGCACTGGGTGGCGGTGTTGATATTCGATTAGTCCATCATTTTTCCGTCCGGCCGATCGAGGTTGATTATTTGCTGACGCGCTTCGGAAACGCCGCAGTGGTCAATAATCAGAACAATTTCCGCTATCAGGCGGGCATCGTCTTTAACTTCGGCGAAAAGGAGCAGGCGGCGCCAGTTTCCTCCAGCCTCACCCTCGAACCAACCGAAGTTATGGCGGGTGAAGCGATCAAGGCAACGACCGTTCCGGCTAACTTTCCACCCAAGAACAAGCTGCAGTTTAACTGGAATGCGACGGGCGGCAAGATTGAACCGGCACAGGCAAACGCCTCCATCGATACTACGGGGCTGGCAGCGGGAAACTATACCGTGCAGGTCCACACTACCGATGACAAGAAACATGATGCAGTGGCCACTGCAAACTTCACCGTGAAAGAACCGCCAAAGAATCCACCCACGATTTCGTGCCTGGCGAATCCCAGCACGCTGCGCTCTGGCGAGCCATCTACGATTTCCTGCGATTGCAAGAGCCCTGATGGCCGCACGGTGACGATGGCCGACTGGAAGGCAACCGGCGGTAAGATCGGAGGCAGCGGCAATACCGCAACGCTGGATACGGTCGGCTTGCCTGCAGGTGCTATAACGGTGAGCACGACGTGCAGCGACGACCGGGGACTGAGCACGGAAGCCAATGCTTCGGTCAACGTCGAAATGCCTCCGCCTCCGCCTCCGCCACCAACAATCAGCAAGGCCTGCGATATCGACTTCAACAACAAGAACAAACCCGCCCGTATTGACAATGCCGCCAAGGGCTGCCTCGACGGCGTTTCGGACAACTTGTTGCAAAATCCGAACGCAAAGACGGTCGTGGTTGGTGAACAGATGTCAACGGAGAAGGTGAAGGAACTGGCAGCAACGCGCGCTATCAATGCGAAAGCCTATCTGACTTCGGGCGAAAATCAGAAGGCAATTGACTCCAGCCGCGTCGAGCCGCGCACCGGCAGTGCCGACGACAACAAAGTCGAAGTCTGGATCGTGCCGGAAGGAGCTACGTTCGACCAAGCCGGCACTAATCTGGTCAACCCAGATGAAGTAAGGGTGGCAAAGGCGGAAAAGCGACGGCGATGAAAAATTCTCTGAACTTTGAAACGAAAACGGCTGCCTGATAGCAGGGCAGCCGTAATACTTTTGGGTCTATCTGCGGTTTTACGACGAAGGAAAATGTACTAGCTGCCTGTCATATGGTTCCTCACCGCATATTTAACAAGATCGGCGCTGGTTTTGGCGCCGAGCACTTCCATCATCCGGTATTTGTGAAAGGCTACAGTTCTGGTTGTTACATTCAGGATATCGCCAACCTCTTTCATTAATTTGCCTTCGGCTAAAAGTTGCAGGACCTCGCGTTGTCTTTTGGTGAGCCGCTCAGCTTCTTGCACGAGCTTTACAGGCTGCCGCCGCAAGTAGCTGATCGTATCCTTCTCCAGTGTTCGTGACATGTAGGTGTTGCCACGCAGCACTTCACGAACAGCCAGGACCATTTCTTCGGCAGCGCAGGTTTTGAGAAGGTACCCCGAAGCCCCACGACGAAAGGCTTCGGCGACGACATCGTTGTCGTGATTCATCGTCAGAAATATGAGTTTGACTGTGCGTAAAGCTTCTTTCAGTTGCTGGCCGGCATCGAGACCATTCAGAACAGGCATGGTGATATCGACCAGAATCACGTTCGGGCGCAACTCGATGGCGGTCTGGACCAGGTCATGGCCATTGTTCACTGTACCTACCACGTTGTATTCCGGCTCCAGAAGTTTCTTGCAGAGCTCTGCAACCAGAGTATGATCGTCGGCTATGAGGATACGAGGACGGTTCGTCAGCATGGTAAACGCTCTCCGATAATAATTTGTATAAGCAAAAGCGTTCACTGCCAACTAGGAAAACTACTAGGCAGGAATTGCAGGTGATCTGCCAGCGCGATTCGTTTTCCGGTTTGCTCGGCATCATGGGTTAGCAGGCGGATTTTGGAAGCCCAAAGGAGTGCTCACGCCGCCCCGAACCTGCACGGGATCAATACCGATACTTTGAATGGAACTGCGTTCAAAAATGGGAACGCCGGGGTTCGCCACGGGGTGCCTTCAGGAACGCAGGCTCGATGAAAATAAGACGATGCTTGAGCGCAAACAAGACCAGCTCGGCGTTGCTTTTGAGGCTAAATGACTTCATGATGTGGTATTTGTGGAACATGACTGTTTTCTCGCTGATCTTCAGGATATGGGCCACTTCTTTCATAGGGCGGCCTTCGGCGAGCAATTGCAGCACATCTTTTTGGCGGGAACTCAGTTCTTTGGTGAACTGATGGGTGCGGGCTTTCTCTGCCGCCAAATTCTCGCCGCGCAGTTTCGGCGTGATATACGGCCTGCCATCGAGCACTTCCGAGATTGCCTTCATCAGCTCCGAGGTCGCAGAATGCTTGAGGACATATCCTACCGCGCCCAGGCTAAGAGTGGCGGCCGCAAGGTTACAATCGTCGATCATCGTCAGGAACACAAACTTTACAGTCGGGAGGGAAGGTTTTAATCGCTCTGCGGCGGCCAGACCATTCAGCAACGGCATGCTGATATCGAGCACAATAACGTCTGGCTTGAGCCTGGGCGCCTCGGTGAGAAGTGTTCGTCCATCTCCGATAATGCCAATTACGTCGTGGCTTTCCTGCACCAGTGTACGCACTCCTTCTGCCACGATGCTGTGATCATCAGCAATGAGAACACGGGCGCGATTTGTGGAAGAACCGAGATGTAGCATGGCGCTGTTGCCGTAAGTAAGTTAACTCCTGACCGCACTGTCTGGCAGTTTCAACATCGATTCGAACAAGAGGGCCTGCCGCAGGCCAGCATTATAACAGTACGCAGGCGAGAGCCCACTCGAGTGACGTTTGTAGAGCAGACATCAATCACGGAAGATAGATCATTACTCAGCTGTGATTTCACTACGTAGTCGCTTGAGCCGGTCATACTCTCGCAAAACGTCAGCTTCATTGTCTACCATGGCGACTAAGTTCAGCTTCGTACCAAGATTATTGGCCTTCTTAAGTCTTGGCTACTGCTAGAAGTGACGGAGACCGATTTAGACTGATCGTGAGAAGCGAACTAGGCGATTTGCGCCTGCCTGGTGGTTGTAGGAACGGTTCCTTCCACCTGGGTCCCCAGGAGCGGACGCGAACTGATCGAAAACGCGCCTCCGGCTAATCGCAGCCGCTCCCGCATGCTGAATAACCCAAGACCGCTATCGCCGACGTGTTCCGGATCGAAGCCGATTCCGTCGTCTTCAACGCGCAACCGAACTGCTTCCGCCCCCCCTGCCAACTCCACCTTGATGTGACGTGCGCGGCTGTGTTTGGCTGCATTATGAAGCGACTCCTGGGCCATGCGAAACAAACTCAAGGAAATGTTCTCATCGAGCTGTCGCGGCAGATCTCGCACCGTGCATTCTACTTCGATCTTATGCTGCTTTGAGAATTCCTTGCAAAGATCGCGTACAGCAGAAGCCAGCCCAAGATAGTAGAGCTTGGAAGGATGCAGCCGGTGTGATAAGTGCTGAAGGTCTGCCGCGATCTCAATCGTAAGCTGCTTGAGATCTCGAACCTGTTTTGTCCACTGGAATGTTCTGGGCGCCGCCTGGCTGGCCTCAAGTTCCTGGAATCCGTTTGCCAGCAGCGCAAGGCGCTGGTTAATATCGTCGTGCAATTCCCCTGCAATACGCGCTCTCTCTTCTTCCTGCGCGCGAATAAGCCGGCTGTTCAGCTCTCCTAAAGATGCCTTTGCTTCTTTTTGATCGGTCAGATCGATGCAGTACCCGATATATCCGGCGAAGCTGCCGTCTTCGGTGAAGCGAGGCACGCCACGATCGAGTATCCAGCGATACTGGCCATCATGGCGTCGCATGCGGTATTCGGCCTCAAAACTTTCGCGGGCGGCGAAAGCACGGTCATAGGTTTGAAGGCGGGCTTGTAAATCATCCGGATGCACATTCTGCTCCCAGCCGACTGCCAATTCTTCTTCCATGCTCCGCCCGGTGAACCTCAGCCACTCTTTGCTAAAGTCGGTGTAAAGCTTGTCGGGGCCCGAGAGCCACATGAGCACCGGCGCCGAATCTACCATCAAGCGGAATCTTCTCTCGCTTTCGATCAATGCTTGTTGTGCTTGTTTATCCTGCGTAATATCGCGAATGACCTTTGAGATACCGACTATCCTGTCGCTTGAATCTCGCACGGGCGACATCGCTATGGAAACATGAATTCTCGTTCGGTCTTTGCTCACCCGGAGCGTTTCAAGGTGCTCGACAGGTTTGCCGGCCTTTACCCGTTGCAATAACGAGCGATGTTCGTAGAGCAACTCGGGGGGTACGATGATTGAGATTGGCCGTCCCACGGCTTCTGCCTCTGAGAACCCGAAAATGTGTTGCGCGCCCGAGTTCCAACTCACGATGATTCCATCAAGATCCTGCGAAATGATTGCATCGTCGGAAGATTTCACAATGGCTGTGTGCTTGAGGCGGTTTTCTTCGGCCCGCTTTCGTTCAGTGATGTCCTGAATCATGCCGCGCAACCCGGTGATGCGGCCTTCGGCATCGCAAACGGCTTGGGCACGGACGAGGACCCAGATCCTTGCGCCATCTGCACGGCAACCTTCCAACTCAAGCTCGCACGCTTTTCCAGACCGCCGCAGCTCTTCCATGCTTTCCGTCAGTTGTTTCCAACTGCCAGGCGTGAAAAAGTGCGAGAGCTGTTGGAAAGATTGTATGGTCGGGCTAAGATTAAGGCCGGTAAGAGTGTAAAGCGCGTCTGACCAGGACGCGGCATTGGTATGCAGGTCCCATTGCCAGCTCCCCAATTGAGCAACACGCTGAGCTTCTGAGAGCTCTTCCTCTTTGCGATGCAGCCTCTCCTCAATGCGTCTGCGGCTGGCGCGATTGCGAAGCAATACAACAATCAATACCGTTTCAATGATGAGGACGAACAAAAGTGTCAGGATCTTCCATCTGTAAGGCTCCCAAGGAGAGGAATGAAACTCGGCGCGTGCTGGTTTCACTTCGAGCTTTTCCCAGTCTGAAGAGCCGGTTGCGCCCGGCATTCTTTTGAGCAACAAACGAGCGTTGTCTGAATCTACAGTAGAGAACATCAGTCCCGCATTCGGAAATAATTGTGTGTGGAATTCTTCTATGATTGGAACAGCCTGCCCGCCAGCGGTTATCCCAAGATCGAAGGCTTGTCCCTGGTGCTTCTCGCGCAGAAGCGACAGTGCATTCCTGATGTGCGTTACGTCTGCATGACCAAAAAAGGCATCGACGTACTCAGCCGTGAAGCGGACAGGCATATTCCGGCCTTCAAGAATTTGTCCCCGTGCCTCTTCGATCAGGGCTGCGATTTCGGGGGAATCCGTATCTGAAAAGGTCAGTAAAAGCACTTCGGCTTGCTGCCTGTTGAATGCGGTGACGGCAACGCTGTCAGCCAATGCGATGGTGACCCCAAGGCAGAAGAAGAGGAAGACGAACTGGGGGCGGAACCAACCGGCTCTTCTACCGGACGATGATGGGGAATTTCCACCAGAAGCCATGTAGCTCTGTCCATCTGCAAGAAAATCTGGGAAATAAACTATTGATTGACTGGTTCGTTTAAATACCTACGAAGTCGTGCGTACACAGGGCATGCTTGGCCGAGCAAGCCAGCAGCCCGGAGGCGCGCGAATCAGATGAAACATCAAGCCTGCTACAGAAGCGAGAAAGGGCAGCCATGGCGCATCGGTCCTCACGGCGGTTCTCCAATATTGAAGATTGTTCTTTTTCTGTCGAACAGACGGTAGAGTTTTGATTATTCCTTTTGATAAAGGCGCTGTTAAAGCCCCATCTTGTTAACGGCGGCTCTGGGTTCCGCCCGGGCCCGGGAATACCGGTAGAGTGCAACCTGCCGATGACGAGGTCTTCGCCACCGAGCGGACGGAAAAAACATAGTTGCCAAGAGAAGAAAGGTAAGGCTCGGGATTGTCTAAGATCGTTCATGGCCAGAGTGCGAAAGGACTTCCTGAAAGCGCCGTTACTAGAGAAGGGGAAGCTTACTCAGAATGTCAAGACGTCATAACTGGCAAAAATGACAGGTTCCCAGAATGCAACCTGTATTAAAGGTCAGGTTGCTGATCCTGTGTCTTGACGTGCCGAACGCCGAATCAGTCCAGAGAGACATTCTTACTCCTTATTGCGACAGCCGCACATGAATGGCTGGACCAATTTGAAATTGATTGCCGGCTGCAAGCGATCAAGAGTGCAAGGAACACGCTGAAAGGCAGAGGCGGTATAAGCGCTGGTGTATAGTCCCTCCTCTTCAGGTCTGGGTACACCTTCCTTTTATGCCTGGGCCGGGAATTACAAAGCTGGCAATACTGCCAGTCCTGCACTAGCGAGTTGCTTGTACCAGAGCATCTTTAATCATTCGAACCGATGAGCTCGTTGGGAAGCCGCCGATTCTTTATGTGCTGCTTGCGAAGCCCTCGGCTGCGCACAGGGCGGGTTCATCAATCGGCGCCCTGACACAATGTCCGTTGCGGCTGTTACAAGTGACAGTTAACATCAGCCTTCGGTTGCACCTAACATGAGCTGCGATGATTTTTCTCAGGAGAGGTTTCGTTATGAGCAGATTTCTGCTTCTCGCAAGTGCTGCATGTTTGTTTGTAGCTTCAAGCGCCATTGCACAAGATGTTCGCTACAATTTCGATAAAGCCACCGATTTTTCAAAATTCAAGACGTATAAGTGGATCGAGCTCAAAGACGCGCAAAAGCTCAACAATATTGCCGAGAAACAGGTTCAGGCTACCATTGATGCAGAACTTGCGAAGAAAGGCCTGATGCGGACCGATAACGACCCTGCTGACCTTTACGTCGGGTACCAGGTTGCCGTAGACCAGGAGAAACAATTTACCTCATACAGCAGCGATTGGGGATACGGGTCAGGCTGGTATAGGGGCGGCTGGTACGGCTCTCCGGGAGGAGGGTTTACCACCGGCCAGACTTCGACTATCTACAATGGACAATTGGCTATCGACATGTATGATTCGGCGAATCACGATCTCGTGTGGCGGGGCGTAGCCAGCAAGACGATCGACACGAAGGCCAAACCCGACAAACGGCAGAAGAATCTCACAAAGGCAATTACAAAGCTTCTGAAAAATTACCCGCCCGCTGTGAAGAAATAGCGATCAGGCTTGTCGAAGATGGGCAGAGACTCGCTTCCCCAGTTCTACTGCGCAATCACGGCTTTGTCCGTCTTCGACAATGGAAATTGCATCGGCAGGGGCCGGAACAATGCCATAGTTTGCAGTTTGTTAGATAACTAATTAAGAACTGTTACAGTTGACAGTGCCAAGCGCCCAAGAGATACCGCAAAGTTAGTAAGCAGTAACAAGCCACGAGATGGCTCCGGCCAGGCATATTCCCGCATTGAAACGGCAGGAACGTGCGGCAAAATGCATCATCGGCTGATATGGTGAATAAATTCTTCGATGAGGGGTAATAATGGAGAGGCTCAGTGTTCTAAACTCTTGGAAAGAAATTGCAGTCTACATGCGACGAGCAGTGCGGACTGTGCAGCGCTGGGAACAGCAGTGTAGCTTCCCAGTACATCGCTTGCAAAGCAAGAAGCGCAGCCCGGTCTTCGCTTTGCAGAAGGAAATCGATTCTTGGCTTGAAAATTGTCCGCGCGGCATAGACCACGTTCATCAGGATCTTACAAATGGCATCCTGACCGAACAGCGCAAAACACTCGACCCAACGAGTACCTCCGTGAAAGGAGGAAGACTTTATCCGTTGCAGCAAGCCGTTTCTCCCCACCGAGATTTCCAACAGGATGGGCGACGATAAACCTTGACAGCGTTTTCCAGTTTGTTCTGAGAAGCATTTTGACCGGCCCCGGCGTGGATTCAGTTTTCAGCCCCGAGAATCGGCAGGTCCACGCCGGGAAGAGATAAACACTCCGCCTTGCAGCACCCTTTTGATTGCATTCACCAGATCTGCCTGCATATGGGACTTCAGCACATATCCAGATGCTCCTGCTGTCAAGGCAGCCGAGATGTATTCCTCATCATCATGAATGGTAAAAAAAACGATCTTTGTCTGACTCCTGATGCGCGCAAGGTGCTCTGCGGCCCGTAGACCGTTGAGCCGCGGCATGCCGATATCCAAAATGACCAAGTCAGGCCGCAGGCGTTCTGCGGCTTCAACTGCTTCCACTCCATCGCAAACAGCGGCGACAATCTCGAATTCAAGCTCAAGCAACTGAAAGACCCTCTCGCGCATTCCGGAATGGTCATCGGCGAGCAATACTCGCGGCTTTGCAATACCCGAGTTGGCTTCATTTTCCATGAGAAATAACTTGCCCTTCTATAGCCCACGAACTGTTGTCACTTACATGATCCCGACGCTTCCGCACAGAAATTAGGAACAGCAGACTCATACCGACACATATGCCAAGGCTAAAACTTCAGTTATTACCGGGGTAGCTGGGGTCAAATCAGCGGGCCCATGCAATTGCCTCCTATAGAAGCGATTTGCCGCCCAAGAAGTGCCGATATTGCACGAGGCATTGGTTCTTCCGCTGACTGTGACGAAGAGGAATTATCCCAATAAAAAGTATAGGGAGGCGAGAACATGTGCACAATACACTAAGTGACGAAGGCGTGCAATCGCGAACAGACCAAAGTTCTGGAATTCCAACGTCAACATGTGCCAAATCGGTCCTCGTCCCGTTGTTGCGCAGACAAAATCTGTTTTGGGATGTTTTACCCCGCGGTCGCAGGTGCGCTGGCATAGGGCCCGGCATTAAACGGAAAATTAATAAAAGAAGAGCGCTCTAACGTTCCCGACCAGCCATGATACATGCGGAAAGCCATTGTGGAACCGAGTTCCATTTTGATACTAGTCAACAGGTCTGACATTCAATTGCCTTGCGGGTGGTGCATAATGGGATTATAAAAATAACTTGAGAAAGTACAGACGCCTGATGTGTGCAGGAGCAACACGGGCGATCACCGGCGAATATCATCCGCGATTCGCTGTATCATTTTCCAGTTCTGTGGGTCCCGGAACAAGACTGTTTATGCAACTGATGTCAGCAGTAGCGTTTGAAGTGCAAGCGAACAAGCGTCCTAACCATGAACTTCACCAACTAACTTCGTTTGCTGCGCCGTGGATGCGACTCGACTCTAACTTGCTTACCCGGCCACGGCAATCTGGCAAGAGACTGAAATATGGCTATCGTGGCGTCGCACGTGACTGCAGGCAAAATCAAGACTGCACGGCTTCATCTCGCTGTAATTTTGTTTCTGTTTAGTTCAATATCGGCAAGCTGGGCTTCAATCGCTCCCCAAAATCTTCTTTTATTCTCCGGCACAACGCGCCAACGGCACTATGGAGAGGCAGTGCCTGGCCAGAACATATTAACGGTTGCCTTTAAATTGCAATACGGAGAAGCGGGTAATTTCCCAATTACGACGGTCGCGTTTGACCGTACGCCAGCGTTTTGGCAGCAAAACCGACACTGCATTTTGACGCTGACAGTTGCGGCTATTTTCCTGTCTCATTTGCTTCTTGTTTTGTGGCTGCTGACTGAGATGCATAAGAGGAGGGTTGCCGATTCTGCCTTGAAGAATCTCAGCCACTATCTCATACGCACCGCTGAACAGGAGCGCAGGCGGATTGCCAGAGAGCTGCATGACGATGTCAACCAGAGAATGGCAATGCTTTCCATCGAGATAGACCGCTTGCAGGGGGACGCAGCCTGTTTGTACCCGGCATTCGGGCAGCGTCTTAAGCGTGTATTGCGGGAAGCGAACGGGATCTCTGCCGATATCAGCAGGGTTTCGCAGGAGCTGCATTCCTCGACATTAGAACTTCTCGGCCTGATTCCTGCGTTACGCAGATTGTGCCGGGAGTTTTCCGAGCACCAGAATATACAGGTGAGCTTCCATGCCCAGGAACCGGCAGCTCAAATCTCGTCAGAGATCAGTCTTTGCCTTTTCCGGATAGCACAAGAGTGCCTGACCAATGTTGGCCGGCACAGCGGTGCAAAATCGGTTGACGTGCAACTGAGGTGCGAGGGAGCCAATGGCTTGCTGCTGACAGTCGCCGACGATGGCAGAGGTTTTGAAACGAACAAACTGAACGAGAAGGTAGGCCTGGGAATCCTTAGCATGCGCGAACGTTTGAGACTGGTTGGGGGAGAGCTTGCGCTTCACGCCGCACCCGGAGAGGGCACGTATATAGCTGCAATGACACCTTTTGCCTATGCGTGTAAAGCTGAAGAAGAGATACTTTTTGATGCAGCAGCCGATGCTGCAACATCGGCGCATATCAATCCGCCGAAAAAACCTCCAAAGCCCGTGGCCGCCATTACGAAGTATGTTGTCCGTTCCCATTCGGGGGATTCCCATGTAGTGTAGGCGCCTTTTCATTGACGTAAGGCTTTCATCCCCCTTGTCCTCTGAGCGGGGTTGCATGGGTGGGGCAGAAACGCATATCTTGGTCTTTGAGGTCCCGAGTTGAGTAGATTAGGACATTATGAGACGGATTAGGCGTCTACAGTCCGCCCTTTTCGGAGCTACCCGAGTCGGCATATCATCCAGACACTTCGACAGTGGCTCGCTCAACTGGTACATCCGAGAAGAGAAGCCTGTCGAGATCAATAAAAATCGCGATCTGCTGCACAACATGGGCCTTCGTGGGTACTTTTGCGCGCTGCTGGTGGCAATCAGCTATTATCTCGGAACAAGATTTGGTTTTTTTCTTACTCCCAGAGAACAACCAATTTCGGCGTTTTGGCCACCCAATGCCATGCTGTTGGCAGCGTTGCTGCTGGCTCCCAAGAAGTGGTGGTCGATCTTCCTCCTGGCTGTACTTCCGGCTCATCTCCTGGTCCAACTGCAGAGCGGCATACCTGTTTCCCTGGCAATCGGCTGGTTTGTTGGAAACTCCGCGGAGGCATTGCTGGGCGCATCGTGCATTCGTTACTTTCTGAAGCGGGAATCTCTGTTTGAAAACGTGCGAAGCGTCGTTGTCTTCCTGCTCTTCAGCGTGATGATTGCGCCGCTCACCACAACATTCCTGGATGCGGCCGTGGTGGTCATTACGCAGGATGGCGGCAGCTATTGGACGCTGTGGACTGCCCGCTTGTTCTCGAACATGCTGGCCGAAATCATACTCGTGCCGCTTATTGTCGTTTCTGGTCTGCATGGGCTTGCCTGGGTTCGCAGTGCGACCCTGGCACGGTATCTTGAGGTTGTCATCTTCGGGTTCATGATGGTGCTCGTCAGCATGCTGGTTTTTGGCATGCAACACTCATCACGCAACAGCATTCCCTCTCTGATTTATGTTCCTTTGCCCTTTCTATTGTGGGCTTCTTTGCGCTATGGACTGGGCGGGTTAGCGGCGTCGTTGCTCGGTATTTCCTTGATCTCGATCTGGAATGCCATGCATGGACGCGGGCCATTCTTCGCAGCTTCGACGGATGACAATGTGCTTTTTTTGCAGGCCTTGCTATTGGTCATTACCTTGCCGCTCATGCTCTTAACGGCATTCATCCGCGAGCACCGGCTTTTGGAAAGCGCTTTGAAAGAGGCCGGTTCCAAATTAATCGATTCGGCAGAGCGGGAACGCCGATCTCTTGCCCAGGAAATGCAGAATGATGTCGGCAAGCCCCTGTCGGTGCTGGCCAATGAGGTGGATACGCTTAAGACGCAACCAGACACAAAACTAAAGCCAAAACTGGACCAACTCTATCGAAGTATTCAACAGGTTTCTGAGGCGGCTCGGGAGATATCAGAAAAGATACATTCGTCGCAACTGGAGCGAGCGGGCATTGCCGAAGTTCTTCGCGATCTTTGCCAAAAAGTTGGCGTGGAAACCGGTTTGGATCTCAATCTCATTCTGGGCGAATTACCCGAGCGTCTTTCTCCCAAAGTCTCTCTTTGCTTATACCGCATTGCAGACGAAGCATTGCGCAACGTTGTCAAGCATAGCCATGCCTGCAAATCAGTGATCGAACTGACGGTAAGGAAGCAAAGGCTGCTGCTGCGAATCGTAGACGACGGCGTGGGCTGGGAGACTAAAGATCAACCTGCAACTGGATTCGGGATTACCAACATGCGTGAACGAGCCAGGGCCATGGGAGGCACAATCGATATTGTGTCGCGGCGTATGAGAGGCACTATGATCGAACTGTCTCTTCCCTTGAACCTTGCATCGACCTGCCACCCGCGCGATGTCGAAACCTCAACCGATACCTGAGCAGCACAGCTGACTCCTTTTATGCGAAAGAGAGCTTTTCTGCTCTTGCGCGCCCATGGACCGGGCAACGATAGAAGGAGAAGACGCGCGGACCAGCCAGCTCCGTTGGCCGGCACAAAGGTGCCGCCATTTTCGCTATGTATTCCTGCAATGAATTCAGCTCCTCATCTGCGGCGAACCAGAAGCTCACGGCTCTTGTGCCGATCTGCCGATTCGCGCTTGACGGAGTCCGCGCAAAAACAATCATGCTGCGAAATGTCTGTTCTGAGCGGGTTTTTCTGACCGCATGTCATTCGTCAGGCAATTGTGGATTGCCTGCACCAGCGCTTCTGGCGTGACCGGTTTCGTCATCAGCAAATCGCCCTCTTCAGGCATAAAGGATTCAGCATAGCCCGATAAATACATGACCTTCACGCCGGGCCGCAATTCACGGATTCTTCGTACCGCATCGGGGCCATTCATGCGTGGCATGGCGACGTCGGCAATAATCAGATCGATGCTGCCCTGGGTTTCGTTTGCGATCCGCACTGCATTAATGCCATCAGACGCCGCAAAAACCTGCAGACCCTTTTGCGTAAGAATGTGGACCATCATTTCGCGCAAATCATCCAGATCTTCGGCCAGAAGAACCGTTCCTGACAGGCTGCAGGGGCTCAGGGTCAATGCCGGCATTTCTTGGCTCCTTCTTCTTTTAACTCGGGGGAACTTGAGCACGAAACAGGTCCCCTGGCCGGGCTTGCTCATCAGCGAAATTTCGCCGTTACTTTGTTTTACAATCCCGTGAACGACTGCAAGACCCAGCCCCGAGCCCCCACTTTGTTCTTTGGTGGTAAAGAATGGTTCGAATATCCTGGGTTGAATGGAATCGGGGATGCCTATGCCGGTGTCTGTAATTTTTACGATAACGGGTTGGACGGTTCCGGATTCATTTAAATCGCGGTTGACTGGTGAATCTCCAAGTTCGATTGCAAGCACCCCGCCATTCGGCATAGCGTCACGCGCATTCACGGCCAGGTTGATAATGACCTGGTGAAATTGAGAGGGGTCGATTTCGACAAATTCTTCTTCATCACTGAGATGCAAGCGCAATTCGATATTTTTATTCAATAAAGGGCGCAGCATGGAATCCAGCTCTCGAAGTGCATGATTCAGATCAACGACTTCGATGTGCTGTTTTTGCCTTCGGCTGAATGTAAGCAACTGCCGGATCAATTTTCGAGCCCTTTCTGCCGACTTGAGGATAAGGTTTGTATCGTTGCATGCAACCTCGTCTTGCGAGAGCCTTTCTTTGAGAAGGCTGGCATAGCCCATGATAATCGCCAGCTCATTATTAAAATCATGAGCGATGCTGCCAGCGAGCTGGCCAACGGCGTTGATCTTCTCCGACTGCAGCAGTTGTTCGTGGAGTTGCTGGCGCTCCTTTTCACTTCGCCGAAGTCGTGTGATGTCCACGAAGTAACAGATCTCTCCTCCGTTTGCGTCCGCGAGTTTTGCTCGTCCGCCCAAGGTCGGCATGCGCGAACCGTCCTTCCGGATCAGTTCAAGCTCGAGCAGAGGCGTCCGCCCGAACTCATGTAACTGAATCTCGATCTGCTCTTTCAAATGATCGTAGCTGGAAGGAACGAGCTTGCTTGCTTCCATTCCAATCAGTTCGTGATAGCTGTACCCCAGCATCTGGGCAAACGTCTCGTTCACGTAGTCGAGCCGGCCGCTGGGAGTTAGGCCCGCTACGCCAATGAGTCCAGATTCCTTGAGACGCTGCAGCTTCGATTCGTTCAAGACACGCCGCCGTTTTTCTTCAAGTTCGATTGCCCGTACTGAAAGCCACAGCAGAAGTCCGCTGACGGCAATGTAGATAAGGCCTTTTTCCGTTTGCAGTGACCAGAACTTTTTCGGCGAAATTAAAAGATTGACAAGGTAATCAGAGGTAATGACCCAGATTGTTGACCAAACCACGAATCCCAACGCAAGACGAGTCGCAGCCGACCGGCGAGAAAGCGGATAGGTGATCTCTGTTCTCATTTGCCTCTTCCTGTTCCGATAACAGTTGAACGATCTTGTTCCTAAACTTTATGTTTGGAAACGACGTATTCCCTAACCTACTCAGGGAACAGCAAGGTGCATACTGTCAGGGTTTACAGCCCTAGGCGTCCCCTCGCCGGTCACATGACTGATGCGCCTGAGATGGCAAGATGGGTAGCGTGTCAGGCGCATGTTCCCTGATGTTCTCCAATTCGCAACCAACAGGTAATCGTAAGTTTGTGTCCGTTCCGAGACATAGGTAAGTGAGCGAGGTAAAGTACACTTAACTTCGCTTAGCCATTTTGGGCGCCAACCATATGGGTCATTTGAGACCTTCGCCAGAATGAACGACATAGAAGGGATTTGGTATGGGGTGGTCCGGTCAGGAACCGGCCTTAGGTCTTCATGAAGGGCTTTTCGGTCTGTTTACATACTCATTATTGTAGATCTTTTTTCGGGTCGTAACCTCACATTGAACCGTGATTCAGATCACAGCTCAATCCAATGCCATATTTCTAGTCTGTGATAAAGTGGCGCCTAGTCTTTCACACGCTTATCGCTAAGAGGACTCGTTGTTTGCTTGTGTCGTTGTTTTTCCGTGGCTCAAGGTTGAAGTTGCCTCTGACCAGCAGTATAGTTCTGCTGAAGCCTTCAGATCCGAGCTTCACAATACGGCGTCTGGGACAGGCGCCACTTGGGGGCGCATGAATCATTGGCACGCTGCTCACGGACGATCGCGGTGCGGCGCTCATCAGTTCGCTTTCTCCATCCTACTGCCATTACTGGCAAGCGCAGGGCTCAGCCTGCGCGGTTACGGGCAGGTCGTAACCGGGACGGTGAATGCCGGAGCTCAGCCGGCCGCGATCGGCATAAACCCCGTTACCAACAAAATCTATGTGGCTAACTCCGGCGGCACGACCGTTACCATGGTCAACGGGGCTGACAACACCACGTCATCAATTAATGTGGGAAGCAATCCAAACGGCGTGGCGGTTAATCCGGTGACCAACAAGATCTATGTCACCAATGCCCTGAGCAGCAATGTAACCGTTATTGATGGCAGAGATAATAGCACGGCCACGGTGGCCGCCCGACCGGGGCCGTTCGCCGTGGCGGTAAATGTTGTGACGAACAAGGTTTATGTCGCGAATACCATCGACAATACCGTGACTGTAATTGACGGCAGCAATAACACTAGCGCCACGGTAGCCGTTCAGATGTTTCCTCGAGCCGTAGCGGTCAATCCGGCAACGAACAAGATTTACGTAGCCAACGGCAATAGCAACAGCGTCACAGTGATCAATGGGGCCGATAATACAACCGTCACAGTTCTTGTTGGTACTAATCCCGGTCCCATGGTAGTCAACCCGGTAACCGATAAGATCTATGTAGCGAACGGAGGAAGTAACACTCTAACTGTCATCAACGGGACTAACAACGCCACCGCAACGATCGCGGTGGGCGCCAACCCCGGCGCCATGGCTGTCAACCCGGTGACCAACAAGATCTACGTCGCCAATCAGAACGATAACACGGTGACTGTGATCAACGGCGCGGACAACAGCACCAGCACCGTAAGCGCCGGCGTTACCCCGATTGCCGTTGCAGTGGATTCTGTAGCTAACAAGATCTACGTAGCGAACAGAAATATCAACAATGTAACAGTGATCAACGGAGCGAACAATACCACCGTGACGCGTAGCACAGGAGCCAATCCCGTGGCTGTGGGCGTCAACCCGGTCACCAACAAAATTTATGCTGCCAATGAAGGCAGTAATGACGTGACGGTCATAGACGGTGCTGATAACCAGCGCACCGCGGTCGCTGCAGGACTGAGTCCGGGGAGTATGGCTGTAAACCCGGTTACAAAGAAAATCTACGTGCTTACTACTGTGCCCAGCGGGGGCGTCAATGCATCGGCCATCGGCGTTGTCGACGAAGTGAGCAACAGCTTTGCAACCATAAAGATTGGCACTTTCAGTGCGATCATCGTCAATCCGATAACCAACAAGATCTACGCGACCGATACCTCCAACAACAAGGTCCTTGTGATCAATGGGGCCGACAATACCACCGCAACCGTCAACGCGGGAAGTCAGCCGTCTGTTGAGGACGTGAATCCAGTTACCAACAAGATTTATGTCGCTAACTTGAACAGCAACAATGTCACTGTGATCAATGGCGCCGACAATACTACCGCGACGGTCAGCGTCGGTGCGAACCCTGCCGGCGTGGCTGTCAATCCGGTGACGAACAGGATTTACGTGGCAAACCATGCCGACGGAAATGTTACTGTGATTAACGGGATTGACAACACCACGTCTACCGTTGTCGCGGGCACCGCTCCGGGCCCCATTGCCGTCAATTCTGTGACCAACAGAATCTACGTGGTCAATATGAACACCAATAACGTCACCGTGATCAACGGGGCAGACAGTAGCACGGCAACAGTAACGGTGGGCACGTTTCCGGTCGCTCTGGCAGTGAATTCTGTGAGCAACAGAATTTATGTTGCCAACGAATCTAGCGCAAACGTTACGGTAATCAACGGGACCGATAACTCCACGATTGCAGTCAAGGCAGGAAATCAAGCGACTTTTATTTCCGCCAACCCCGTAACCAACAAGATCTACCTGACGGACATCACTAACAACGTAACGGTGATTGATGGCGCAACCAATACGACTTCCATTGTGAGTACGGCAGGGTTCGGGGCAAACGGCCTCGCCGTAGACTCCGTCAACAACAAGGTTTGCGTGACCAATGGTAACAGCAGCAATCTCACCGTCATTGCCGAACAGCAAGTGCAACCCATTCCGCTTACTGTTGCTATCACGCCTTTGCCGGGCAACCAAACCGCTAATCCGCGGACCACGTTTACTTTCACAACCAACAGTGCTTTTAGTCCCAACGCTCCCCCCGTGCAGAGCGTGTATTACCAGGTCGACGCGTGGCAGGGTCCTTGGCTGCAGGCTACAGGTTCGGCGCCCAATTTCAGCGGCACGCTTCCATCCTTGGCTTCCGGCATCCATGTAATTTATGCCTACGCGACCGATGGACAGGTCGCGGATTCTATCCAACCAGGCAGTAGCCATAATGGCCAAAGCAGTCCTCTGATCAGTACGATCAGCGCTTATCTATTTCTAGTTCTTCCTCAAAATACTGTCACAAGGGTGGAACTCACGTCAGGCTCCAATCCCGCCAACTTCGGCGATTCGTTGATGTTCACTGCGACTGTATTACCGCAATTCGGCGGCACACCTACAGGTACTGTGCAATTTCAGGATCAAGGTATCAACCTGGGCTCGCCGGTCACGTTAACCAGCGGCACAGCGGCGTTAGTGACTTCCACTTTGTCTTTAGGCACGCATCTCATTACCGCGGTCTACAGTGGCGACATCAGTTTTTTCCCGAGTATCTCCGCCGCGTGGACGCAGGTAGTCAAGGCAAGTGGCGGCACGAGTTCAAGCCAGATCGTGCTGAACACAACCCCGCAGACTTTTTTTCGTCTGAGTGCGTCGTTCTCAGTAACTGTAACTTCAGCTGGCGGCACGCCGTCAGGCAATGTCGTTCTGCTCGACGGCAATTCACAGCTTGGGCCCGCCTTAAATCTGGATCTAAACGGAACGGCGACATACAGCACGCCGCTCCACCCGAGTGTTCACGGGATTCAGGCGATCTACATTGGCAATGGCAACTTTGATGGCAGTGTCTCGACAGTTCAAACCGTCAATGCTTCCCCGAGGCCTAAGCCGCGTTAAGGCTACTCCGGCTATTTCCGATTGATGTCCATAAAGCCAGATAATCTCGTGAGCGATATCTATAGGGATGAGCTTCATCGCCCACGTACACCCACATCCGCGCCGGCTTCGTCCGGCTGGCGCTCAACATGGGCATCACCGGTCGTCGGTGGCGACCACATGCGATTGCCGCACCGATCGGCCATCAGTTCATACCATGGCTTCACTAGGTCGGCCACATCTCAGCACTACACCGACTCTGTGTGACCCACGAGATCTCGAACCCTTGCCGCTTGAACGCCTTATGCGGGCGATTCGTTGACACTGCCTTCATGAGGACATATCATCTTTACTCCTTTACTCCCCCCGCAAGTTGATGGACATCTTAGCCAATGGCTGAGAAAGAAGGAGGATTCCTTTTGGGCCTTGGACTGCGAGTTGCTGCAATTACCTTTACTCTGGCGCTATTTGCCAGTGATCCGGCTCATGCCGATGTCGTCACGGTTTGTGATGAAGCGCATTTCAACACCGCTTTCGCCAATCTTGGCACCATGACTTTTGCGTGCGATGGCACCATTACCATCACGACGACGAAGGTGCTGAATATCAATCAGGCGATCACCATTGACGGGGCCGGACACAATATCACGCTTGACGGTGGCGGGAATGTGCAGATCTTCTGGAACAATACCGGAGAACTCACGTTGCGCAATCTCACGCTCAGCAATGGACGGGTGACGGTTGCTCGCGTGACCGACGTTGCCGGCGGCGCGGTAGAGAATGATTTCAGTTTGGTCACCATCGATACCGTCACTTTTGTCGGAAACAAAGCCGTGGGGGGTAACGGGACAAAAGGGGCTAGCGGTTGTATCCGCCGGGTATGCGACACTGGCACATCTGGAGGGAACGGCGAGGGAGGCGCGGTCGCCAATATCGGCGGCCTCGTGACTATTACCAACAGCACCTTCATCGGAAATACCGCACAAGGCGGGGTTGGAGGCGACGGTGGCGACGGTGGCGTAGCATGTGGTTTGGGATGCGACTGGGGCGACGGTGGGACGGGCGGGGTTGGTGGACAAGGACAGGGCGGCGCTGTCTATAGCAACGGCAACCTCAGAAATACCAACTCCACTTTTTCGGGCAACACTTCCATTGGCGGTCGTGGCGGCCAGGGAGGCCAGGCATCCTACGCCCTTGCTTTTGGCGGCAACGGTGGCAGCGGGGGATCAGGCCTTGGCGGCGCGCTCGTCGAATATCAAGTCGGGCTAAATATGAACAACTCAACTGTGGCCTCCAACCACGTTGCTGGAGGCGCAGGCGGACTGGGTGTATCCGGTGGGCAAGGACAACACGGCTCCACTGGCGCAAGCGGCAATGGCACAGGGGGAGGGATTTATTCGCAGCCCGGATCTCCGCAGTTGAGCAACAACATCCTGAGCAACAATGATGGCGGCAACTGCTCCATTGCGACCCTTACCGATAACGGCCACAACCTCAGCTCCGACTCGAGTTGCGAATTCAGCGGCGCCGGCTTCAACAGCGATCCCATGCTGCTGCCGCTGGCCAACAACGGCGGGCCCACCCAGACCATGGCGCTGCTGGCGGGCAGCCCAGGCATCGATTTTGGCGACCCTAACACATGCATTGCGCAAGATCAGCGCGGCTTCGCCCGCGTCGGAACCTGCGACATCGGCGCGTATGAATTTGGCGCGGCTAGCGGCGACTTCGCGCTCACGCCTTTCAGCCGCAATATACGCTTCCGCCTGGGCCAGCCCTTTACTTTCGCAGTGGCGAATTTCAGCGATGGTGACGCGGCTGAAGATAACTCCAGCAATCATCTCAGTGCTGTGATCAAGTGGGGTGATGGAAAGCTCGATGTCGGCCAAGTGGTGCATATCGGCATGGTGAACGGGAAGAACATGTTTTCTGTGACGGGCAGCCACACCTATTGCGCTGTGGGGGTGTATCCGGTGACTGTCATCATCGGCGACACTGCCGGCGGCACGGTAACCGCCATCTCGACCGCCCACATGTGGCCGCTCGCCTCGTCGCGCTGATTGTTAGAAAAGAGTGCCGATATTTTCCGGGGATGTGGATTTTTCCGGCGGGGAGCGTGTAATGCAGATGGTGGCCAGGGACGGAATCGAACCGCCGACGCCAGCCTTTTCAGGGCTGCGCTCTACCAACTGAGCTACCTGGCCATTCTCACGCGATGGACTGGAATGATGCGCAGCGAAGAACATCTTTGCTGCTGGGAGCCGTATGCGTGCCGGACTTGCTGATTATAACGAACCGTGCCGCTTTCACTCAAATTGCATATCGTTCAGAACCACGCCGCAACCAATTGCAAATGCATCATGGCTTCGATACGAAGACATTACGCTTGCGGTTTTTTTCAACCTGGCGGAGTTCGCGGCGGCGTCCAGCGTCTTCATAACGCCGCTTTTCCTCTTCAGTTTCGGGAATCACCGGAGGTACAGGAATATGATGCCCGTGCCGGTCCACTGCCACATAGGTTACATAGGCGGAGCCCACGTGGCGTTTGGTTCCGGCAATGTAATTTTCCACCCAGATTTTGACTCCAGCTTCCATAGAAGTATTGAATGCGCGATTGACGGCAGAACGCAGGATCAGCAGGTCACCTACGTGCACGGGCGCGAGAAAATCAAGGTGCTCGATGCTGGCGGTTACCACATAACTGCGCGAGTGCCGATGGCAAGCCAGGGCGCCGGCGAGATCGATGAAGTGCATCAGCCTTCCGCCGAGCAGATTGCCCAGCGGGTTGGCGTCGTTGGGCAGAACGATCTCTATCATCTCTGACAGCGATTCCCGCACCGGACGCGGCAGCAGATTTCCGTCGTGATTATTCTCAGGCATCGTTGACGACTTTTATTGTAGCAGCTTGCATCGGGCCTTCCGCTGGGTTGGAAATTGCGCGATATGGTACATTTTCGATGCGGCAAAAATTATCTGAGGACCCATGCATGACTGAGATAGACCGGGTAGCGATGCTGAAGGAATTCCTGACTGCCAACCCCAAAGATTCTTTTACCCGCTATGGCCTGGCCATGGAGTATGCCCGTCAAGGTTCGCTTGAAACCGCACTTGAGGAATTCCGCACCGTGCTCAAGAACGACCCTGATTACACCGCCGCCTACCAGATGGCCGGGCAGATGCTCATAAAGGCCGGGCGCATGGAGGATGCCCGCAAGGTTCTGGAAGACGGCATTGCCTCCGCCATCCGCACCGGAAACTCCCATGCCCGCGCGGAGATGGAAGGCATGCTGATGGAGTTGGGATAAGCCGCCGGACTATTGCTTTTCTGGTTACTGGCAGCAGGGCCAAAAGCAGTGCACCCCCTCCCCCATTACCTCAAGTAATCAAAAATTCTCTATTTTATTTATTTTCAATTATATGCGGCAGGCTGCGAAGTAGTTCGGATGAGTTACTGTTTCGACAAACAGATCAGCTTCAAATGAACGTGGAATATATCCTGCCCCTTCAAGACTCACGTCATTTTTTTGCTCTTAACCAGCGCTTCTGCGACTGGCTGTAGGCCTTAATCGAGAGTTCAAAAAGCACATCATGAGGGCCTGCATACACACATTCCGGCGGGCGCGGTTTGGTCGGAAGCGTATGCGGTTTGTCAAAGAGCAACTCTGTAGAGCGCTAAGCCATGCATTTTCGTCAGCAAAGGTTATCGCAAAAGTCCCAGCCCGGCATTCCTGAACGCCATGAATAATGATGATCCAAAATTTCTCAGAAATCGAGAGTTTGATACCAGATGATGTTCCAGCCAACGATTTCGTGCAATTTTGGCGGTTGAATCCCGATGATGGCGGCCGCATCTAATGGCATATTGCTGAAATTTGCGGGAGGCCAAGATGATCAAGGTACGCAATCGGCAGCAGCGTGGGCACGCCAATCATGGATGGCTCGATACCTATCACACATTTTCTTTTGCCGATTATTACGATCCCGCGAACATGGGGTTCCGCGCATTGCGCGTGATCAATGAGGATTTTGTGCAGCCCAGCATGGGCTTTGGCATGCACGCCCACCAGGATATGGAGATCCTGACGTTCGTGCTCGAGGGCGCCCTGGAACACCGTGACAGTATGGGAAACGGCTCCGTCATACGGCCGGGCGATGTGCAGCATATGAGCGCCGGCACCGGGGTGCGCCACAGCGAGTACAATCCTTCGGCTACCGATCCTGTGCACCTGCTACAGATCTGGATCTTACCCGAAAAAAAGGGAATCGAACCCTCGTACGACCAGCGCACCTTCCAGAATGGGAATAACAAGCTGAAACTTGTCGCTTCTCACGATGCAAATGACGGCTCATTGATCTTGCACCAGGACGCGAAAATATTTCAAGGAAAGTTGCAGAAGGGGGCCACATTAAGCCACGAGCTTTCGCCGCAGCGCCATGCCTGGCTGCAGGTGACGCGCGGAGGCGTGAAGCTGAATGGAATTGAGCTTCATGCCGGGGATGGGGCCGCGATTACGAGCGAAAACGAATTGAACATTGCCGCGGCAACGCAGCCAGAAAATTCGGAAATATTGCTGTTCGATCTGGCCTGAGCGATCTTCAGTCATCAAGATTATCTCTGAGATGATGAATGCCATCGCAAAGGCGTGGGGAGGATGCCCACACGGCAGCCGGCGAGAGGCCGGCGCTACCTGAAACTGAATCACGACTCCGAAATTATCAGCAGCTTCCGCGGGTTCCGAGAGTGGTTTTTGACATCTTTGCCGATTCCTGCCAAAAATTTGTCTGGTCTTTGACTTTGCCCTGGTGCATACTAGAATAGTAAGTAACTACTTACATGTCACCAACACGTCAAGCGCGCCTTTCCGGCGCCGACCGCCGCCAGCAGATTTTAGAGGTAGCCGCAGAGATTTTTGCCGATCAGGGCTACAAGGGGGCCACCACGCGTGAAATCGCCGAAAGGGCCCGCGTGAATGAGGCCATCATTTTTCGCCACTTTCCCAGCAAAGAAGATCTGTACTGGGCCGTCATTGAAGAAACGCTTAGCCATGGCGGGCGCTCGCACCGTGAGCTGCAGGAGCGCCTCGACCAGTCGACCGATCTTCGCCAACTGCTGGTCACTATGGCCAGCGAGATCCTGCAGCGTGATACCCGGCTCACCCGGCTCTCACTTTACAGCGCCCTGGAAAATCATAAGCTCACGCAGCGCTTTTTTCGGACCTACATAGCGAAGTACTACGAGCTGCTGGCCGAGCACCTGCGTCAACGCATGGAAAAGGGAGAGCTGCGAAAAATGGACCCAGTGACCGCCTCCCGAGGATTTCTGGGCATGGCCGGCAACCACTTCCTGGTACAGGAAATCTTTGGCGGAAAGCGCTACCAGAAATACAACCCCCAGCGTGTGGCCGAGACCCTTACCGATATCTGGTTGTGCGGTATGTTGGCCAAGCCGGTGAATCACAGTCCAAAGATGCGTGGGGCAAAGGGCCGGAAGTAACCAGCGCTAGCACTCAGCAATTGGCATTTTTGACTGGAATTAAACCGCAGAGGACGGCGCGCAGCGGCTTGCTAATTTAGGATCCTCGCGGGTGGTTCGCCGGGTAAGCTCTCTCCGTCTCGATGCAGAGCCGCCATTACGCCAGAGTCGAGCCGCTTTTGCGCTGGAAAAGATGTTTTTGATTCGCGTTCAAGTTTTTCAATTTGCTCAATTCTTTCTTGTGCTTGCGGGTGGCTTTCAAAGTAACCCTTGAGTGTTTCCCGTGCGAGCTGCGAAACTTCTTCTTCCGGAGTGTTGGCTGCCCGGTTCTGCTCCTGGCAAAGTTTCCCCAGCAGGCGAAACATGGAGATTGCTCCTTCGGGCGAGTAGGAGGCCATCATGGCCAGCCGCGTTCCTGCCCGGTCGGCGTCGAGCTCCTGATCTTTGCCATAGCCCGCTTTGAAAAGGTCAATTGGAATTGAGATCAATCCGTTCATCTCTTCCAGATGCAACTTGCGCATGTGCGCTTCAAGCTGCACGCGCTCGGCGCAGTGATACAGATCAATGTGCTCGACTTCGTGCCCCAGCACAGACGCCAGTTGGTCTTCGGTGGTCATCAGGTCGAGCATGCCGCGGCCGATAAAAACATGCCCGCCGGGCAGAGCAAAAGCGTTAATGACGTTGGGGTCGGGGATGTAATGAAAGCGGTAGGGAAGTTTGCGGTGAGTGTAAACCGAGACCCTTGCTCCTACGCGCTCCACATAAGATTGCACGAGCTGGTCATTGTAATTAGCTTTAGCGTTTTTGGTTTCAGCCGCATCGATTTCGGCAAGATAATGCTGCGCCATTTCGTCGCCGATGCGGATCTCCTGCTCGTCGCTGATGCGGGTGAGATGGGCAGGTACGCGGCTTATTTCCTGCTCGGTATCGGCGATCAAACCTAAAACAGTTTCCGGACCCACATGGGTCTGCGCCTTCTGCCGCTCGGCCAGCAGCAGAGCGCCGGCGCTTGTGGCAATAATGACGAGCAAAACGAGCCAGCGCTTCATAGGTATTCCCGAATGATCTCACGATAGCGAGAGTACAGGAAAGAGACCCCGCCCAAGATCACGGCCAACACAATTAAGGTGAGGGCACGATAAGGAAGTTCAAGCCCCCAAACGTCAACTATCAGGACCTTGCCAATGCACAACAGCAACAATCCCAAGCCGGAGAGCCGGTAGCTGCGCATCCCTACCCAAAGGGCAAATATAAAGACAACCACGCCTTCCAGCCCCCAACCAATGGTAATCATGGAATGAGAAAGCTCTTTGCCCAATAGGAATGTCAGCAGGGCTATCGGAGCAAAAAAGAAAACCTGGTGTGGGTTTTTTTCAATCCAGCGCAGTATGCGGTTGCTGCGTTCACTTTTCCATTCGCGCATCTTGAAGGTGAAGGGAAGAGTCAAGAAAAGCAAAGTGATTGCAATGCCCACACAGAACCAAGGCTGGTGCGTAACATCTGTTTGCATCGGCCGTCCTGACCATAAGTTATAGGAAAAAGCGCGAAAAACCACACAGGCTGTCGCAAAGAGCGCTTGATAATAAAAAGTTAGACGCTTTCTTATCCAGGCGGTTGCCATTAATGCAAAAGCAAGCGCCGCCCAGCCGATAATCACCTGCTCCTGGTCCATGGCCACGCGCATGATTGCGCCCAGCGTGATCAATCCCAGGAGACCTGTGAGCTGAGAAATCCTAAGTCCATGCTCGGTGCTGGTTTGCCTGCCGGCTTCGGCATCTTCCAGCCGCCACCAAACCCAGTAAAGCGCCATCGCCAGGGGCAAGACAGTGTAGACCCTGGGGCTCAGATGTCCCGGCACCTGCACCGCGTTCAGGTTGGCAAACCAGATTCTTGCAAAGCTTGCGCCCATCGCCACATAACTTTGCAGGCGGAGATGCAGCGAAGGGCGCTTCATGCCGATTTCAAACAAAACCAGCGCGAACAAAGTCCAGACGATTACAACACTGACGGCCTGATGCTCGTGCATCTCATACCAAACCAGCGTCATGAACAGCGCGGAAGCCATCCAGGTGTAAAGATTGGCAAGGTGGTAGGTGATGGAGAATTCTTTCAGCCGGCTCAGGGGCGCCATGACGTAAAGTACGGCGATCACGATTCCGACCGTCACCAGACGCAAACTCATATTGTGCCAGGTTTGTTCTATCTGCAGATTTACCACGACCACCCGGCCTACAGCTACGAGCGCCAGCAGGCCTGATTTTACGGAGAACTCACGCAATTTGAGATAACGTCCGACGAGCGCGGCTGCCAGAGCAAAGACGATCCAGATGGCGGCCACCCAGGCATTGCGGTATTCCACCCAGCCTAAAAGAACCAGCAGGAAAGAAGCCGCGTAGTTATGGGTTTGCCGGGCAATGGCGTTGGCAGTTGTCCTTCTCTTCCAGCGCAGTGCTGCGCAACCATAAAGTAACGCTGCAACCATGGCAACGGTTACCACTCGCGCATTCAGAAGGCCTTCGCCATGCGGCATATCGAAGTTGAACAGCAGAGTTTGCGCAAAGGCGGCGAGGGTAATCAAATAAGATTGCCAGGAGAACTGCAGCGCCTCGGGCTCCTGTTTCTTGCGGGTCAGGACATCCATGACCGCGGCCAGCAGCAGGGCTTCAATCATCCATGCAACAGCGATCCATCCGGGCCAGGGTGCGACTTCATACCAGATCAGCAGAGAGACCAGGCCGGCTCCTGCCCAGGTATTGAAATAAGAAATATAACGGGAGAGAGTCCACTCCTCGTCACGGTTCAGCCACGCCAGGATGTAGAAGCCGATCGTGACCAGCCCGAGCGTTACCAGACGTTCGCTTAAATGTCCGAGCATGGGCTTGGTGAGATCGACATGGAGAGGGACGCGGAACAGCACGGCAACAGACAACACGAAAGATTGCACTGTGAACTCGCGCAGCCGACCATAGCGCCCGACGGAAGCCAGGATAAGAGCAAAGACCATCCAACTGACTGCCATCCATGAGCTGGGATATTCGGCCCAGATAAGCAACGCAATCAGCAGCGAAGCCAATGAAGTATGGATTGCGCGCGCGGCCGAAGCCCAAAGCCGGTCGAGTGTATGGTTTTTCCATGCGCACAGATAAAACGCAAGCGCAACCAGCACAAAACGCAGAGCACGAAGATTGAAATGCGATGCCTGTGGGAAGGGTAGATCAAGGTCGTAAGCCAGCATGCCGAGGAATGCGGCAGCAACGAAACCGAAGGATTGGTAGCAGAGATCCCAGCTTCTTAAATACGATCCGCCCAGGATGAGCACAAGAGCGAGACCAGCCCACCATACCGGAACCCAGGTGTTGGGGAAGCCGACCCCAACAGCCGAGAAGGCCATAAAAGCAGCGATATAGGAAAACGCCCGCAGACAGCCTAGCTCAAAACCAGAGGTGACCAGTTTTTTCCATAAACGCGGAGTAGCAAGCGAATTGAAGTAAAACAGCACAGCCGCGAGCCCGAAGACTGATGCGCGGGGCAGGTCAATATCGCCAGTGAACTTTTGGGTAGCCAGAATCTGAAATGTGGCAGCTAACCCTGCCAGCATGCCAAAGTAGCGGAAGAGAACTTCGCGCGCGAAGATTCCAGCCAGGAAAAAGGCTTCAGCTTCCAAGAGCCAGAGTACTGAAAGATGGGTTGGTTCCGGCGCGTAACGAATATAAAATGCCGCCACCAGCAAAGTTGCGCCAATGGTGGAGAGCATTACGAAGGCCAAGCGTCGTTTGCGTATGCGCGGCAGTTGTCCCAGTATGAATTCAACCGCTCCGAATATTAGAACGAACGCGAATTCCCACTCTGGATGTATCGACTGGTACTTCAGCATATACAGCAAGCCGAAGGTGTTCAGCAATACAGCCAAAGTGGAGACCTTTTCCTCGTGCTCCGTTCTTATCTTACGAACCAAGTAAGAAATACGGAAGATTGCCCAATAGACGAGCAGAATGCCTGCGCTGACGGGGAATTGATCGAACCGCTGATGACGGCCGGCGCGCTCAACGATAGGCTGCAGCCAATAAAAGTGATTAATATAGGCCGCTAAAATTCCCAGGACTTCAAGCTCAAACCAGTTGTAGCGGCAGACTAGTACGACGAGTCCGGCTGAAAGCAGTGCATTGGCCACGAGGCTGTGGGTCTGATCGCTATTGCCAATCCATACCGTTGAGTAGGCCAGGATAAAGGCGGCGCCTGTGACCAGTTGCGAGTGATAGCGCAAAGTATGGGCTACCATGGCCACGGCTACGAGAAAGAGCAGGACGAATCCGGCGAAGTCCGAGGGAAGGATCTCGGTACCTTTGAAAAACCGCATGGCGTATGTGGTAACGAAAATAATTGCCCACCCACCACCAATGCTGACTCTTCCTAAAATGACATAGTGTTCGCGTTTTTCCAGGAAGATACCGAATGCTAAGACTCCCACTCCAGCCAGCATTCCCAGGCCGATTCTTGCCAGCGGCGTCATGTGATTCCACTGCCAGGAAAGAAACACCGCGATCCCCACAACAAGCATTGCGACCGAAATCTTGGCTAGCCAGTTCGTGCCAATTGTCTCTTCCCAATTTCGTTTTGGCTTGGGCTTCGGAGGGGGTGCCGAACCGTATCCTCCCAGAGAAATTGTGTGCCCGCCGGCCGCCCGCATTCCTGCCGGTTGCGCAATCGGCGAGGTAACTCTGGCCGCAGTTGGCGGTGCACTTACATGCGACGGCATGCTTGGCGGCACATGCGGCGGAGCGGCTGGGGGCACATGCGGCGTTTGCGGATGCGACAGGGGCGCGACCGGTTTTGCTGCAGGCGGTGGAACGGGTGGTGGCGGAGCCACCGGAATTGGTGGAGGCGCCGCCGGCTTCGGCGTTATGGGCTCTGCAACTGAAGGTGGCGGAGTTTTTGGAGGCTCGGCAGGCATCGGCGGAGGCGGGGTTATAGCGGGGGCGGGAGGCGAAATTGGTTTTTGCTCCGCCGCCGGTTTTTGCTCCGATGCAGGTATGAAGCGCTCGACAGCCGTTTCGGCAACCACAGCGGGTTTGTGTTCACGGGCTGCTGCTGTCGCAGGATGCTCCAGCTCGTGCAGCCGTTTGAGCACCTGCTGCTGGTTCAGCTCCAGTCCCTTCATGCGGGTTTGCAACTCGCGCCAGTGTTCGCTCTCTTTTTTTGCCAGCAGGTATCGCCGCAAGGCGCCCGTAAAGATAGAAGCAAAGATGAGAAAGACGGGGAATTGTAAGATTTCGCTATTGGCAGGCGCAGTGGATATAGCCATCGCCGCCAGCGCCCACAGGACGAAAATTACGATAAGTTCTGCCATTATCTTTGGAATGTCCCTCTAAGCGCTGAACAATCCGATCCTGTTTTGCAGGACCGCTGCCGTGCCTCGCGCACATCCGCGCGCCACAAGCGCTTGTTTGTCACTCTCTCAACAGCAAAACCAGATTGTTCACAGGATTCGGTCTGTGAACACAATTAGAACGCTAATCATGGTTAATCTTGCAACTTTAATTTGAAAACAGAGGTAACCAAGGTAATAACGGGAACAGGGCAGGAACAACCGAATTTGGCTTAACGCGTATGTGAGGGGCTGGGCTTGCGGGAGGCCGCGGGCGCGGCCCCCAATTTACGCAGACGGTCGCGGGCCTGTGTGGCCTCAATCGAGCGTGGATAGCGTTGTATGACAGAATTCAACTCGCGCACGCCTTCCGGCTTCTGGCCGAGTTCGAGCAGCGCGAATCCTTTTTTGAGCTGGGCCGCGGCGGTCTTATTGCCGCCGGCATATTGCTCCAGCACCTTGTCGTAATCGGTAACGGCCTGCTGATAGTTGCCCTGGCGGTATTCAATATCCGCCACATAGAACTGCGCATTTCCCGCCAATTCGGTGTCGCTGTAAAACTTCAGGTAGTCGCCGAATTCCTGCGTGGCCAGGTCGTAGCGGCCGGCGTTGTAATCGCGCAGAGCATTGTTATAAAGCACATCGGCGGGCGGGGCCTGGGCCTGCGGAGGCGTGGGCGCAGCGACCGGCAGATTCTGGTGCGTAGCATTCATATCGTCAATCTGTTTGCTCAGCTTGGCCACGCGCGCCTTGAGCTCGTCGAGGGAATCGTGCAGCGCCTGGATTTGCCCTGAAACCTGGTCCACCTTGCCGCCGTTGTCGTTGTTTTGTTGCGACAGGTTCTTCTGCAGGGTATCCACCGCGTTCGTCATCTTGTTGATGTTATCGGTGCTCTGCTCGATCAGGTTTTTCATCACTCCCATGCGCTCATCGAACGACTGCTTCATTTGCGCCATCTGGTCCTGCAGGTTCTGCACCTGGGTTTGCAACTGCACGATTTCTTTGCTCACACCGAAGGCAGGCATCGAAGAAAACGCGAGGAGCAAAGCGGCGAGATAGAGTACTCGTTTGTTCATAGTCCTCTCTTTAGATCCTTACAAGAGTATTGTAGAGACGCAGCGGGCTGCGTCTCTACAAGTAACTCCTTATATTACCTTTATTTTTGCAATACGAAGTGCGCCCGGCGGTTCTGCTGCCAGCATTGCTCGTTCGATTCGGTGCAGAACGGCTTCTCTTTACCGAAGCTGATGGTCTTGATGCGGTCTGCGCTCACTCCGTTGCGGGTCAACTGATCGCGCACGGCCCCGGCCCGGCTGTCGCCCAGCGCCAAGTTGTACTCGGTGGAACCGCGCTCATCGCAGTGGCCCTCGATCGTAAATTTCAAGTTGGGATGCTGTTGCAGGAACTGCGATGCGGAAGCCATGGACTGCGTCGCTTCCGGGCGCAGGGCAAAGCTGTCGTAATCGAAAAACACGTCTTGCACCTGGCGGGCAAACATCTGCTCTTCAGTCTCGGTGACAGGCGTGGTCATTGCCGCTTGCACGGTGACACGGGCGGTTGCATCCTGCGTTCCTCCGGGGCCCTTGGCAACCAGCCGGTAGGTGGTGGAATCGGTCGGGCTCACTGTTTTGGAGCCGTTCGGGTCCACCGTGCCGATGCCTTCAATGGAAACATCAGTCGCGTTTTCTGTGCGCCACGTAAGCTGCGTGGATTGTCCTGCCTGAATCGAATCGGGATTGGCCGAAAGCGACGCTGTAGGCTGGGGCGGCGGTGGCGGTGGGGGGGGTGGCGGGGGAGTGCTCTTTTTGGCGCAGCCGGCCATTAACAAGAGCGCCGCCAATACGA